>OFSD01001691.1_pt1 | contig 15255 bp, 9 predicted proteins | sample 1543191 | NCBI WGS metagenome assembly OFSD01 (sample SAMN04209221, study PRJEB22552) | human gut metagenome | biome: gut; material: feces | host: Homo sapiens | place: USA: Oklahoma
TAACATATCCTGTAGCAAGTCCGATCTGGTTACCATAAGAGCTGTATCCGTGAGCAGCACCTGTGACAAGCTTTCTCTGTGGGAGCTTTCCATGAATTGTCTCTGATACCGGAACAGTAGGATCTGCTGCACCTGTAATTCTCATTGCCTGATATACATATGTACGTCCTGACAATGGATCTCTTATAGCACCACCAAGACAAGTTGCTGCGCCACCAAATGGCTCAATCTCTGTTGGATGGTTATGTGTCTCGTTCTTAAAGTTAACAAGCCATTCCTCTGTCTTTCCATCAATCTCAACTGGAACAACAATTGAGCAGGCATTAATCTCATCAGATTCTTCCTGATCAGCTAACTTGCCCTCAGCCTTTAACTTCTTAGCACCCATAAGTGCGAGATCCATAAGGCATACGAACTTGTCCTTACGGTCCTTATATATTTCTGCTCTGTCTGAAAGATACTTGTTATATGTAGCTTCCATAGGGGCTTTATAGAATCCGTCCTTAAACTTAACATCTGTAAGCTCTGTTGCAAATGTTGTGTGACGGCAATGATCTGACCAGTATGTATCAAGTACTCTGATTTCAGTCATAGAAGGATCACGCTTCTCAACACTAGCAAAATGCTCCTGAATGAACTTAAAATCCTTAAATGTCATGGCAAGTCCTAAAGAATCATATAATTCCTTTAACTTATCCTCTGGCATATCCTTGAATCCGTCAAAATAAATAACATCAGCAGGAGTCTTGAACTCAGTAACTAAAGTTTCTGGAATATCCTCTGCTGCCTGTCTTGAATCAACAGGGTTAATGCAGTGTTCCTTAATCCTGTTCTTCTCCTCATCAGTAACAGTTCCTGTCAGTACATAAGTTACAGCCGTCTTGATAACCGGTGTCTCATTCTCGTTAAAGAACTTAACACACTGTTCTGCAGAATCAGCTCTCTGGTCGAACTGTCCTGGAAGATACTCTACAGAGAACACGAAATCGTCCTTTCCCGCTGGAAATGTTCCCTCATAAACATCATCTACCGGTGGCTCAGAAAAAACAGTAGTAAGTGCTTTCTTATATGTTTCTTCTGAAAGATTCTCAATATCATAACGGATAAGAACTCTTACATCTGTAATAGTCTTTATTCCAAGATATCCTCCTATCTCCTCAAGTAATTCTTTCGCATTAACTGCAAATGGTTTCTTTTTCTCGACAAAAACTCTCTTTACGCCGCTCATATCTTCCTCCTGAGATTAGTTATATTAATTATTAATATTTAACCATTGTATCACAATAAAACATATTTTCAAACAACTATTCATGCATTCTTCTTATTATCTTGTAAACAACCTGATTACCCATTACGGTAGGACCTGTATGTGCGAAGAAAACAATACCGTCTGTCTGTGATATTATCTCACTATTAACAGTACCCTCGCATGGGTCAAGAATCTGTGCTATAAGCTCACCATGATATACAGGATCACCCGGCTCTTTAAGTCTCTTGTAAAATCCTGCATCATAAGTCTTGACTGCCATAAGGTCAAATTCGTTGATAACACTTGCAATATATCCACTGTGATTGTTGTACTTAAGTATACCCATTCTGGTTAAAAACCTGAGAACAGATGACACAGCCTGTCTTGCAGATTTCTCATCAATCATATCTGTGCTGTTAGTATATATTGAAAACGCATTAGTACCATTCATCTGCCAGTTATAATTTAGTGTCACTGTATCCATTGGCTTCGGCTTTCTAATAACAACGTACTGAAGTCCAAACAGATTGGCAAGACTTGCACTCTGAAATCCTGTATCCATCATCTTTACATGAGGAATAAAATCACCCGGCATATAAAAGCTCGCAAAATGTATGCCATAACTGTAACCCTTAATTCTGTCAAAAAGTGTTCCTGCTATCTGCTTGGTTGTATCTCCATTAACATCCCCAGGAAAAGCTCTGTTTATATCAGAATTATCTGTAGGCCAGAATCTCTTTCCAACATTCATGGAAAATCTGTTAACAGATGGGATAACAAGAATCTCATGATTGTGCGATATTGCACCATGAGCCTCAAGCTCTTTAAGTGCCTTAACAAGCTGCGAACATATATACAGCTGCTGTATCTCATTACCTCTTAATGCACCAACAATACATGCCGACTTCTCACCACCGCCGAATCTGTAGCCTTCTATCTGATAATCTTCTCTATATATACCCTTTAACGAATAAATAATCTCTTTCTTCATTATCTGCCACCATAAACTCTTGCTATAAGAGCCCCCTTATGTACTACCGGATTCTCTCTTAATGTAAATATAATTCCATCTGTAGGCGATTCAATTCTCTGGATTATTCTTCCCTCAATAGGTTCGATAATATCTCCTATATGCGTTCCAATTCCAATCCTTCCCATAGAATCAACTGCTGATACGAATATTCCGCTTTCCTTAGCAGTAAGAAATGTAACCTCACCCTCTGTAGAGATAATAGGTTCATTCACTTCTTTCGGCTCATCATCCCATATCCCCATATGAGACATAAGGTTAAATATACCATCAACAATATCCCTGCAATACTTTGGCGTAATTCTGTTTCCAACACCCATCTCCGTAACAAGAGTAGGCACACCAAGATGGTTAAGACTATAGGCAAGAGTTGCATCCAGCACAGTAATTGAAGAATATATCCACACAAATTGTGCATTCATCATCTTCGCATAAGGAAGAAGCTTTTCCTGCGTATCATCATTAATTCTTACCTGTGGCATCTCATTTACAAATATATTGCTTGAATGGATATCAATACACAGATCGCTTCCAATAATATCTTCAATAATACCTGCTGCCACATATTCAGCCATAGCACCATTGTTATCGCCAGGGAAAACCCTGTTCATATCAAGGTCAAACATAGGAATTCCTCTTGAACCTGTATCAAGTCCAAGAGGATTAATATCTGGATAAATATCTACAATTCCTTTAAGCTTATTCTTCTCTCTTTCAATCCTTCTGATAACCTCATAGCAGATATACTGTCCGTCAAGTTCATCCCCATGAGTGCCTGTAACTATAGAAATCCTTGGCATATCAATGCCGTTTTCTTCATTCATAAGTCTGTTCTTTCTTACTACCAGCCTTTCATGCACCGGCAATTCCACCGAAACAACTTCTTCTATCATAATACTCTCCCTGTAATATACTTATTCATCATAATCCCTAAGAATAATCGTGCTTGGCGTCTTCTTAACAATAATATGTGAAAATACAGAACTTGGCATGTAAGTCTTATCATCCATATATATCCTGCTTCCCGGATATATATGATTCTTTACTTTAACAACTGCTCTCTCTGAATCTCTTATAAGATTGTATAATGCCTTGCTCTTTTCTTCAAGCTTGGCTTTCTGAGCCATCTTTACAATCTTTGACTGGGTAACTCTCAATGCCATTTTACTATCATACTTTTCAGGCATGTTCTGTTTAATCATCTCAAACTTCTTATTAGCCATTTCAAAAGTTTCAATCTGTCCGTCTACTTCCTTAAGTTCCATAATAAGTTCTGCATATTCTTTTCTGATTTCTTTGGTCGAACCAACCCTCAACAAAGTCTTTACATTGCTTTCATGTCCACATGATGTAGTACTGATTCCCATAACACCAGTTACATCACCACCTATAATAGAACCTATGGGTCCCTCAACAAATATCCTGCCATATGTAAGCACCCTGCAGTTAAGAATATAATTACACTGTAAGTCTCCTTTGGCAATAACCTCTGTATTCTCAAAAAATCTGCCTGATATATTTCCCCCTGCCTCGATTTTTCCTGAATTCTTAGTATTAACACCATCCTTTAATACAATATCTTTCCCAGCAATAAGTGTTGCTCCCTCAACGAAGCCTCCAACATATATACTTCCCATGGCATGAACTGTTACACCACTTCTCACACTGCCTGTAATATTAACATCCCCGTTAAAGTCAATATTCCCCATGCTCATATCTAGATTACCATTAACCTCATATACATTAACAACACTTAAATCATAGTTACAGTATTCAATCTTTCCAGATATTGCAGCATAAGTTTCTTTACCATCATCAGATGTCTTAAAGCCCTTACCATGCAGTCTTGGCTTTGGTTTACCCTGCTTAGGAACAAGCAGCTTTCCACATACATCAAAGCCAAACTCCCCTTTAGTCGGCTCATGATATCTTGCCAGCAAATCACCCTCATTAACCTTTTCAAATCTCTTCTGGTTAAAGTAATCAATAGAACCATCTTCTCTTACTGTAGGTCTGTTATTATTAATTGCATCTGTATCAAAGAAAAACTCATAATATCCATCTTTTCCTGCCTCTACCGGTTTACCAAAAGCAACTTCAACAGGCTGGTCATATATTTTTTGTGAAATCATCCATCGAATTTTTTCTTCATCTATTCCCGTCTTAATTCCATTAAGCGATAGCTTATTCATGACTTCATCATATGTATATCCTTCATCACATTTGCCAAGCCTGACTGATGCGCTCATATTATCATCTGCAATATATACATAAACCTCATGTAACTCGATATCATCTATATCAGCTGTTTCATTAACTATTTCTGTATTGCTCATGCTGTTCCCCCTTTCCGAAGGTCTTATCCATTCATTATCAAAACACTGTACTGTAATAGCTGCATCTTAACATCCATACTTAAGCAGCCCATCCAGATTACTTCCCCTCTCAAGTGCAAGTCTTATCTTCTCCATCTCTTTAAAGGTATATCTTGGATCAGCATATAAAGAAACATCTACACCGCTTGTAAGTCCCATAAGAATTTCCTGTGACTGCAATTCATTAAGTGCAGGCTTCTCGTCATTCCATTTATCAGAAATTCTGTGTCTTGCCTCTTTCATGCTTACCGCATCAATAAACGGATCTGCATATTCAGAAACATCTATTCCTTCTTCAAGTCCAAGTCTTATCTGCTTCATCTGTCCTGATGAAAATCCAACCATGTTATATGGAGTAACATCAATCCCTTCCTCAAGTCCAAGTCTAATCTGTTCCATCTGTTTCCCATTATATTCATGAAGCAGATACTTAGTTATGTCGACACAGCTGTGTATTCCCAGCCTTATCTCATTGAGCTGATATTCATCATAATTATCCTCAACAAAAAATGTAAGGTCAATATCTTCTTTTTTTGCAAGTCTTATCTGTCTTAATACCTCTCCTGAATAACCAAGCTTTGCATACCTGGTCAGATCATAATTAAGCTCTGATGCAAGCCTTATCTCTCTCATAACAGAATGACTGAACTTAGGATTACATATATCATCCATATTCATTCCGCTACGCACAGCCTGCTTCAGTTCTTCCATCTGCATATAATCATACTGTGCATCTGCAAATCTGCTTACATCAAGTTTTTCTTCCAGACCAAGTCTTAATGCTTTCATCTGGGCAGCGTTAAATTCCTCTTTGCAATACACACTCACATCAACGCCATTCTCAATTCCTCTGATAATCTCAATAGTCTGTAATTCATCAAATCCCAGAGACTGCCAGACCTGCTTGTCTACAGTTTTGCTTTCTATATTCTTATTAATCTCTTCCACGTTCTGCATAAGCCCATCTCCCATAATCAAAACAAATCATCATATATCCGGACCTTAATAATATCTGTCTAAATTCTATCACACATACAGTCCGACTACAAGTTCTAACATTGTACATTTTTTATCAATGCCCTATATATCCTGTTCCGTCCAGAAATCCTTAATACATTTATAAGCATTACCCAGACTGACTGGAAATATCCTGTTCCACTCTCTTGGATACATACGCTCATATTCACCAGTCATGAATCTGTCGTCCAGAAGTGCAATAACGCCCTTATCTGTATCCGTCCTTATAACCCTTCCTGCTGCCTGAAGCACCTTATTCATTCCCGGAATAACATAAGCATAAGAATATCCATTTTTGCCAAACTCATCAAAATAATCCCTTAAAATGTTACGCTCCCTGCACACCATCGGAATCCCAGTTCCGACAATGACAGCTCCGATAAGACTCTCATCCTTTAAGTCAATTCCTTCGGAAAATATTCCTCCAAGCACACAGAAGCCTGCAAGCGAAGCCCCTTCTGGAAGTTTCTCGTAAAATGCTGATAAGAAATTTTCCTTGTCAGCCTCCTTCATAAACCTTCCCTGCACAAGCACATTCACACAGCTTTCTGGTAAAAATGTATCTTCTCCACCACATTCGGTCACATTAACACCATTTTCCCACCTGAAGCACTCAAGAACACTCTCCATGTAAGAATATGACGGAAAGAACACCATATATCTGCCGCTTCTGCCAGAAATCATATGCATAATATAATCATGTACCTTGGCATATTCCCTTGCATTTCTTCTTGTATAACGGCTTGTCACATCAGTTGCCACAACAATTCTCTTATTATCAGGTTCAAAAGAAGAGTGTGCATACACCGCTCTTTCTGATACATCACCTGAAAGCATTTCCTTAAAATAATTAACCGGAAGCAGCGTTGCCGAGAAGAATACCGTGCTTCTGCCCTGTGAAAGTCTCTCACTTATGTTGCCAGACGGGTCAACACAGTACAGATGTACAAGAAAGTTTCCATCATTATCATGCTCATTATAATAGACATATTTTTCATCAGCACAGTCATACATATTAAGAAAATGTCTCACTGCAAAGAAAAACTCGAGCAGCTCGTTAGTCACAGGCTCACCCTTATGCCTTTCCATAAACTTCTGCATAAGTCCCATTACACGCTCAAGGCTGGCTGGAAATGTTCCAAGACCACTCACAACCATGAATGTATCGCACTGTCTTTTATATTCGAGCAACTGCTTGTTACATCTGTCAAGTTCGCCTGCAAGCCGCTTGTCCATCTCCTTGACAAGTTTCTTAGCCGCAAGAAAATCTTCTTTTTTCAACACTGCGCTGTACATTTCTCTTGCTCTGTCCACAAGGTTATGTGCTTCATCCACAAGAAACACATAATCACCCTTCGCACCATTGCCAAAATACCGCTTAAGCGACGCATCCGGGTCAAATACATAATTATAATCACATATAATTCCATCACACCAGTACGAAACATCAAGCGACATCTCAAACGGGCAGACATTATGTCTGTTGGCATATTCCATGACATTATCTCTTCCGATAACCATCTGGCTCGTTATTATGTCGTACACAGCATCATTAATCCTGTCGAAATGCCCCTTGGCATAAGGACATGCCACGGGGTTGCAGTTTCGCTCATCAAGTGGACATATTTTGTCCTTCGCTGTAAGAGTAACAGTTCTCATATGAAGCCCGTTATCTCTTAATATAGCATAAGTATCCTCCGCAACAGTTCTCGTTATTGTCTTTGACGTCAGGTAAAATATCTTGTCTGACATCTGCTGTCCTAACGCCTGCACAGCCGGGAACACAGTAGACAACGTCTTTCCGACACCTGTAGGTGCCTGAATATATAGATTGGTATTATCTTCAATAGCCCTGTATACACTCACGCACAGATTCTTCTGCCCCTCCCTGTATTCATAGGGAAACTTAAGTTCTCTGATTGATTCCGTCCTTTTATGCCTCTCATCAAATGTATAATCAGTCCATCTCTTAAAGCCTGTAATCAGCTTATTAAACCACTCTTCAATTCTTTCAAATGTATATTCTTCCAGAAACTTGTTGATTGTCTCAGGCTCAGGAGTAACGTAAGTCATCTGGATTCCAATCTTTGACAGCTTCTTCTGGCTTGCATATATATAGCCATATACCAGTGCCTGGGCTTTATGCACATAGACCGGTTCTTTCAGCAGAGAAACATCTGTCTGCATAGTCTTTATCTCATCAATTATTGCATCGCTCTCCGGCTCTTTATTGCCATCCTCGTCATAATTAATATCTGCAATAATACCGTCAGCCCTGCCTTCAACCTGTAATACATACTCAATCCCTAAGTCAGATACAAGCGGTATCTCAATCTTTAAAGGCACTTCTGCATGATACATAGTTCCCATGCTGTGCTGGATTTTCCTGTGAATCCTTGCCCCCTCCTGCATGATTTTCACATCATTACTGCCTGTATTCCTGTTGTCAATATCACCTTCTGCACACATGAATTCCACAAGATTTCTTACAGATATTCGAAAGCAGTTTCCATTTACAGAGTACATACTATCTCCATTCAATAATGTTCTTCAATATCATATATATAGGCATTGCCTGTCTTTCCGACTCTTTTAACCTGTTCCATGTAATTAAGCATTGCAAGTACACTGGCAGCAGTCTGCCTGTCAATATGCGCTGCATTTGCAAAATCCGCTGAAGTAAAGTTCTTCTCAAGTCCCTCTGGTACAAACTGCATATAATCCTGTGGACAGTCCAGTTCAACTATCTTTCTTATTCCAACAGGAATGCGGTCATAACGCACACTTCCGCGCTTCTTATCGTAACTCCAGCCATTAAGAAGCTTATATTCTTCCATATCAATCAGCATCAATGTAACCTTAAGATTCTGATTCTTTAAAAATGCTTTAATCTTATACAGTTCAAACATCGCATCATACACAGAACATCGCTTCGGAGACTTTCTTCTAGAAGTAATGTCCCCTGTTTCCGGCTCAATCCAGCTTAAATACTTCTCATACGGCATCGGATATACAACCCTAACCTGATATTCATTCAGGAACACTGACAACTTATCCCTTAACTTGTTAAGCTGCCTCGTCTGAATCTCAATTATCCCATGCTCGTTATATATATCTGCAAAATAACCATCTATTGCAACCTCATGATTATCCTCATCGGGTTCATAATACATTTTTAATACTGCATGCAGCGTCTTTTCCGACAAAGTACCTATCCCCTTGTCATTATGGCTCTTGCCGATTATCTTCTCTTTCGCCGCGTCAAAAGCCTGACTGTCTATATATTCAACTGGTTCTGCTGCAGATTTCTTTTTTGACATTGTGTACCTCGTATCAGATATATGTTATCATTGATAACAAGTATCTTACGAATACCTAAAAAAATCAAGGCATTTACCGATATAACCTATATAAATCCAATTAAGAACAGGAGAAAAACATGATATCAATAAGCATGTGCATGATTGTAAAAAATGAGCAGGACATTCTTGCAAGGTGTCTTGATTCATACGCAGGAACTTATGATGAATTGATTATTGTAGACACAGGCTCAACTGACAATACTAAAGAAATTGCCGCTCACTACACCGATAAAATATATGATTTTGAATGGATAAATGATTTTTCAGCCGCAAGAAATTTTGCATTTTCCAAAGCTGGATGTGACTACATATTCAGTGCTGACGCAGACGAAGTGCTTGATGATACCAACAACTACGCATTAAGAGAATTGAAACATATGCTTCTTCCAGAAATAGACATTGTTCAGATGTATTATGTCAATGCATCAGAATATAATTCTGTATACAATGCACACAAAGAACTCCGCCCGAAGCTTTTCAAAAGGCTCCGTCCATTCACATGGATTTCACCAATACATGAAACAGTACGGCTCACGCCAATCGTATATGACAGTGACATTGAAATTCTTCACATGCAGGTGGGCGACCATAGCAAAAGAGACTTTTCAACATATTTCAAAGCATTTGAAAAAGGTATCCACATTGAAGATTATGTAGTTACTATGCTGTGTAAAGAGCTTCTTATATCCGGTGAAGATTCCGACTTTATTGCTTTCAGGAATATATTTGAAAATATTCTTTCCAAAGAAGGCAGAAGCAATGATTTAATGAAAGAAATCAACTGTATTCTTGCTAAGATATATATGGCAGACGGTGACACTGACGCATTCTTTAAGACCACTTTAAAAGCAGCTGCCGACAATCCTCCTGCTGAAATGTGTCTGATTCTAGGAACATTTTACATGAACCAGACAGACTATGAGGAAGCTGTGCTGTGGCTGTATAATGCTGCATTTGAGACAGAGAGCATACTTGATGTGGCAAGCAGCGGAAACAAGCCTTTATCTTTGCTTGGTAAATGTTTCGAGGAACTTGCCGCAGCAACAGACGACCCATACGAGGCTGCCCAATATAACGAAATGTCAGCCGACTATTATAGTCAGGCAGAAAATTGGAAGCTTCCGGAAGAATAAGAAAAAGCCTTAGGAAAATGTAATCTGAGCATCACATTTTCACTAAGGCTTTTTAATTATTTACTTATCATCATCAACATCAAAGAGCTTCAACTCTTCTACATCATTCTTACCTGACTTATCATCTCCATAAGAGACTGTGTCAGTTGATGTATCAAGTTCCGCGTAGCTGTCATCTTCGTCTGATTCGTACCCTTCAATTACTTTTTCAGTGTATTCATCAAGGTCAACACCATCCTTTGACGCCATGTTAAACACCTTCTTCACTTTCGCAAGCTTAGAGCAAAGAACAATAGTAATCACTATAAATACCGCTATTATCAGTCCAAGTATTAATACTATCATCAGCCAGAATCTGCTGTTTCCTGATGTTTTTCCATTATCAGCCTTAACATCAGCATTAGCAGTGTTAGATTTCACAACAGAATACGCCTGAATCGAGCCATCACTTACCCTGTATCTGAACCATCCCTTCTCTCCAAGAGAACTTACTCCATAGAACAGGCAGTACTGTCTGTCAGCGTCCATAAGTACCTGCACTTCTTTACCATTCATGGTAAACCTTGTAAGTGCATAACCTGCCGGCTTATCTAACGAGTTCGTTATAGGCAGAACAACATATGTTATCTCTGGTTCTGCAACAGTATTGTATGGTGAAAATGTTTTCGCAGTCTCATCATAGATGTAGAACCCGCCTTTTCCATCTTCACTTTCAAGATACATAAGGATAAGACCTGTCTTTATGCCTTTAACCGCATTTATCTTCTGACCATTATAATCATAGTCAATCTCCTGATATCCATCTGGAATTGTGATTCCTGAATAATCCTTTACAACAGAATACTTCCTGCCATCTATCGTCACAGTTCCATCATTATTAACCGCCTGTGATGCATCTTCTGTAACAGCTTCTGTCTTTGACTCAGCCTCTGTTGTTGCTTCCTGACCATCCTCAAGTCTTGTTGTATATATTATATATTTATTAACTGAACCATCTTCCGCAGTAACAGTAATTGTTGTTGTATTACTTCCCGGGTCCATTCTTCTTCCGCTTATGCTTATCTTGGCAGCACTGTCATTAGCGGCAGCACTTACAACTAGTTCTTTAACATCAGCATCAACAGTTGCATTGTATGTTGTCCTGTCTGGTGAAAATGCTGGTGAAAGCGTTCCCGGACTTATCTGCAGGGACTTTAATGTGTTGTCTGAGGAATAGCTGGCTGGAGCTTTTGCAGTGACCTTTCCTGATGAGGAACTGCTGACTGTTGCAGGTTCTCCATTAACAGATATCTTTGCATCTCCTGCAACGCTAAGTGTTGTTGTTCCTGCAGCGATAATTTCAAATTTTTGTGAAATTGAAACTGTCGAATCACTAGTCATCTCAAGAGCGGAAAACATTACAACTCCGCTATTTGCTTTATCAACAGGTCGAATTATAGAATTATCATAAGAAACATTAATTGTCGCTCCATCTATGTCTTTATCAGCAGATATTGTAACTGTTACTGTAACTTCACTTCCAACTGTACCACTTGCCGAACTTATAGATACAGAAACCTGCTCATCAGCCTTTGCATAATATGCAGGAACTAATGATATACCCATTATAAATATTCCTATAAAGGCAATTAATCTTTTTATATTTTTCATAGTAATCCTTTCATATGTTACTTACTGATTCACATCTCCTAAACCTAGAATATATCTCTTTATAACAACAAAATCGAATAAATCTATTTCTCCATCTTTATTACAGTCTGCAGCCTTCCAATATATTCCGGATGGTTCTGAAATTCCCAATATAGACCTTTTAACAACTACAAAGTCAAACAAATCAACTTCTCCGTCACCATTAGCATCCCCATATAAAACAATCTCATATCTGCTGACCTCTTCGCCAGAAGAATTATATGTTATAAGAATATCTCCAGTACCGACTAATCCATCCTTCTCATTGCCATTCTTATTAAGTATCTTAGAATAAGCACCATTATAATTATCAATCTTATCAAGCACATCTTGGACATAACCTGATACAGTTAAACCACTTATGTATTTTTCATCCTCATCAACAGATAATGTTGTTGAAAATCCCGGATAAGCAACATCCGGTTCTGGATCTGGTGTTGGTTCTGGATCCGGTTCCGGTGTTGGATCGGGTTCTTTATCCTGTCTTACAACAGTTATAGTATAGTCCTGATTATCGCCATTAGCTGCCATTACAGTAATCGTAATATCATTACTTCCAACTGAAAGATCATGATATCCCAGTCCGCTTACATCTGCTGAAGAATCAAGTGTTGAACCTCCAACATATACAGATGAAGTATCATAATCAACAATAAGACTATATTCTGTTTTATACAGGCTGAATGTCGGAGTCAATGAATAACCATCAACATATAAGTCAGATAATCTGTTATTAGGGCTGCCGTCTCCTGTTGGAATTTCACATACATTTTCAGGCATATTCTCATAGACAGGTATTCTGAATATAAATGCTATATTGTTCTTATTACTGTCGCTATATCCCTGTGCACTCTTAACTGATTCACTTCTTGGAGCAAGTACATTAGTCATATACTGATGACCTCTTCCAGTCATATCAAACTTTTCATAATAAAGAGTATTCTGACCTCTGTTTATATAACTTTTTCCAAGATATATTGCTCCACCAATAATAGATTTCATTCTTGTATTCCAAGGTCTTAATGTCTCATCATCAGTTCTTGAAGCATATTTGAGTCCATTCTGGACTGCTGTCAATCCGCCACTAGCGTATGCCCCTATATTGTAATAATTATAATAACCCCGGTAACCAGACTGTATTCCTGATATGCTGCTTCCATATCCACTGTTACCCTGCTCCTGCAGTATTCTTGAAGCAAGATGATATGGGCTTACCCCTGATTCCTGTCCTGCAAGCAGCAGACCGGTTATATATGTATAATTTCTTCCATCATATGTCAGGTCATGGCTTGAATTTTCCATAAATGTACCATCAACCATACTCTCAAGGCCGCTCTCATCCTGTAATGAACTGTCAAATGAAAGATTTTCAAACATAAATATATTATCTGCATTAAGGAAGTTTCTAGGGTCAAGTGCATATTCAACAAGTGCAGATGATGCCTGAACCCAGCCACCTGAATCAAGCTGTGTATACTGTCCTGATTCCCAGTCATAGCAGCCATCAGCAACTGATTTCCATGATGACTTTGCTGAACCATATGTAAGGCTTCGGCCAATCACATTCTGGTTTTCCAGAACATCAGACCAGTCTTTTCCATTATGGTCCGCCACAAACACCCAGTTAGGATACTGCGCATGAAGCTGTCTTAACCCATCCTTATAACTATCCGGGAACCCCTGCGAATCAAGGTACTCCTCGAAATCTGCATCCGGCTTATAATCATTTCTCTTATCAACAGTTACATATTCAGAAGTAACGTAACCTCTGTAATAATCACCGTTAAGATAGAATCCTATTCCATACCATAATCCTGAACTTGTGTCGACCTCTTCGTATATATCAAACTTAAAGCCACCATCCACCTTGGTAATGACTGAACCACTGACTGGTGATGTCCTTATACGAAGATCTGTAACATCATAATTAACATGTCCCTGACCAATGGACTCTTCCGCCTTAGTATTAAGCACAGAAGTAACCGTAAGGCATGTCAGCACAAGCATACATAACATGACACCAATTGCGGCTATTCTTTTTGCACTACATTTGTATCCTGATTTCATGTAATCACCTGACTCCTGAATGTATAGTATTAACTAGTTTCTTCCAAATTCTGAAAGCTTTAAGCCCTCATTTCTCTCAAGTACCATATTAACAGACCAGCTATTGGCAAATACCAGAAGCGGATTGCCCTTAAGGTCTTTAATCTTCTTCATATCTGATGTACCAACAATTCTGTTCACATCAATTTCCTCAGGATTCTCAATCCAGCGGATATGCTCGTATGGAAGCGGCTCAAGTCTGATATCAACACCGTATTCATTCTTAAGACGGTATTCGAGAACTTCAAACTGAAGGACACCAACAACGCCCACGATAATCTCTTCCATTCCTGTATTGAACTCCTGGAAAATCTGAATCGCACCTTCCTGTGCAATCTGGTTGATACCCTTAATGAACTGTTTTCTCTTCATAGTATCAATCTGTCTTACTCTTGCAAAATGTTCTGGTGCAAATGTAGGTATACCCTCAAATGCAAATTTCTTGTTAGATTTGCAGATAGTATCACCGATAGAGAATATTCCCGGATCAAATACACCGATAATATCTCCTGCATATGCCTCATCAACAATATGCCTCTCCTCCGCCATCATCTGCTGAGGCTGGCTGAGTCTAATCTTCTTGCCACCCTGTACATGGTTAGCTTCCATTCCGGCTTCAAACTTACCTGAACATATTCTCATGAAAGCAATTCTGTCTCTGTGTGCTTTATTCATGTTAGCCTGAATCTTGAATACAAATGCTGAGAAATCCTCAGTAAATGGATCAATAACTCCCTGGTCAGACTTTCTTGGAAGCGGAGAAGTTGTCATTGATAAGAAATGCTCAAGGAAAGTCTGTACACCAAAGTTAGTAAGCGCTGAACCGAAGAATACCGGTGTAAGGTCACCAGCACTTACCATTTCCTGGTCAAACTCTGCACTTGCTCCGTCTAACAGTTCGATATCTTCCTGAAGCTTGTCATAGAAAGCATCACCAATTCTGTCCTTAAGAACAGCCTCATCTGATGCGTCAACAATCTCAGTATCAACTTCCTTCTGACCATTCATGGCTGCCTTGAATAAAGAAACATTTTTCTCTTTACGGTCATATACGCCCTTGAATTCCTTACCGCAGCCGATAGGCCAGTTAATTGGGCATGTAGCAATTCCAAGTACGCTCTCAATCTCATCAAGTAGCTCAAATGGGTCATTAGCCTCTCTATCCATCTTATTGATAAATGTAAATATAGGAATGTGTCTCATAACACATACCTTAAAAAGCTTGATAGTCTGTTTCTCAACACCCTTTGAAGCATCAATAACCATGACCGCAGAATCTGCTGCCATAAGAGTT
>OFSD01001693.1_pt1 | contig 15248 bp, 9 predicted proteins | sample 1543191 | NCBI WGS metagenome assembly OFSD01 (sample SAMN04209221, study PRJEB22552) | human gut metagenome | biome: gut; material: feces | host: Homo sapiens | place: USA: Oklahoma
TATATTCACCCACTTCTGCGTCGAATAACCACTTCGGGTAAGTCAATACTTCATCAAGTAAGAATTTCAAAGCGGCCTGCTGCTTCTCCTTCTCTACAAAAGTGTAAGTTTTCTGACCGTCACCTACCACTGTATTTTCCATATATATACCCCCTATGTTGGCAAGTACATGGTACAGATAATTATTCCATTGGTTGATCACTGCATAATATAGACGTGAAGCTTCTTCATACGTTTGTCCCTTCTCCCCGGTAGTTGTCCATTTGATAATTTCGGGAACAATCCGTTTCAGGTTTGCAATGCCATATTGGGAAGAACGTACGGCATCATCGCCCAGGTCTTCATTCTGTGCACGGGGATCTACGGCATCACGTACATCCTGCGCCTCACTGTATTTATAAAGACGGTCTGTATGGCGGCTCAGGAAATCATAAAGCAAATCCTTTTCTTCCTCCGGAGTTTCCTTACCATACCAGCGATAACCGTATTCGATGGCAAAAAGATCGTAAGGACCGATATGCGGTGAGAGTGCAGTTATTCCGTCACCGGGTTGTGCTACGTAGTTGAAACGGGCATAATCCATGATGGAAGAAGAGGTAGAGTTCATCCGGTCGGTAAATGACTTGGAACGGAGTGAGTCCGTGGGAAATGCCCATGACCCCATCATGTTATGACGCAATCCTAAAGAGTGGCCTACTTCATGGCAGGCCACAAAACGCATGGCGTCACCCATCAGTTCATCGGATAACTTAATGCCGCGTGCTTCCGGGCGTACAGTACCTGTCTGTACGGTAATCCATTCCTGAAGCATATTCAGTACATTGTGCCACCACATGATGTCCGCTTCCAGAATTTCTCCTGAACGGGGGTCCAGAATAGAAGGACCCATAGCATTTGCCTTGGTTGAGGCTGCATAGGTCAGTACGGAATAGTTCACGTCGTCCATGTCTACCGTCATGCTGTCCGTAATATCTTTGGCGATGATGGCGTTCTTGAAACCAGCACGTTCAAAAGCAACCTGCCAGTCTTCGATACCTTGTTTGATATATTTGCGCCAACGATATGGGGTGGAATTCTCTATGTAGAATACAATCGGTTTAGCCGGTTCCACCAACTCACCACGCAGATAGCGCTCGCGATCTTCCGGTTTCGGTTCCAGGCGCCAGCGAGTGATGAACTGTTGTTTGCTAACCCGTTGTTGTCCGTCGCTATAACTAAGCAAAGGATTGGTGAAGTAGCCTACGCGGGCATTATCCAGGCGACCGGTCATCGGGGTTTCCGGCAGTAACATCAGTGACGAACTTACTTCGACAGTTACATAGATGGAAGTCGTTCCTTCGGTCACTTTCGTGGTCAGTTCGGACGTAGCCACCACATTATTCTCGAATGACTTGATTGAGAGAATGCGTGACAGATTCTTGATGGAAGAGGTTCCCAGATTTATATTGGTAAATACATTGTTGATGCTTGTCTCTGTACCATCATAAATATCATTCACTTTGATGACCATGGTGGTAGAGTCATTGTTGAATGCCTCGATCTTGAAGCCGGCTATCAATGGAGAAATATAATTATCACGTACCGACTGGCTGATGGCATCTTCGGCAGGAGCGAGAGGAAGAGGGCGGCTTTGACGAATCAGCAACTTGTTTGTTGCCTTATCCAGTTCGAAGCGCACCATCTGGTTTTCATAATTGGTACCGCGGTTCACTCCGGCCTCATTCAGTTCGGAAGGGACACGTTGAAGCTTGTTCACTACCAGCATGTCTCTGCCCAGCAGGTTCGTCGGTACCTCAAAATAGTAATCGTTCTTTTTCTGGTACACATTGAACATACCACGGCGAATGATGCTACCGTCTCCGGTCAGTTTCTCGTACTCGTTTTTTGATTTAACACTGTCGTTAGGTTCACTTTTCTTTTTCTTCCGGAACCATCCCATAGAATCGGGCGTAGAATTTACAGCATGCACTATGACAGGCTCACACATGAAAGCGCCTGTAGCCACTGTAGTCAGCAAAATTGTTTTAAGTTTCATCAGTTATTATCAATTATCATCATGCTCCCCTTTCTACTCATAGAATAGGGGACGGCAAAGATAGTAAAACTATCTATATGAACAGATAGCTGCAATTAGTTTTGACGTTTTTTCTTTTATAACTCAAAGAGTCTTTCAATTATAAAAAAACAGTATCAGTTAGAGTTTATGCTCATTCTTTAACTGATACTGCTAAAAATCTATTTTCAGTTTAAAGTCGGCTTAGTCAAATAAACTCTTGAACTTCTTGAAAATCTTTTCTTTAATAGAAGTATTCGGTTTAAAATTGTCTGAGCCTTCCATTTCTTCGAGTGCTTTTTTCTCATCTTTGTTAAGAGCTTCCGGTACATATACGCTAACATTTACTAATAAATCTCCCGTACCGTATCCGTTCACACTTGGCAGTCCTTTTCCGCGAAGCCGGAGTACTTTACCCGGTTGGGTGCCCGACTCAATCTTCACTTTCACCTTGCCGTCGATGGTGGGTATTTCTACCGCGCCACCTAAAGCAGCTGTCGGGAAGCTGAGAAGCAGGTTGTAAATCAAGTCGTTTTCGTCGCGGATCAGTTCTTTATCCTGTTCTTCCTCTACAAGAATCAACAGGTCACCCGGAACACCATTGTGCTTACCGGCATTTCCTTTACCGCTCATAGAAAGCTGCATACCCTCCATTACACCTTTAGGTATATTCACGCTTACTACTTCTTCACCGTAGACGATACCTTCTCCGGCACACACCTTACATTTATTCTTGATGATTTTTCCTTCGCCACCACAAGTAGGGCAGGTAGTACGGGTCTGCATCGTACCGAGGATTGTCTGCTGGTTGCGAATCACCGATCCGCTACCTTTACAGGTCGGACAAGTTTCCGAACCGCCGTCACCTTCAGCACCCGAACCATGACAATGGTCACAAGGAACGTACTTTTTCAGTTTGAATTTTTTTTCTACACCGGTGGAAATCTCTTTCAGATTCAGTTTCACCTTTACACGTAAGTCCGAACCGCGAAAACGCGCACGTTGCGAACTTCCACCTCCGAATCCTCCTCCGAAACCGCTGAAACCTCCTCCGAAGCCACCGCTATGTCCACCAAAGATATCTCCGAACATAGAGAAGATATCATCCATAGACATGCCGCCACTGAAGCCACCGAACGGACCACCGTTTCCGGCAGCACCACTCATTCCTGCATGACCGAATTGATCATAACGGGCACGCTTGTCCGCATTGCTTAGTACGTCGTATGCTTCTGCCGCTTCTTTGAATTTTTCTTCCGCCACTTTGTCACCCGGATTCTTGTCAGGATGATATTGAATGGCTTTTTTGCGATAGGCTTTCTTTATTTCCTCTACCGTTGCTGTCTTTTCGACTTCCAGTACTTCGTAGTAATCTCTTTTTTCCATATATATTATGTTATTCTCCTACCACCACTTTGGCATGGCGGATTACTTTGTCGTTTAGCGTGTAACCGGTTTGTACGCAGTCCAGAATTTTACCTTTCAAAGCTTCGTCAGGAGCCGGGATTACGGCAATGGCTTCGTGGTAGTCTGTGTCAAGCGGCTGTTCTTTGGTTTCGATTACTTTGACACCGTTCTGACCCAATACTGTCATAAACTTGTTGTAGATAAGCTCCACACCTTCTTTTACGGCAGCTACATCGGTGGCGGTCTCCATGTTTTTCAGGGCGCGTTCAAAGTCATCTACGATAGGAAGGATGCTGCTGATGCTTTTTTCTCCGCCGTTCAGGATGAGTTCGGCCTTTTCTTTCATCGTACGTTTACGGTAGTTGTCGAACTCGGCAGAGAGACGCAGGTACTTGTCTTTCTGGTCTTCAATCTCAGCGTTGGCCTTTTGCAGTTCCTGAGTGAGTTTTTCTTCCTCTGTCAGGGCAACTTCTTCTTCTTTCTCTGTTGTTTCTTCACAAGTTTCGTCTTGAGCGTCTTGTGCTTTTAACTCTTCTTCGTTGATGTTTTCTTTTTCTTTAGAGTCCATATTGTTATGCTTGTTATTCTTGTAAAATGATTTTGCTTTCATTGTTGTTAAGGGTTTAAGTTAATATGATACGGTTTTAATAGCAAAAACTTTGCCAAATTGACGGCTTTTGCCAAAAACGCTGCAAAGGTAATATTTTTATGTCAGATTGACAGCGTAATGTGCTATAAATAGAGCGCTAACCTTGTGCGGACAGTAAGTTAACTCGATAGGTTGCAGTCAGTTACCTTTGTTGTATGTATCGGGTTAACTTCATATCATGCAATAAGTTAACTCGTTGTAAGCTGTTTTACCGTATTATTTCGTATCTTTGTACCCGCAATTTGCAGAGTTATAGGTATTAAATTGTAAGTAGTACATAATAAAACAGTAAATATAAAGATGATTACAGTCTCGAACGTATCGGTTCAATTTGGTAAAAGAGTGTTGTTTAATGATGTAAACCTGAAGTTTACAAGTGGTAATTGTTATGGTATAATCGGTGCCAACGGTGCCGGAAAGTCTACTTTCCTGCGTACTATTTCGGGCGATTTGGACCCGACAACGGGGTCTATCATGCTGGGACCGGGCGAGCGCCTGTCCGTATTGAGCCAGGACCACTTCAAGTGGGATGCTTATACGGTGATGGATACCGTGATGATGGGGCACACCGTGCTGTGGGACATTATGAAACAGCGCGAAGAACTCTATGCCAAAGAGGACTTCACGGACGAAGACGGTCTGAAGGTATCCGAACTGGAAGAGAAATTCGCCGAACTCGACGGTTGGAATGCAGAAAGCGATGCTGCCGCCTTATTGAGCGGACTGGGCATCAAGGAAGACAAGCATTATGTGCTGATGGGCGAGCTGAACAACAAGGAAAAAGTACGTGTCATGCTGGCGCAGGCTTTGTATGGCAATCCGGATAACCTGCTGCTGGACGAGCCTACCAATGACTTGGACATGGAAACCGTAACCTGGCTGGAGGACTATCTTGCCAATTTTGAACATACCGTTCTGGTAGTGAGCCACGACCGTCACTTCCTCGACTCCGTTTGTACGCATACCGTGGACATCGACTACGGAAAGATTAATCTCTTTGCCGGAAACTACAGCTTCTGGTACGAGTCCAGCCAGCTTGCTCTCCGTCAGCAGCAGAACCAGAAGGCTAAAGCCGAGGAGAAGAAGAAAGAATTGGAAGAGTTTATCCGCCGTTTCAGCGCCAATGTGGCGAAGAGCAAGCAGACTACCAGCCGCAAGAAGATGTTGGAGAAACTGAATGTAGAAGAAATCAAGCCGTCATCACGTAAGTATCCGGGCATCATCTTTACGCCCGAACGCGAACCGGGTAATCAGATTCTGGAAGTTTCCGGTTTGACGAAAACGCTGGAAGATGGTACGGTGCTGTTCCGCGACGTCAACTTCAACGTAGAGAAGGGAGACAAGATTGTATTCCTTTCGCACGACCCGCGTGCCATGACCGCCCTGTTCGAGATTATCAACGAGAATATGAAACCGGATGCAGGTACTTTCAACTGGGGTGTGACTATCACCACCGCTTACCTGCCGCTGGACAATACTGCATTCTTTAATACAGACCTGAATCTGGTGGACTGGTTGAGCCAGTTCGGTGAAGGCAATGAAGTCTATATGAAGAGCTTCCTGGGACGTATGCTGTTCTCCGGTGAGGAGGTGCTGAAGAAAGCAAGCGTATTGTCGGGAGGTGAGAAGATGCGTTGCATGATTGCACGTATGCAGCTGCGCAATGCCAATTGCTTGATTCTGGATACACCTACCAATCACCTCGACTTGGAGTCTATCCAGGCATTCAACAATAATCTAAAGACCTATAAAGGCAATATCCTTTTCTCATCCCACGACCACGAGTTCATTCAGACGGTTGCCAACCGTATCATCGAATTGACTCCGAACGGTATTATCGACAAGATGATGGAGTATGACGAATACATCACTTCAGACCACATCAAGGAGTTGCGTGCACGTATGTACGCAACAAAGTGATAACGGAAGCTAAGGACTAAATAAGCATATTTTAAATCGTTCCATCATGAGGAAAAAATCGTTCCACCATGGTGGAACGATTTTTTCACCACGGTGGAACAATATTTCTGCCATGATGGAACGATTCTTCTTTCATATCTTTTTGGTTTAATAAAGGCTTGTGCGATATTGAAAAAAAGAAGAAGGTGTGTTAGAATGATTTTTAGCTATCATTCTGACACACCTTCTTTTGCTATTAAAAGAGTCTCTTTGTTCTTATTAAGGCGGGGAATAGTCTGAGTTATTGTTTCTCCTTATATATAATTTTGCCTTGGCTTTCGCCGAAAAGGTTGTCGCCTAGCGTGGTAATCTTATTCCCCGTGGCAAGCACATAGCGCAGGTTGTCGCATCCCATAAATGCTCCGTACTCAATGGCGGTTACACTGGCAGGAAGCACCAGCGTGCCGCACAAACGGCCGCAGCCACTGAATGCACGCTGTCCGATGCTTCTAAGCTCTTGCGGGAGCCGTACGTTCAGCAGATACTTCTTTTGGGTGAAAGTATAGTCGGGAATTGCAGTGGCATTACTGTTGGTCATGTCGATGGAAACCAGATTGGGCATATAGTCGCGTATCAATGTGAAGTCGGCTTCGTCCATTTTTCCTTCAACGGTCAGAAAGTTAACGTCTTTGGGCTGAAATCCGGCTCTTAACAGTTCGCTGGCAAGGCTGCCCATTTTACCAATCTGCACATTTACTGTCAGTGGTTCTCCTTCAATGAATGCAAAGGTTTCCCATTTCTTTTTGGTACGATAGGAGTCACTGCATCCCAATGGAACAAATATGGCTGTAACGCTATCGGCCAATGCTTCGGACAACAGATTGGGAGCCGTTTTCTTCCGTATCTGGCATATCTTGAGATTTTTGCATCCCTTAAAGGCAGCATCTTCGATGTTCTTGGTCTTGTCGGAAAGGATAATCCTGGTCAGCGTCTCCTTACCTACAAATGTACTGTCGTCTATTTGCTTGCAGAAGGCATATGCCGGAATGCAATTGGCAGGATATACATAAAAACGGTTTGGATAAGTCCCGTTCTTGCCTGCATACATGCTGATGGAGGCATTTGAAATGTCCAGCAGTTGCAGGTTTTTGAATTCATCCCGTAGATGCCTGAAATCTACGGCATTCAGCTTGCCCTGCAGGGTCAGTTGGGTGATTTCATTGGCTTCCGCTTCTGTCATCAGTTCCACCAGGGTGCCAGGTTTGGCCACGTAGTATCTTTTGGATTTTTGTGCCGAGGCATTCAGCATTAACGCCAGTCCGGCAACGGCTAAAAGTATTTTTCTTAGTTTCATGTTTGTCGATTCCAGATTGATTTTTCAAATATAAGAAGAAACCGGCAGGAATACATGAAGTTTTTTCTTTTTATTATTATTTTTGTCGGATATTAATCAAAATGAGATACAAATGGAGACGGAAGAAACGGTGAAGGAAGAGTGTGTTGCTATGAGTAAAACAAAACGTATTTGGCTGGCATTCGTTGATATAGTACTGTTTACTGTACTTTTTATGATTTTTCTGTTTTTGTTTGCCATACCTTTTGCGATTGCTTTCCCTGAGTTGAAGACACAAGCTGGTGGGATGAGCGTCTATTTAATGATGTTGAATGAAGTCTTGATGTTGGCCAGTGGGCTTATTGCCGCTTGTATGGTGCTGGGTTTCAGGAAGCTTCCTTTTTCGGGCTTGGGCTTGTCTTTGAAGGGATGGGGCAGAAGCCTGCTGAACGGAGCTTTGTTTGTCGTGTTCTTGTATGTAGTTGGTTTTGGCTTGTCTTTATTGTTGGGGGCTGTGGAAGTGGCAGGGGTCTTGTTTTCTCCCATTTCGTTGTTGTCGAGTCTTTTGCTTTATTTTTTAGTGGCAGTTACGGAAGAAGTTATTGGACGCGGTTTCATTTTAGGGCGTATGCTGGATGGAGGCGTCAATAAGTTTGTGGCATTGCTTATCTCTGCGGTGTTATTTTCGTTGATGCATCTTTTCAATCCCAGCTTTGCCTTCGTCCCGTTTTTGAATATCATGCTGGCGGGTTGTTTCTTGGGAGCTTCCTATATATACACGCGTAACCTCTGTTTTCCCATTGCCTTGCATTGGTTCTGGAACTGGATTCAAGGTTCTGTTTTGGGATATAAAGTCAGTGGAAATGAATTTAGCAATGAGAATCTGCTGATTCTTCACTTTCCGGAAGAAAATCTGATAAATGGAGGAACTTTCGGGTTCGAAGGCTCTATTCTGTGTTCACTACTTTTAGTGCTTGGTACAGTAATTATCTTAAGACACTATTATAAGGGATTAGTGATTAATGATTTCCGTATTAGTCATTAATCACTAATCATTAACCCCTAATTCTGTTCCACTCCTGTCATTGTCAGCTGTATGCGTTTCCGGTCCATATCTATGCTGAGTACCTTTACGCGTATATGCTGGTGAATGGACACTACTTCATTAGGGTCTGATATGAATCTGTCGGCGAGTTGGGAGAGGTGTACCAGTCCGTTTTCCTTGATGCCTATGTCGACAAATGCGCCGAAGTTGGTGATGTTTCCTACGATGCCGGGCAATTCCATGCCTTCGCGCAGGTCGTTGATGGTGCGCACGTTCTTGTCAAATTCAAATATCTTTATCGGTCCGCGTGGGTCACGTCCGGGCTTGTCCAGCTCTTGCAGGATGTCTTTCAGTGTCGGCATGCCCACGGTGGGGGAGAGGTAGCGTTCGGGATTAATCTTCAGACGCAGCTCCCGGCTGGCTATCAGCTCGGCTACGCTGCAACCCAAGTCCTTTGCCATTTGTTCTACGATACAATAGCTTTCCGGGTGTACGGCAGTATTGTCCAGCGGATTTTTTGCCTGCGGAATACGTAGGAAGCCGGCACATTGCTCAAATGCCTTGGCACCCATGCGCGGTACTTTCATCAGTTCCTTGCGCGAGGTGAAGGCACCGTTTTCGGCGCGATAGTTCACAATGTTCTGTGCCAGTTGCGGACCCAATCCCGAGATATAGGTCAGCAGATGGCTGCTTGCGGTGTTCAGGTTGACACCTACCAAGTTTACACAGTTTTCTACGGTCTGGTCCAGTGATTTTTTCAGCTTGGTTTGGTCCACGTCATGCTGGTATTGCCCCACACCAATAGATTTCGGGTCAATCTTTACCAACTCTGCCAGCGGGTCCATCAGTCGTCTGCCTATGGACACAGCACCGCGTACGGTGATGTCGTAGTCGGGAAACTCGTCCCGTGCAATTTTAGAGGCCGAATAGATGGAAGCTCCCTGCTCGCTGACGATGAATATCTGTATGTCGCGGTTGAAGCGCTGATGTTTCAAGAACTCCTCCGTCTCGCGGCTGGCAGTTCCGTTACCTATGGCAACGGCATCTATCTTATAAGACTCTATCATCATTTGCAGCTTGGCAAATGCCTCTTTCTGCTTGCTGACCGGAGGGTGGGGGTAGATGTTCTCATTGTGGAGCAGATTTCCTTGTGCATCGAGGCACACAACTTTACAACCCGTACGAAATCCGGGGTCTATACCCATCACACGCTTTTGCCCCAGTGGTGAAGCCAGCAACAACTGACGGAGGTTTTCGGCAAATACCTTGATGGCTTCCTCATCAGCACGTTCCTTACTTTGCGTGGCAAATTCCGTCTCTATGGATGGCTTCAATAGGCGTTTGTAGGAATCCTGCACGGCTTCTGCCACTTGCTGTCCGCAGGGGTTGTTGCTCCGCACGAATTGGCGTTCCAGCCGTTCCACGCACTCCTCATCGTCCGGGCTGATGCTGACTTTCAGCAGGCCTTCCGCTTCGGCACGCCGGATGGCGAGCAGGCGGTGGGAGTTGCATCGCTTCAACGATTCGGAGCAGTCGAAGTAGTCACGGTATTTGGTCGCTTCCTCTTCTTTGCCTTTCACTACTTTGGCGGTCAGTATGCCTTGGCGGGCAAATGCGTTGCGCACGCTGTTTCGGGCACGTTCGTCTTCGCTAACATGCTCGGCTATGATGTCACGGGCACCTTTCAGTGCATCTTCCACGTTCTTCACGTCTCCTTTCACGTAATTGGCGGCGCGTTCCTCCGGATGAGGATCACGTTGCAGCATCAGCAGGGTGGCGAGGGGTTCCAGTCCTTTTTGACGGGCTGCTTCGGCACGTGTTTTCCGTTTGGGCTTGTAGGGGAGGTAGATGTCCTCCAGTAGGGTATTGTCCCAAGTCTCCTCGATGCGCTTCTGAAGTTCGGCGGTCAGTTTACCTTGTTCCTGTATGGTGTTCAGGATGGTTTCTTTACGTTTGGCGGTTTCGCTCAGTTTCTCATATTGCGTCTGGATAGCTTCAATCTGCACTTCGTCCAGTCCTCCCGTTGCTTCCTTGCGGTAACGGCTGATGAAAGGGATTGTCGCTCCGTCTTCCAGCAGGCCGAGGGTCTGGCTTATTTGTCTTTCTGATATGCCGAGAGCGGCAGATATCATTCGATGAAAATCTTGTATCATTTTGTATCTCATTTTATAATAGGTGCCAAAAGTACAAAAAAACAATTGTTGTTTTTTCTTTAGGTTCCAACTTTTATCTATATTTGTCAAAGCTATGGAGCAATTAAACGAATCAATCAATTGAAACACATATATCGTACAATATTACCATGCATGGTAGCGCTTTTCTGTTGCCTTTTGCCCGCTTTTTCTATTACGGGAGAGCATCCGGTACTGATTATCAGTTCCTATAATCCGGATGCCGGCCGTACTTCCGGCAACATCTCCGACTTTATGGAGGAGTTCCAACGCCTGGGCGGGACAAACACCATCGCATTGGAGAACATGAACTGCAAGAGTTTTTCCGAATCCCCTCTTTGGGAGAGGAGAATGGCTGAGCTGTTGGCTAAATATCAAGGTGATAAAAGTCCGGCGCTGATTGTACTTATAGGGCAGGAAGCCTGGGCTGCCTATCTTTCTCTGGAAGACTCCATATGCGGCAATACTCCGGTAGTGAGTGCACTGTCCAGCCGGAACGCCATATTGCTGCCGGGTGATACCGTTGACCTGAAGACCTGGATGCCCGAATCCGTCGACTTCTTCACGGATTTCCCCAGTTCGCCTATCAAGGCTGGCTTCGTTTATGAGTATGATGTGGAGGCCAACATCAATATGATAAAGCAGATGTATCCCGGCACCAAGAATATCGCTTTTGTCTCAGACAACAGTTATGGCGGCGTTGCCATGCAGGCCTATGTAGTGAAGGAGATGCAGAAGTTCCCGGAACTAAACCTGATTCTGCTGGACGGACGCGTCAATACCATATATACCATTTGTGACAGATTGCATGAGTTACCGGAAAATACAGCTATATTGATGGGGACATGGCGTGTGGACATGAACGATGGTTACTTCATGCGGAATGCAACCTACGCCATGATGGAAGCAGCTCCCACTTTGCCCACTTTCTCGCTCAGTTCCGTAGGCTTGGGATATTGGGCTGTGGCAGGTGTCGTTCCTGCCTACCGTGCTTTGGGCAAGGAGATGGCAAGACAGTCTTACCGCCTGCTGACCACCTCCCAGGATAGTGAGACCCATATGGAAATCATTCCGAATGAGACCATACTGGACGGTAAACTTGTGAAGGAAAAGAAACTGAATATCACCGGCCTTCCGCAGCCGGTAAAGATGCTGAACGTAACCCCTTCTTTCTACGAACAGTACAAGTATCATATCTGGTCTGTCGGTGCTGTTCTGTTGGTGCTGTTGGGCGGTTTGTTCGTTTCCCTTTACTTTTATTATCATACAAAGAAGTTGAAGGATGAACTGGAGGTATCCGAGGGTGCCTTGCGCGAAGCAAAAGACCGTGCCGAAGAATCCAGCCGTCTGAAGAGTGCTTTCCTTGCCAATATGAGCCACGAAATCCGTACTCCATTGAATGCGATTGTGGGCTTCTCGGACGTGCTGTCTGCCGGAGGAGCCTCGGAAGAAGAACAGCGTGGCTATTTCGAGATTATTAGGACCAACTCTGATTTGCTGCTTCGGTTGATTAATGACATATTGGATGTGTCCCGTTTGGAGGCCGACCGCGTCATCCTTTCTTTGGAGAGCTGCAATGTAGTGCAGATATGCCAGCAGGTAGTAGCTTCCGTGGCCCAGGCACGCAGGTCGACCAATCAATTCTTATTTGAGTGTGAACGTGAGGTAGTGGAGATGCGGACGGATGTGCAGCGTTTACAGCAGGTTGTGATAAATCTGCTTTCCAATGCGGACAAGTTTACAAAAGAAGGTACGATAACCTTGAAGCTGGAGCCGGATACGGCGAGGAATGTTGCAGTATTCTCGGTGACTGACACTGGTTGCGGCATTCCATTGGACAAACAGAAACGGGTGTTCGAACGTTTCGAGAAGCTGAACGAATATGTGCAGGGAACCGGCTTGGGCTTGTCCATCTGTAAGCTGACCGTTGAGAAGTGGGGCGGCGAGATTTGGATAGATCCTGCCTATACGGATGGAGCGCGGTTTATGTTTACCCATCCTATGAACTTATAAGAACCGACAAGAAATAAGGAAATATAATGAAAAGATTTAGTTGTTTTTTTATCTGGATTTTTGTCCTGACAAGCATACTGCCTGCGCAGGAAAGAGAGGTGAAACTGAAAGTCGTACAGACCAGTGATATACACGGCAACTACTATCCCTACGACTTTATACGCCGCCGGGAGGCAACCGGCAGTCTGGCACGTGTGCATGCTTTGGTGCAAAAAGAACGTGAGGCTTATGGCAAAAATCTGATTCTCTTGGACAATGGTGACATTCTGCAGGGACAGCCCACAGCCTATTATTATAATTACATAGATACCGTTGCCCCTCATCTGGCAGCGGAGATGATGAATTTCATGGGGTATAATGCCGGCAATATGGGTAACCATGACGTAGAGACCGGCCGTACCGTTTTCGACCGTTGGGCAGGTGACTGCCGTTTTCCGATATTGGGTGCCAATATTGTGGATACTGCTACCGGAGAAACCCATTTCAAACCCTATGAGGTGCTGGAACGTGACGGAGTGAAAATTGTGGTTCTCGGTATGATAACTCCTGCCATCCCCGTATGGCTTTCAGAGAATCTGTGGAAAGGGCTGCGTTTCGACGATATGGAGGAGACTGCCCGCAAATGGATGAAGATTATCCGTGAGCAGGAAAAGCCTGATTTGGTTATCGGTATGTTCCATGCCGGCCAGGATGCCCAGCTGATGGGAGGCAAGTATCGCGAAAACGCTTCGGTGGAAGTGGCGTGCAACGTGCCGGGATTCGATATTGTCCTGATGGGGCACGACCATGCGCGCGAATGCAAGAGGGTGTGCAACATAGCCGGTGACTCGGTACTGGTGATGGACCCTGCCAGCAACGGTGTTGTTGTGAGTAATGTGGATATAACCTTGAAACTGCGTGATGGTAAAGTTATAGACAAGAAGATAGACGGCATACTGTCCGATACGCAAGACTACGGCGTCAGCGAAGAGTTCATGCAACGCTTTGCCCCCGAAAATGAAGCTGTGCAGAATTTTGTTTCCAAGAAAATTGGTTCCTTTACCGAGACTATCTCCACACGTCCTGCCTATTTCGGTTCTTCCGCTTTTATAGACCTTATCCACGAATTGCAGTTGGCAATCAGCGGAGCGGATATTTCTTTTGCGGCTCCTTTGTCCTATGATACGGAAATCCGTAAAGGAGACATTTTTGTGAACGATATGTTCAATCTGTATAAGTACGAAAATATGCTTTACACCATGCGTCTGACGGGGAAGGAGATACGCGATGCCTTGGAGATGTCGTATGATTTGTGGACCAATCGGATGAAGTCTCCGGACGACCATATCCTTCTCTTCCGTGAGAAGCGCCGCGAAGGTGCTACGGATAGGGCCTCATTCAAGAATTTCAGCTTCAACTTCGATTCTGCGGCGGGTATTATCTACACGGTGGATGTGACCAAGCCGGATGGCGAGAAGGTAGCCATTCTCAGTATGGCAGACGGTACTCCGTTCGATATGGATAAAATGTATAAGGTAGCGGTGAATTCTTATCGCGGAAACGGTGGCGGCGAATTGCTGACAAAGGGGGCCGGCATCTCGCAGGATGAATTGAAGGAACGCATCATCCACTCTACGGATAAGGACTTACGCTATTATCTGATGCAGTACATTGAGCAGAAGAAGGTGATTGAACCGCGTACGCTGAATCAGTGGAAGTTTATTCCCGAAGAGTGGGCGGCTCCGGCTTCCAAGCGTGATTATGAGTTCTTGTTTGGCAAAGTTAAAGAATAATTCACTATCTTTGCGGCTCAAAATCTATAGTATAAGTTTTTGGACGTGAAGCAGAAGAAAAAAATTATAGGTGCATTGAGCTTGCTGGTACTGTTTATCATGTACCAGGCAAGTATCACTGCGTTCACTCACGTCCATTATGTGAATGGGGTGATGATAACGCACTCGCACCCTTTTCATGGCACACACTCTCACTCTCAGACTTCCCTTTTGGTTATCGGGCATTTGTCGGCATTCTACTCTTCCGGAGTGGATGTGTATGAGGTTCAGCACCCGATGCGTCCTTTGCTGGCCATGCTCAGAGCCAAACCGGCAACACCTACTGTTAAGGGGGAAGTGATACGTACCCTTTCCCTTCGCGCTCCTCCCGCTCTTTTTTCATAGTCATTAGGTTTAAAAACGCCTGGATTTTTTGTATGTAGATACCAGGCATTTTAGTCTCGAAGTCCGGCATTTCAGTGAACGAAGTGCGGCATCTCGGATGATTATCTTTTTTCAGACTTGAATTATTTTTTTTATTTAGAGCGCTAATTTGATGAAACAATACATTTTGGCGTTGGTACTTGCAGTGGTAAGTGCCAGCGTAGCTTTTGCCGTAAATCCTATAAAAGAAGGCAATATGATTTCCGGCCATGTGATAGTGAAAGGTACGGAGGAAAATATACCGTATGCCACGGTTTTGATTATCGGCAGTGGTCAGGGAACGGTTTCCAATGAAGAAGGACAATTTGAGTTCCGCAAGCTTCCGGCGGGAAAATACAAGCTCCGTGTGTCGGCAGTGGGTTACAAGACCCAAGAGAAGGAGGTGACGGTGAGCAAGGACTTTACTGCCGTCATACATTTCCCGATGGAAGAGGAGAGTTTCATGACCGATGAAGTGGTGGTATCCGCCAACCGCAACGAGGT
>OFSD01001696.1_pt1 | contig 15234 bp, 16 predicted proteins | sample 1543191 | NCBI WGS metagenome assembly OFSD01 (sample SAMN04209221, study PRJEB22552) | human gut metagenome | biome: gut; material: feces | host: Homo sapiens | place: USA: Oklahoma
GCTACTTTCTTCCGTGAGCCTGCCAGCGGGTGAAGAAAGTAACAAAGAAGCCATTCTTAATAGGGTTATTGTGCTAATAATTTTAAAAATTGCATTGCAGCTTTTCCGGCTATTTCCATTTGTTCCCTTCTTCTAAATATATCAGTTTCCCTATTAGATTTTTCTATTTTTTGTATTACATCTTTTTTATATAGTTCATAAGTTTCAGGGAAAATATCTTTGTTCTTTTCTAATAGAACCAAAGTCCCATATAATACACCTTCATTCTCTCCCGGTTCGTAATAGCTGATGTAATTAGGATAACTTTTAAGCATATTTTGTGCTTCTAATCTAACTTCTTGCTTCCTATTTTCTAATTTCAACCGCTTATCTGTTTCTTCTTTGTAAAGATGAAAAGTTAATGCTGTTAATCCACTTAAAATGAATATTATAAAATACATGATTTTATTGCGTGTCTTGTCTTTATATTTCCAAGACATAATCCATCCTATTATAGACGCAACAGAACCAACAAAACCAATAACTGTGTATAAACTATCCATACATTATAAATTAAAATATGCAAAAGTAGTGAATAATAGAAAAACCGCTGTATTTAACAGCGATTTTTTCTATGCCCTACACCTTTTTGAGTGTCTAATTACATTTATTTCAGATAAATACACATGTGTGGATGTTGTAGAAGTTAATCACCATTTACATTTATTTTTCATCCTCGCTATTGTCGTTATTGAACGATAGCGAAAGTTGCTGCACCTGTCCGAAGCTGTCGATGATATAAATGTCAATCGTCTGCTGGTCTGTCGATGCCGAGGTGTAGTAGAGCCGGAATGTTTCTTTCTCCAGCGGGTAAAGGTCATTGGGCAGGAACACCGTGCCGTTATCCATTTCCAGCTTCCCTTTGCCGTCCGGCTGGAAGTACCGTATCTGATAGGTTGTCGGCTGGTAATAGCCGCCACGCACCAACTGGCAGCGTATTTCGGCGGTTTCCCCGACTTTCAGCCTTTTGGGTACTGGCAGCGTTTCGATGCTGAACGGGTACGCCTGCTGAATATCCAAGTTGTCATTACAGGCGGTGACAAGTACAAGGGCGGCCACGATGCAGCAGCCCATGATGATTTTATACATTACATTCTTCATATACATTATATATAGGGGTTATCAAAATAAAGTAGTCGTTTGCCTAATTCGGGCGGCAACTTCCCTGACGACCGGAACACTGACCGCATTTCCGAGCAAGGCATAACGGTGTATCTTCGCTATCTCTTTCCTCTCTCCGTCATATATCCCGTATCTGGTATAGTTGTCGGGAAAGCCTTGCAGCCTTTCGCATTCCACTTCCGTAAGCATACGTACTTGTGAAAGCTGGCTTGCTGTCAGCTTGCCGTTATAGGTTTCGCCTTTTTTCAGGCACAAGACATAATTCCCAATGTTGGGCTGCCTGCCGTAGTTCCTTGTTATAGTTCCGCTTGGACGAGCAGCGGGTTCATCACTCCCGACCTTACCATACATTCCACCCGGCGCCGGGAAAGGAAATATGTCTGCGGTACATTTCTTTGCAGCACGTCCGACAAGGTACATTCGCTCCCGATTTTGGGGTAGAAACCATGCCGTATTAAACAGTTGCCATTCAAGTCTATAACCGCCAATGTCGGCAAACGCTTTGACAATGCTCCAAAAATCCGGGCGATGTCTTGCGAAGAATATTCCCTTAACGTTCTCCCATATAAAAACGTCAGGTCTGAAACGCCTAACGGCTTCGACTGCATATCTGACAAGGTGGCTTTCTCCCCCTTGCAGTCCCTTTCCGTCCCCGATTGCGCTAAAATTTTGGCAAGGGCTTCCGAAAGTGACAATGTGTGGACGTTCGATGCCGACTTCCCCGATATTTGTAACTGTTCCGATGTGTTCCGCATAAGGAAAATTGTATTTGAAGTTAGCGATTGCGTGTTTGTCTATCTCTGAAAAATATACCTTGTCGAAAGTATATCCGGCGGCTTCCAGCCCCTTGCTGAAACCGCCAATGCCCGAAAATAATTCCAGCAGTACCATAGGCTAATTGATAATGAATTTCAGTCCCAAAGATACCTGCGTGTGGAACTTACCTATGTCCGAGCCGAACAACGCCCGTTCCCTTGCGTTCAACAGCAGAGCCACCCGGTCGGTCAGGTAGGTTTCCAGTTCCAGCGTCAGCGCACCGCCGTAAATGAAGCAGTCCTTATCCAGCAAGGTAGAGCCGTCCGGCAGCAGCTTTTCGCTTCGGTTGCTTGTTTCGTACCCGGCGAGAGCCGACAAGCCCAATGAAAGGAAAAAGGTCTTTCGTCTGTCCGATAGGAATTTCAGGTAATAGCCGCCCTCTGCGGTGAACTGTTCTACGGGTATCTGCATATCCTTGTAGTCATACTTCTTGTGCAGGTATTCCCCGCCAATCACCCAGCGGTTGGCGTTCTTGGTGTAAACGCTGTACGCCGCCCCGATGTGGTAGGCGAAATCACTGCCAGCGTTCCAATGCACCCCGTCCGCCATGCCCGCCGTGACCTGCAAGCCTTTCATGCCCGGCAGGTATCTTTGTGCGTGTGCCTGAAACGAGGTCAGGCACAGCGCAAAGAGCATCATTATAAAGATGTGTCTTTTCATTCCCTATTTGATTTTGAGTTCGTCAATCACTTCTGCGTTCACGATGTCGGCGTTCTCCACCCGTATGGTCTGATGCCGCCCGCCGTTCTTCTCGTAGAGTTCCACGACCAGCAGCTTGTCGTCAGGAATGGTGAACTTCGGCAGGGCGTACACCGTGCGCACGGTCGTTTTTCCGGCAATCTCTATCACCTCGTTGTAGCTGCGTACCGCATCCAGCACCGTTTCCTGAATAGCCGTGCGCTTGGGTACTTTCTTATCGACTATCTTAAACTTGATGAAGTCGGTATCGAAAGGCACGTTGGAACTGTTCTTCGTCTGCGTGTGTACATAGAGCATCCCGTTATAGGTGTAAATCCCCTTGATTAAGAACTGTATGCCGAAACGCTTGCTACCCAAGTGGCGCACTTTCCGGTCATTGTTCTTGTAGATGCTCTGCATTATCAGCTTCACCAACAGCGGGCTTTCATTGCCTAATTCCCGGAAATAGATGTTCATGCGGGTATGCGAGAAATCGGACGTATCTTCATTTTCCAAGAAGTCTTTCATTTCGATATTGAGCATTTCCGGTTCACGGGCGTACTTGGCGTTGAACGAAAAGAAACTGCCGTCCTCGCAGATAACGGAGAAGTTCGTTTCTCCCGGAAAGCCCTCTGTCGTGGCTTTCACCCGGATTACGTTCTCCGCACCGTCAGCCTTGCCCGCTATGATGTGGTTGCTTCCCAAATCGACATAGCGGACGGCGGCGGGGAAGATGATATGCACCGTCTTGGCAAAGGTCACTTCCACGCCGTAGGGCGTTACCATTTGTCGGTACGGGAGTTTCCGGGTAATTCCCCGGTACAAGTCGTTGCCAGCCGCATACTTCACGGTGTCGGTTTCCTGTGCGTTTGCCGCACACACGCCCAGCAAGAGGGCGAACATTACAAAAATCTGTTTCATTGTTAATTAAAATTTTAGTGGTTGATAAAATGGTTATTGTTGTTTGGCGTAAAGCATCACCTTGTACCCGGCTTTCAGCTTCACTTTCACGGTTCGGAACTTCTTGGCGAGGTAGCCGGACGTTCCTTGCAGCAATCCCCTTGTCACGTCCATAGCCACCTGCTGCCCGGCACTTTGGGCAAAGGAAATGCTTGTACCCAGCCCGCTTCCGATATTCGCCATAGCTTCGTTGAACGCTTCCTGCTCCATAGAGGACGGGACGGACAGCCCCTTTTGCCCGTCCGTGTCGAACACGGCGAGTTCCACCGGGATGATGTTGCCAGCGTACTCAATCGAGGACACCAGTATGTCGAGCCGTTCGCCCTGCACCTTTGCCGTTCCCGCCACAAGGGTATTCTTCGGCACAACGATGTTTCCCGCCTGCATGGGTTCGAGTAGCCGGAGTTTCACCGCCTGACCGTCCGTCAGCGTTTGGTCTTGGTGTATGCAGGCGGCTATCGTGTTCCTGCCCATAGCGTAGCCCGTGCCTACTGCCGTGTTGAAGCCGTAGTTTCGTGGCTGGCTATAAGCCCGGATGAAGTCGGCATCGCTCACGGGCTGCTGCAATCCCGATACGGTTGTTTCCCGGATTGCCTGCACGGGCTGGGCTTGCGGCATTTGGGTGACAGTCCCGGCAACAGGCACTTGTGCCGTTTGCCCGTTCTGCCCGCCGTCATTCATGTATTTTGCCGCCAGCTCGTAGGACTTTTCCAAGAGTGCCATTTGGTCGTCAGCCGTAGGTGTGGCGTTCTGCTGCTGTTGCAGTCTGTCGGTCAGTTCCGCCACCTGCCGCTTCAAGTCCTCTTTTTCCTCGTCCACAGGGGGCGTTTCGTAGAACGTGCTTAACTGGCGGTTGATGTCCCGGTAAGCGTATGCCGAAAAAGCACCGCCGCCCCTTTGTGGCTGCGCATCTTCTTCCGGCATCAGGTCGATTTCCGCTTGCGGTTCTTCCGTTTCATCGTCCCCCGTGAAACCGAAGTCCTGCAAGGATTGTATCTTGTCCTGCTGTTTGCGGCTTATCATCGCCTGCTCGTAAGCCTTTTGCTTGTCGGCTATAATCCCGTCCTCTGCGGGCAGGGGTATGTCGGCGTTGAAGCCGCCCACGCTCTCCACGTTCACGTCCTCTTTGCCGGAGGGGGCGAATATCAGGTACATGCACCCGGCAAAGGCAAGGAACATCAGCGGGAAGACTATCATTTTCCTGCGCTGCTGCACCTGCTGCGGGGTAAGTTCCCGTTTGGGTTTATCTTCCTTTTTCGGCTTCCCGTCCGCCTGCGGTACGGTCGTGCCGTTCTCATTCTTCTGTACTTCTTCCATATTCCGGTCTGTTTAAGGGGTTGATACTGTTGATTGTGTCATTGCCTTGCAATGGCAGTTGTTTGATATGTTCTATTTGCAGCCTTTGCCCGTCCCGTTTCCCGATATTGTATATTGATGAAACGGTGATGTAGATAGACAAGCCGCCGAAAAAGAAGAACATCACGAGGATAACCGCCAGCCTTTTGCCCGGCGTAATCCGTCCGCACATTCGGCGCAGTCGGTCGTCCGCCCAGTCCTGCACCTTTTCGATGTAATTTCGTTTTCTCTCCATAAGGCTATCTTTTAATGGTCTGCAAATCCTTGTTCTCGGTAATGGTGAACGCTTCGATGATGAAGCCGTGCGGGTTGTTGTCGCTCCGTGTGGCGTTGAGCAACCGGCACGAGGTCACAAGGCTTCGCACCGTCAGGCTGCTTTCCCGGACAATCAACTGGCGGGCATACGTGTTCACCTTGTAGGGGTACTGGTCGAAGTCGCACTTCACGCTGTCAATCTCCACCGTCTGCGTGACGTTTCCGGAAATCACCCGGTTGTAGTAGCCCTTTTCCGCCAAGTCCTTGTAATAGTTGAAAGCGGTCTTGTCGGCAAGGAACAGCGAGCGTTTGATGTTGCTTTCGATAGCCCCCTTGTCGGGTGAGAGTGTGAAGAAAAGTTCGTGGAAACGCCGCACGTGCGATTTGGCTTCCACGGGTCTGTTCTGTGCCATGTCCTGCGAGAGTGCCAGCATCAGGCTTTTGCCGTTGTCGAGGACGTATATCTTCTGCCGCTGCTTTTCGGCGAAGCTGTACGAGTTCCACACGGCAAAGCCCGTCACCAGTGCGCACAGGCAGATGAATACCAGCGCAAAGAGCCGGATTTGCCGGAAACTCGTTTCGATGTTCGTTAATGATTTAAATTCCATATACTAAATTTTGATGTTGGTTATTTGAGTAGTTTCCCGGTTACTTTCCCGCTTGCCGCACCGACCGCAGCCCCGGCGATTGACCCAGCCCGTGCCACGTTGCGGTTATAGGCAGACGTACCGCCAGCCGACACTATCCAGCTTGCCACCGTTGGAATGGTGAAGTAGCCCACGATACCGATTATCATAAAGATTACATACACGGTGCTGCTCCCGTCAGGAATGAAATTCGGGTCTGAAAGTTCCTGAATGTCCTTTTGGAGCATCAGCGTTTGTATGCGTGCCAGCACGCTGCTGAACAAGTCCGACACGGGCAGCCACAGGTAAATGGAGATATAGCGTGAAATCCACTGGGTCAGCGTGCTTTGGAAACCGTCATAGACGGAAATCGCAAACGCCAGCGGACCCAGTATCGAAAGCACAATCAGGAAGAACGTGCGCAGCGTGTCTATAATCAGCCCCGCCGCCTGAAAGAGCATTTCCAACAGTTCCCTGAACCAGTCCCGGACGGACTTCTTTATATTGTACGCCGCCCTGTCCATGTACATACCCGTCATAGTCACCATGTCGGAGGGCGACCAGCCCAGTTCTTCCAGTTGTCTGTCAAATTCCTCGTCCGATGCGAGGTAAGCCGTTTCGGGGCTTCGCATCAGGGCTTCATATTCCAGTCGGTCTTTCTGCGCCCGGTACTCGTTCATGTCGAAAGTCTGCGTTTCCATAAGCTGGTTGCACCCTTTTACCACTGGCGACAATACCGTGTTGATAGTCCCCAGCACGAAAGTTGGAAAAAACATGATGCACAGCCCCAACGCAAAGGGACGCAGGAGCGGGTACACGTCTATGGGTTCGGCACGTGCGAGCGACTGCCACACTTTGGCGGCTACATAGAACAAAGCTCCCAGCCCGGCTATCCCTTTGGCTACCCCCGTCATGTTGCTGCACAAGGGCATCATTTCATCGTACAGCACCCGCAACACTTGGTGCAGGTTGTCAAAATCCACTGCTGCTAATAACATAGGCATACCGATTTATATGTTACCAGTAGCGTTCATCCGCCGAGCCGTAGAGAGCCAGCACCCGGTCGGTGTCGTTCTTCTTCTTCGCCCGCAGGTAGGACACGGATATGTTCTTTCGGGTGTAGTAGTTCACGAGGTTGCGGTAGTTGAGCAGGCTTCGATAAGCGTTGTCGATGATTGCCAGCCGTTCGGCATCCGTCAGCGACATACCCGTGATGTTCACTACATTCTTCAAGTCCTGCAACACGTCCGAGCTTTCCGACATCAGTTTGGCATAGCCGAACGAGATTGCGGATAGTTCGTCAGGCGTGAAATTCGGGTCTGCCAGCATACTTTGGAAGTTGCGCACGTAGATTTCGGATATTTCCGCCACCAGTTCAATGGACTTCTTCACCTTGACACCGCCCTTAACCACGTCATGCACCGCTTTGAGCGCATCGTAATATTTTTTACCCTGCTGGAAAATCTTCTGCGCTTCCATGAAGCCGTCCAGCGTGTTCTTGGCTGTGGTGGAAGTCTGCACTATCTGCTTGGTGGTGTTGATGATACCCTGTGCCAAGTTGCCGGGGTCTGACACCACCCACTGTGCGGATGCCTTGCCGATGAAGCAAAGGCATACCGCCATAAGGAGAATTGTTTTCTTCATCTTTTTTTGTTTTTAGGGTTTATAACTCGCTTGTATTCGCCGCCGGGTGAAAGGATTATCCGGTCACGTTCCTTGTCATACGTCAGCAGTATGGCAAAGCCAGTTCCGATAAACAGTTTTCCGTCCTGTTCCGACACTTGATAGGCAGTTTCCAGTACCTTGCCCCTGATATTCGCTTTCCGGGTGACGGTGTATTCGCCGCCCGTTTCCGAGAGCGTGAAAGCCGGGTGTCCCTTGACATGTACCCATTCACCCCGCATTTGCTCCAGCTGCTTTTCCGGGCTATCCTTGCAGGATGCCAATAGCAACACGCAGGAAAAGAGAAGCAAGATTTTACTTGTACGTTTCATATTTCTAAATTTTAAGTGGTTGATAATTGGGGATTTCTCTTGCTTTCTGCAAGCCGCTTGATAGCCAGTTCAAGGTTGCCGCCCAGCTTGTCGGCAAGGGCGAACAGTTCCATTTTCTCGCTTTCCTCTGTCGTGAAGGTGTAATATTCTTCCAATGAAACTTCCGTGGCATATACCGCCGACTGCGTGCCGCCCAGCGAGAAGAAAACTTCCTTGTACTTCCGTCCGGGGTGGTTCGCCATGTTGATAGACAATATCTGCGAACGCTCCTTGTCGGTCAGTCCCAAGAGGTTTTGTATGCTGTCGAACTTGTTGAGATATTTTCTTTGGTCTAACAGTATCTTGCAGTCCGAGTTATTGATGATACTCTCTTTCACGATAGGGGAAGAAATAATATCCTCAATCTCTTGCGTGACTACAATCGCTTCCCCGAAATACTTCCGGACGGTTTTGTACAGATATTTTATGTAGTCCGCCATGTTCGCCGATGCAATCGCTTTCCACGCTTCCTCGATTAGTATTAACTTCCTTATTCCCTTTAACTTGCGCATCTTGTTGATAAAGGCTTCCATGATGATGATAGTCGTTATCGGGAATAAAATCTTGTGGTCTTTGATATTGTCCAATTCAAAGACAATGAAGCGTTTATGCAGCAAATCCAGTTCCTTGTCGGAGTTCAGCAGGTAGTCGTACTCACCGCCACGATAGTACGGTTCAAGCACGTTCAGGAAATTGTCAATGTCAAAATCCTTTTCCCTGACGTTCTTCTGTTCAAGCTGTCGGCGGTAATCATCCCGGACAAACTCGTAGAACGTGTTGAAGCAGGGCGTTACAGACTTGTCACCCGTGATACGTTCGATATAGGCACTTACCGCATTGGACAACGCCACTTCTTCCGACCGTTTGGGGGCTTCATCGTCCCGCTTCCACAGGGTGAGTATCAGGGTCTTGATACTCTCTTTCTTCTCGATGTCAAATACCCCGTCCTCGACATAGAACGGGTTGAACGCTATCGGGTTCTCGTTGGTGTAGGTGAAATAAATCCCGTCCTCGCCGTGCGTGCGGTTGTGGATAAGCTGGGACAGCCCCAAGTAACTGTTACCCGTATCTACCAGCAACACGTGCGCCCCTTGTTCGTAATACTGGCGCACCATGTGGTTGGTAAAGAAAGACTTACCCGACCCGCTCGGCCCAAGTATGAACTTGTTTCTATTGGTCGTGATGCCTTTCTTCATGGGCAAATCCGATATGTCGATGTGCAGCGGGCGACCGCTCACCCTGTCCACCATTTTGATACCGAACGGGGAAAGCGAACTCTTGTAGTTCGTTTCTTCCACGAACAGGCAGAGAGCCTGCCCCAAGAACGTGTAGAAACTTTCCTCTGCGGGGAAGTCGGCTTCGTTGCCGGGTATGCCCGCCCAAAAGAGCGTGGGCGTGTCGGTGGTGTTGTGGCGTGGCTTGCACTCCATTAGCGCAAGCTGGCTTCCCACATCGTTGCGTATGCGTTTGAGTTCGTCCCTGTCGTCACTCCATGCCATGACGTTGCAGTGGCAGCGCACCGAGACAAGCCCCTTGCTGTGGGCTTCGTTCAGGTACTCGTCTATCCACTCCTTGTTCACTTGGTTGGCACGGGAGTAGCGGGAGAGCGATTGCATATTCCGGGCGGTCTGCTCGAAGTTCTTCAGGTTTTCGGCGTGGTCGTCTATGAAGATGAACTGGTTATAGACGTGGTTACACGACAACAGCACGCCCACCGGGGCGGCAAAACTTAACCTGCAATCGCTTCTGTCTGTGGACAGCTTCTCAAATCGGCAGTCCGTCCCGACCTTTCCGGGCAAATCTTCCACGTCCGAAAGCGTGTGCAGGCACAGTATATCGTCCCCGACACGCATTTCTTCCGGGTACAGCCCGATGTCTTTCAGGCAGGTGGTATCTGTCTGCGAGAGCGAGAAGTATTTCTCGATGATGCCCGCCTTTCCGTCCTGCCCGGTGATTTCCGATGCCGCCAGCCGGGTAAGGGTGACAAAACCGCTGTCGTTCATAATCCTTTCAAACTGCCCGACCGCTTCGATGAACTTTGCCGCCGCTTCCTTGTCGGCTATCTCCTGCGGGACAATCCTGCCCCGGCAGAGGGTGGAGAAGTCGCTCTGTCGGCGGCTTCTCTCCCTTGTCGTTTTCGTCAGGAACAGGTAGCAGTAATGGTTCAGGAACGGGCGTTCATTGAAGTGCCGTTCAAAGGAGCGGCTTAAAAAACTAAGCTCGTCCCTTTCGGTGTCGGGCTGGTAGTTCTCCTTGATGAAGAAGTCCTGCTTGTGTACTATGGAGTAGTCGGGCAGCACCTTGATTGCCTTGTACCATGCCGAATGTATGGCTTCGTACTCGGCACTGGTGACGGTGAACAGTTCGGGCAGTTCCACCCTGAAAGCCACCGTTATGTCCGCATCCTTTGAAATGATGCAGCCGTTCTCCACCGCCAAAAGTGGAAATTTCCTTTCCAGCGTGGTAGCCTTTAATGTATTCCTCATGTTCTTTCTTCCTTTCTTCTTTTGTAGTTGAACAGCCGGGGTATCGCCTTTCGGCTGATAATGAAGCGTGGGTGTCTTTTGCGTGCGGCTGCTTTCATCAGCCCGTGCGTGCCGTACCGTGCGTTGAGCCGGAACGTCTGCCACACGAGCAGCAGCGAAGCCGACACGATGAAACCGATACATAGCCACTGGTTCACGCCTGCCATGAACAGGACGATGAACACCACGAAGACGGCGAGCAAGCCGCCGCAAAAGATAAAGAGGTACTGGCTTTTCAGCCCCTTGAACTCCACCGGCTTCCCGATACCCCTGTTTACCGGATATTCAGACATAGCCGCCGTTTTATAGGAAGAACGAACGTAGGATAGTGGCGGCGACAATTAAAAAGATACACGCCCCGAACCAACTGGCGGCAGTCTTTGAGGTGTCGGGGTCACCGCTTGAGTCGAGTAGGTCAGCTCCCTTGCGGGAGCTTTCCCCTCTAAGAACCGTACGTGCGAGTTTCCCCGCATACGGCTCAAGCAACATGACCGTTATCGGTTTTGATGCCGATAAAGCCATCTCATTTACAACTTTCATGCTCATAAATCTACTTTTTAATTATACGTTTGCAACTGGTATGTACAAGTGTCCTCACTTTTCGTCCATCGACAATTTGCTCGGTGATGCTCCAAGGTCGTTCACGGTCTATACGTTCTCCACAAATCGGGCATACTTTATTCTGTCGTTTCCAAATGTTTATTAGTGATTGCCTGCCTTTCAGCGTTTGCTTCATATGGTAGGTCTCACGCCATTCGTAATAAGACTTGTCCGCTGGGTCATAAGGATTTGCATAGTGCCGAACCTTGACGAACTTTTCATGGTGGATTGCAGAAAGGTATGTTAATTCCAGATAATCAATTTTATCCTTCTTTTCCATATCGGTTGTGAATCTCCATGAGCGTCCGTTGATGGTCGGAAAATACTTATTCCTTACCCAACCTTTACCCTTTCGTGCATGCCTGCGTCGTGCCCATTGCCATGTCTTTTTGAAGATTTCCCAGTCCATACGTTGGAATATTTCTCCGGAAGCTCCGTACTTATAATAATTGCCCCATCCTTTTATGATTGGATTCAACATCATAATGAGCGACTTCTGTTTTACACACTTATTGGATTCAATTACTTTTCGGATTTTATCGCAAAATCTCTTTTGCGTATCTTTTGACGGTCTTGTTAACAACGTATTATTACGGAACTTTCGGATATTGAAGCCGAGGAAGTCAAAACCTTCACCTATGTGTGTAATTTTTGTCTTTTCTTCCGACAGCGTCAGACCACGTTCTGCAAGAAATTTGCGTACAAGCGGAAGAATGACCTCTTCAATTGTCTCTCTGTCCTTTGCCGTTATAATGAAGTCGTCCGCATATCGCACAAGGTGTATTTTCGAGTATATCGTTTTATAGTTTTCCTTGTGTTTCTTTATGCACTGCTCCACTAAAGTTTGTAATCCGTCAAGTGCCATGTTCGCAAGTGTGGGAGAAATTATGCCGCCTTGTGGAGTTCCCTCCTCTGTGGGGAAAAGTTCATCGTTGAATACGTAGCCGCATTTGAGCCATTTCCGAAGCATCTCCTTATCCATAGGAATATTGTTGATGAGCCAGTCGTGGCTGATGTGGTCAAAGCATCCTTTAATGTCTCCTTCAAGAACCCATTCGGGAGCTACCGAGCGAGAAAGGACAATGTGACATTGCTCAATGGCATCATGGGTACACCGATGTTTACGGAAACCGTAAGAATGACTGTCGCCAGTAGTTTCCGCTATCGGGTCAAGTGCCATCAGATAAAGAGCCTGCATAGCACGGTCTTTCATCGTAGGTATGCCCAAGGGACGTAATTTTCCGTTCTTCTTTTCGATATTTACTCGCCTTAGCGGTTGTGGACAGTAGCCACGTCTTTTAAGACTGAGTATGGCTTTGGCTTTCGCCAGCGGTGATGACCATATTTCCTTGTCAACACCAGAAGTAGATTTACCTTTGTTAGTCGTAACCCGTTTTACTGCCAATGCTTTGGCATAAAACGAGTGGGTCAGCATCCATTGCAAGGCTTTCACCTTATTATATCTGCCTTCCCTCTGAGCCTTTACAATACGTGCTTGCAGCTTTTGGACGAAACATTCGCACTTGTTCCAGTCAATTTCTGACCAGAGTTCGTGAATGTCTATGTCTTCGGGCGCACACGCCAATTTCTTTGCGTTCATTTGCTTTCCTTTCTTTAAAAGTTCTGTAAACTATCTTGTAAAGAGTTACCATAAGCGGAAGTCTGCTCGTTTTCACGCCGAGTAATATTACTGGTGTCAATCCATGACATTGGTTCAACTCGTATCCTTTCCATTACAAAAAGGCTTTCGCTTTTTCCGCTATCCTATACCCGCATCCCATGTAGGCTTACCTTACGGCTTGCTTACCCATTCAAAAATGGGAGAAATACGGGCTTACCGTGTTTTACATCAGTGACAAATAAGCGGGTTAGGTCCTGTCTATTCCACCGGCAGTGCTAATATCCGTGTATCCCCAAAATTCAAGAGGACAACCGACTGCCAACCTTTTGGTCTCAAGCCTTTCAACATCTTTGGCTTGTTGTACTTTACGATGTTTATCGGACAGTTCATTTTCGTTGACCATACCGCTAAGCCAAGCTCCTCGTGCTGAATGATGTTATCAGCCGTTGACATCCCCTCACGGTTCAGTCTCCTCCTTTCGGAAAGGCTACCTTGTCGGGACAGCTTCATACAAAAGAATTACTCCTGATGCATGTGTCCGTAGGCTACTCCAGACGGAACTGGAGGTGTAATCTAAATGTTACACAATCACTGATGCAACTTCACGTCGCACAAATTTGTTATACACTTTTACCCCGCCAATCAAGCCGCAGACCGCCCCGATTGCGTACACCAATTTTGTGCCGGGGTCGAAATACCCGGTGATTAGGTTCGTGGCTTCGGTGATGCCCGCCTGCCCGTTGCCCTGTGCGTAGGCACTTACCGCAGCGGCAAGGATAGCCGCCGACAAAAAGATTTTCTTTCTCATTGTGATTTGTTTTTAATGCCGGGCGGCGGGTGGGAAGTCCGCCTTTCCCGGCTGGTGAATAATTTGAAATTTTAGTGGTCGGGGATAGTCCCGTTTGTCTGTTTGGTTTTCAGGTTGCCAATCAACCGTAATCCCGTTGTTTCATGCTGTCAGGCTTATACATTATTATATTATAGGAAATCGTTCATGTCGAACGCTTCGTGTTCCTCGCTTGTATCGCCAGTTCCGGCAGGGACAGCAGCCACAGCCAGTTCCGCTTCGTTGCGTCCCAGCAGTTCCGCCACCTTTGCCAGCCCGCCGTTGATGTTCTCCACCACCGCATCGTAGAGGTTCGTCCCCTCAATGCTTGCCAGTGTCCCGGCGGCTTGCCGTTTCTCCGCTTCGGTGGGGTTGTCGGCGTTCGCCGTGCGTACCGCTTCGCCCAGTTCGTCAAAGCTCACGCCCGTAGCCCGCCCGGTATCATCGTCACCGTCCATGTACCCGGCTATTTCCTCGTCCTCGTAGTCGGGTTCGTCATTCTCGTAACCGGGCGTTTCTTCCGCTTCGGCTGCTGCTTCCGGAATGTTTTCTTCCGGCTGTCCGTCAGCCTGCGGCGCAAAAATAGTATCATTTTCAACCGCTTGCGGGAGGTGTCCCGATTTGTCCTGCGCTGTCCCGATTAGTCCGCCCTTGTATCGGCTTTCACCTATCAGCGTGTAGCCTGAAACCCCGTTTCGTGGGAGTGGCGCATCATCCGTTCTGCCCGGTGATGTCCGGCTGTCCGTGTAGCGATACCACAGCCATAAGGCGATATAGTACACCAAAAGCCCAGTAAATATGCAATGGATTACCATAGTCAGACAGGCTTTTGGAAGTGGCTTTCGTACAGGGTGTTTATCTCGTCTTGGTACTGCTCGAAGTGGCGCAGCAGAATGTTTTCCACGTAGCTGCTTACCGTCACCTTGCGCCCGCCTATCACCGTCACGATACGCATCAGCTTCTCGTGCGTGGTACGGCTCACGTACAAGGGCTGTCGGTCTGCCAGTTCCACTTTCTGAAAGTAGGTTTCCCGGTAGTCACCCGAACCGCCCTTGCGCTTGCGGGGTGTCGGTTTCTCCACCCGCACCGTTTCAGTCTGCCGTCCCTCGTGGGCGGTTTCCGTTTCGCCGCCGGGCTGCGGTGCATCATCCGGCTGGCTCTCCCGCTTGGCGGGTACGCCCTGCGAGATAAGTTCTTTCATGAAATCCTCGTCTATCTTCGGCATCCCGCCGCTTTGCTTTGCCATATCATTTTAATTTGATGTAGTACACTATTTCGGTTATCAGTTCTTCCAAGTTGCTTCCCCTTACCAGCGGGCGGCTGGCGGGAAAGAGCGTGGAGCGGAACACCGCCTTTTTATCCGCCACCAGTTCCTTTTTGTAGCGTTTGGTATCGGGGATAAAGGTTTTCATCAGCGGCAGTTCCAGTTCCTTAATGGTTTTGTCATAGGCGGTGTAAAGGTCTGTTTTCTCCCGCCCGTCCACCATGTTCCAAAAGAGGTACAGCCCGGCAAGTCGGCAGGCTTCATTCTTCACCAATAGCTTTTGGATAGCCATTGCGAACGACAGGCTGCTTTCCAGCACCACCTTGTCGGCTGAAATGGGGGTGAAGATGTAGTCCATGCCCGCAAGGGAGTTTATCACGCCCTCGCTGTTCACCGTGCCGGGCAGGTCGAAAAACACTATATCCGGCACGTGTCCGGCGGCTATATGTTCATCAGCCGTTGCAATCGCCTTTTCGGGCGAACTGCACAGCACCGGGTAGGCTTTCTTCCCCA
>OFSD01001698.1_pt1 | contig 15232 bp, 18 predicted proteins | sample 1543191 | NCBI WGS metagenome assembly OFSD01 (sample SAMN04209221, study PRJEB22552) | human gut metagenome | biome: gut; material: feces | host: Homo sapiens | place: USA: Oklahoma
TCAGAACGTCGTGAGACAGTTCGGTCCTTATCTGTCGCAGGCGAAGGATATTTGAGGGGAGTTGACCCTAGTACGAGAGGACCAGGTTGAACTTACCGATGGTGTATCAGTTGTCATACCAATGGCATGGCTGAGTAGCTAAGTAAGGACGGGATAAACGCTGAAAGCATCTAAGTGTGAAGCCCACCTCAAGATAAGATATCCCATACCGAAAGGTAGTAAGATTCCATGAAGACGACATGGTGATAGGTTGGAGGTGTAAGTACAGCAATGTATTAAGCTGACCAATACTAATAAATCGAGGGCTTAACCACAATAATACAAAAAAGCAATCGAGAAAAGGATAAATAATAAAACGATATTCATCTATGTATTTTTGAGTGTGCTTAATTAATTAAATACACTATAATTTTCTAGTGACGATGACATTTAGGGTAATACCTGTTCCCATCCCGAACACAGAAGTCAAGCCTAAATGTGCCGAAAATACTTACGGGTTACCCTGTTGGGAAGATAGGTTGTTGCTAGATTTTTTTATTTTATATTTGTAAAAGTAGAAATTAAGAATTTATAAGGAACTCCTAATTTGTGCTTTTATTTTTTTGTTTATAATGATATAATTAGATTGTTATAAAAATTATTATGTAATATGTATCATATAAAAAATACAAACATAAAATATTAAGATTAATAAATAAAATAGGAGGAATTTTATGAGTAAACAAATGTGGAAACCAGGTACTTTTTTATATCCAATACCTGCAGTAATGGTAAGTTGTGGAACCATGGAAAAATCAAATATTATAACAGTTGCATGGACAGGAATATTAAATACTGATCCAGCTATGGTATATATATCTGTTAGACCTTCAAGATATTCATATAATTTAATAAAAGAGCAAGGAGAATTTGTAATAAATTTAACTACAAAAGATTTAGTAAAAGCAACTGATTGGTGTGGAGTACGAAGTGGAGCACAATATGATAAATTCAAAGAAATGAATTTACACAAAGAAAAAGCAAATTTTGTACAATGTCCAATGATAAAAGAAAGTCCAGTTTCAGTAGAATGCAAAGTAAAAGAAATTAAAGAATTAGGTTCACATCATATGTTTGTTGCAGATGTTTTAGCAATAAATGCTGATGAAAAATTTATAGATGAAAAAGGAGCATTTGACATATCTAAATGTGATTTAATTAGTTACTTAAATGGACATTATTATGAAACAGGAAAACAATTAGGAAAATTTGGTTTTTCAGTCCAAAAAAAGAAAAAGTAAAAGAGCTTCAAATTGAAGCTCTTTTGATATGGGGATTAATAATTTTTTAGTTGTTTGAAAATAAGTATTTACAGTTCCAGGCATAAACTGAATGCTTCTTATATACTACTGAATTTAAGAATTTATCAATAGGATAAAAACAAATAAAATTGTCTTCTTCTAATGTACTGTCAAGTATAATAGCATTTTCTTTATCTATTCCTAATAACAAAATATATCTACTATTGCTGATATTATCAATATCTTTTATTAATATAGGAACTGGAACACCATTTTCCAAATTACGAAAAATATCAAGAATATCCCAAATACGGGATAATTGATATTTCTTAATTGGCTTATTTGAAAAACTTTTAATAAAGTGATCCAAAAAGTATTCACAATTATCTTCTGGCAAATAATTATGTTCAATTAAGAGCTTTGAAATATCATCAATTGATATTGAAAAATCATAAGGATGATATAATAACATACAAAAAGTAACAAAAATCAATGAAAAGTAATAATTATTTTTTAAAGATTCTTCAACTTCTTTTTTGAAGTTACTTATTTGTAAAAAAGTGTTATTGACTACAAAGCACAATGTTTGGGAAATCAATGTTGTTTTTTGCAATTCAAACAAATTATGATTTGCCAAAAATTGTTTAACCGTTATTTTTAAAGAATATCCAGCCCGATTACAAAAAATTTTTTCATCAGCCGAAATATTGAAATCAGAAAAATTTTCTAAAATTTTAATAACAGTATACTCCTCCATAGTTTTCCTCCTCCTGTTTAAATAAAAATGTTAAAAAGTTACAGTATTAACCCCCTATTTATACTATGTTTTTAGAACATAATTCAATTATAGCACAAAGGTTACATAAATACAAGAAATACTGAATAATCATATAATATAAAAATAAGAAAAAATATGTAAAAATCAATAGAAATTAAGGCAAAAGCATTGACACACAAACAAAAAGGTGATAAAATAGTCAAGCATATGTTATTACGGATATATGTTCACATCGTTTAAAAAAGTAAAGGTAAAAAATACGGAGGTGTTATTAATGGCAGCAAAAGGACCAAGAGAAAATATAACATTAGAATGTACAGAATGTAAAAGAAGAAATTATACAACTTCAAAAAACAAGAGAAACAATACAGATAGATTAGAAATTGTTAAATATTGTAAATACTGTAAAAAACGTACAACACATAAAGAGACAAAATAGTAATAAGGCTATTTTAAGGAGGAAATAAAATGGCTAAAAAAGAAAATAAAAGTGCCAAAAAAGAAAACAGTAAAAACAAAAAAAGTTTTTTAAAAGACTTTAAAGCCGAATTGAAAAAAGTGGTTTGGCCAACACCAAAACAATTATTCAACAATACAGTAGTTGTAATTACTATAGTATTAGTTGTAGCTGCAATCGTTTTTGTATTAGATGTGGCATTTGAATCTTTAAATAAACATGGAGTTGAAAAAATAAAATCTTCTATAACAACATTAAATGAAACAAATTCTAATAATACAACAGAAGAAACAAATACAAATAATAATTCAACTTCAAGTGAAGAAACTAGTGAGAATACAAACTCAGACAGTAAAGCAAACAGTGAAGAAACAAATGTTGAAAACAGCCAAGAAAATACAGAACAAGAAAATGCAGAATAAAAAGAATTAAAGGAGGCTAAAACAAATGTCTCAAAAAGATTATGATAATGTACCTAGATGGTATGTAATTCACACTTATTCAGGATATGAAAACAAAGTAAAAACAGACCTTGAAAAAACAATTAAAAATAGAGAGTTAGAAGATTACTTTTTTGATATAATTGTTCCAATGGAAGAACAAATAGAAATTAAGGATGGAAAAAGAAAAACTAATCTAAAAAAAGTTTTTCCAGGATATGTTTTAATTAAAATGATTGTAACTGAACAATCTTGGTATATAGTAAGAAATACAAGAGGAGTTACAGGATTTGTAGGTTCTGGAACAGATCCTATTCCATTAACTGAAGAAGAAATCAGAAATATGGGATTTGAAGATATACCTATTAATGTTGATTATGAAGTAAGTGAACAAGTTCAAATAATGAATGGAGCATTTGAAGGCTTTGTGGGTACAGTACAAGAAATTAATAAAGAAAAACACAAAGTAAAAGTTCTAGTTTCTATGTTTGGTAGAGAAACACCAGTGGAATTAGAATTTTCTCAAGTACAAAAAGTGAAATAATTAAAGGAGGAACCATAAAATGGCAGAAAAAGAAATTTCAAACCTTATTAAATTACAAATTGAAGCAGGAAAAGCAACACCAGCTCCACCAGTAGGACCAGCTTTAGGTTCAAGTGGTGTAAACATCATGCAATTTGTTAAAGAATTTAATGATAGAACAGCCAACCAACCTGGAATGATCATACCAGTTGTTATAACAGTTTACAAAGATAAATCTTTTGATTTTATAACAAAAGTTCCACCAGTAGCTGTATTAATTAGAAAAGCAATTAAAATTGAAAAAGGTTCAGGAAAACCAAACAAAGATAAAGTTGGAAAAATAACAAAAGCTCAAGTTAAAGAAATTGCTGAGCAAAAAATGCCTGACTTAAATGCAGCATCAATTGAAACAGCTATGACAATGGTAGAAGGAACAGCTAGATCAATGGGTGTAGTTGTAGTAGACTAGTTTATAATTTAAAGAACAATACTCTTTATAAAAGTATTGTTGTAAATTAATAATAAAAAATTGGGAGAGTAAAACTCGATAATACCAAAGGAGGATTTTAAAATGAAAATATCAAAAAGATATGCAGAAAGTGCAAAATTAGTTGATAAAAACAAACAATATGAAATTAAAGAAGCATTAGAATTAATCGAAAAAATGCCAAAAACAAAATTTGACCAAACAGTTGAATTACATGTAAAATTAGGTGTTGATTCTAAACATGCTGATCAACAAGTTAGAGGTACAGTTGTACTTCCAAATGGTACAGGTAAAACACAAAAAGTTTTAGTATTTGCTAAAGGACCAAAAGCAGAAGAAGCTGAAAAAGCTGGAGCTGACTTTGTTGGAGCAGAAGAATTAATACCAAGAATCCAAAATGATGGATGGTTTGACTATGATGTAGTTGTAGCAACACCAGATATGATGGGTGTTGTTGGTAGATTAGGTAAAGTATTAGGACCAAAAGGATTAATGCCAAACCCTAAATCAGGAACAGTTACAATGGATGTAACAAAAGCTATAAATGAAATTAAATCTGGTAAAGTAGAATATAGATTAGATAAAAATAACATTATTCACTTAGGATTTGGTAAAGTTTCATTTGGTGCTGAAAAATTAGCTGAAAATTATGATGTTATTATGAATGCAATTATAAAAGCTAAACCAGCAGCAGCTAAAGGTCAATATGTAAAAAGTATATCAGTTTCTACATCAATGGGACCTGGAATATTTGTTGGATAATCAATTAATAAAAATTTAATAAAGCCAAAGACAGTAGGCAAATGTAAGTCCTACCTAGGTAAAAGTGAATTTATAAAATATACTAATATAAATTATAATACACTCTTTTGCCTGGGAGAAGGGCAAGAGAGTGTTATTTATTTTATAATAATAGGTTTTCCTATTATAAATATCATTAAAGATATAATTTAGGAGGTGAAAAAATAAATGGCAAGTGAAAAATCATTAAACAAAAAGAAAGCAGAAGTAGCAGAATTAGCAGAAAAAATGAAAGAAGCTAAACTAATACTTTTAACAGGATACAGAGGAATTAATGTTGTTGATGATACAGAATTAAGAAAAGAATTAAGAGGAACAGAATCAACATGTGCTGTTATTAAAAACAATATTGTAGGAAGAGCATTAAAAGAAAATGGATATGATGAATTAGGAGATTCTTTAGAAGGACCTACAGCAGTAATCATGAACAATGATGAATACTTAGATGCTTCAAAAGTTATCTACAACTTCATGAAAACACATGACTTTTATCAAATTAAAGGTGGAGTAATTGAAGGAAAAGTAATGACAGCAGACGAAATCATTACTCTTGCAAAATTACCATCAAGAGAAGATTTACTATCTATGCTTGCTGGTGCATTACTTGCAAATATATCAAAAGTAGCAGTAGCATTAAACGAAGTAAAGAAACAAAAAGAAGAAGCTGGAGAAAAAGTTACAGTTTCAGTTGAAGCAGAAGCAACTACTGAAGAAGCTAAAACAGAAAAAGCTGAACAACCAGCAGAAGCAGAATAATTTATTTTGCAAATATATTTAGAATAAATTTATAACAAAAATGAAAGTAAAACTTTCAAATAGAAATTCAAAAAAATTTAAAACTTTGTTTTAAATAAGAATTTCAACAAAAAATTAAAATAAAAATTAGGAGGATTTTAAAATGGAAAAAATAGAAAAATTAATCGAAGAAATCGATAGCTTAACAGTTGTTGAATTAAATGATTTAGTAAAAGCTATTGAAGAAAAATATGGAGTATCAGCAGTAGCTGCAGCAGCACCTGCAGCAGCTGGAGCAGCTGGAGCAGCTGGAGCTGCAGAAGAAAAAACATCTTTTAATGTTGTATTAAAAGAAGCTGGAGATCAAAAAATCAAAGTTATCAAAGTAGTTAGAGATGCTACAGGATTAGGATTAAAAGAAGCTAAAGAATTAGTAGACGGAGCTCCAAAAACAGTTAAAGAAGGAGCTAGCAAAGAAGAAGCTGAAGAATTAAAAGCTAAATTTACAGAAGTTGGAGCTGTTATTGAACTACAATAATTTAAGTCTACAAAGTAAATTAAAATGATTTTAAATTAAACATAAAATCGATAAAATACGAAAAACAAGCCATTTTGGGCTTGTTTTTTTATGTAAAAAAGTATATAATATGCACAGAAAAAATGAGAGTTAGGAGATGAACAATATGCAAGTAAGTAAAGAGGAAATTTTGCATATAGCAAATTTAGCAAATTTATACATAGAAGATAATGAAGTAGATAAATACTTAGAAAATTTACAAGATATACTAGATTTTGCTAATATAGTAAATAATGCTCCAGTAGATGGTCTAGATATCACAATAGGTGCACATGAAGCAAAAAATGTATTTAGAAAAGATGAAGTAAAAGTTTTTGGAGATTTAGAAAGTTTATTACAAAATGCACCAGATAAAGATCAAAACATGTTTAAAATACCAAAGGTTATCAATTAGATATATATAACGAATTCAATAAATATTTAATTGAAATTGGTAATAAGTTTTATATAAATATCAAAGGATAAATGCAAATAAAATATAAAACTTATTAATGCAAAATGGTGTGTTAAGGAGGAATTAAAAAGTATGAATATTACAGAATTAACAGTATGTGAATTACAAGAAAAATTAAAAAATAAAGAATTAACTGTAACAGAAATAACAAAAGCATATACAGATAGAATTGAAGAAAAAGAAAAAGATGTTCAAGCTTTTGTAACAACATTAACAGAAGAAGCTAATAAAAAAGCCCAAGAAGTTGAAGCCAAAATAAATAATGGAGAAATTACAGGAGAATTTGCAGGAATTCCAATAGGAATAAAAGATAACATTTGTACAAAAGGTGTAAAAACAACATGTAGCTCAAAAATGTTAGAAAACTTTGTGTCACCTTATGATGCAACTGTTATGGATAAATTAAATAGTGAAAATCTAATTAATTTAGGAAAATTAAATATGGATGAATTTGCAATGGGAGGTTCAACAGAATATTCATATTTTAAGAAAACAAGAAATCCTTGGAATTTAAACAAAGTACCAGGAGGGTCTTCTGGAGGTAGTGCAGCAGCAGTTGCAGCTAGAATGGTACCTTGGGCATTAGGATCAGATACAGGAGGATCAATAAGACAACCTGCAAGCTTTTGCGGAGTAGTTGGATTAAAGCCAACATATGGATTAGTTTCAAGATATGGTTTAGTAGCATTTGCATCATCACTTGACCAAATAGGTCCAATAACAAAAGATGTAAGAGATTGTGCTACATTGTTAAACTTAATAGCAGGTCATGACGAAAAAGATACAACATCAATTGAAATTGAGAAAAAAGATTATACAAAAGCATTAAAAAATGATGTTAAAGGTTTAAAAATAGCAGTGCCAAAAGAATTCTTTGGAGAAGGAATAAATGCAGAAGTAAAAGAAACATTAGAAAAAGCTATAGAAACATACAAAGAACTAGGTGCGGAAGTAGAAGAAATATCATTAGATGTTGCCAAATATTCATTAGCTACATATTATATAATTGCATGTGCAGAAGCAAGCTCAAACTTAGGTAGATTTGATGGAATTAGATATACATACAGAACACCAGAATTTAAAAACTTAAGAGATTTATATAAAAAATCAAGAAGTGAAGGATTTGGGCCAGAAGTTAAAAGAAGAATTATTCTTGGTACATATGTATTATCTTCAGGATATTATGATGCATATTACAAAAAAGCTCAACAAGTCCGTACATTAGTTATGAACGAATTTAATAAAGTTTTTGAAAAATATGATGTTATATTAACACCAACATCACCAACAGTAGCATTTGATATCGGATCAAAATCAAATAATCCATTAGAAATGTATTTAGCAGATATTTGTACAGTATCTGTAAATATAGCAGGACTTCCAGGAATTTCAGTACCAGCAGGAGTTGACTCTCAAGGTATGCCAATAGGAATGCAATTAATTGGAAATAGTTTCTGTGAAGAAACAATCTTAAATGCAGCATATACATTTGAACAAAAAACAAAATTTAGAGAAAATTATAAACCAGAATTTAAAAAAGCTTAAATAAAACAATTGTTAAAAAGAGAGATTGTAAATAATCAAGCTAAAGGTTAATAGACAATATAAAAGAAAGGAAGAATAACATATGTCAAGAAATGATTATGAAGTAGTAATAGGACTAGAAGTCCATGCAGAACTTTCTACAAAAACAAAAATATTTTGTTCATGCCCAACAAGTTTTGGTGCAGCACCTAACACACATACTTGCCCAATTTGTATGGCAATGCCAGGAACGTTACCTGTACTTAATGAAAAAGTAGTAGAATATGCAGTAAAAGCTGGACTTGCAACAAACTGTGAAATTTCGAAAGATAGTAAAAACGATAGAAAAAACTATTTTTATCCAGACCTTCCAAAAGCTTATCAAATATCACAATTTGATAAACCACTATGTAACCATGGTTATGTAGAAATAGAAGATGACGAAGGAAACAAGAAAAAAGTTAGACTATTAAGAATCCACATAGAAGAAGATGCAGGAAAATTAAATCATGATGAATTTGCAGGAGGAAGCTTAGTTGATTTAAACAGAGCAGGTGTACCATTAATAGAAATGGTATCAGAACCAGACTTACGTAGTAGTGGAGAAGCGGAAAGATATTTAAGAAAATTAAAGTCAATTCTAGAATATATAGAAGTATCTGACTGTAAGATGCAAGAAGGTTCTTTAAGAGCAGATGTAAACGTATCTGTTCATAAACCAGGAGAACCACTTGGAACACGTACAGAAATGAAAAACATGAACTCATTTAGAAGTATCGTAAGAGGTATTGAATATGAGATAGAAAGACAAATAGATGTAATTGAAGATGGAGGAGTTGTAGAACAAGAAACTCTAAGATGGGATGATGTATCTGGAAAAACATTCCCAATGAGAGATAAAGAAGATGCACAAGATTATCGTTATTTCCCAGACCCAGACTTAGTTGCAATAAAACTTTCAGATGAATATATAGAAAATATTAGAAAGACATTACCAGAATTACCAGAAAGTAGAAAAGAAAGATATTTAACAGAATATGGATTATCTGAAAAAGATGCAAATATTATTACATCATCAAAATATTTATCAGACTTGTTTGAACAAGCAAGTAAAATATGTAATAATCCAAAAGCTGTAAATAACTGGATTATATCTGATATATCTAGAATATTAAATGAAACAGAAATGGAACCAATACAAATACCATTTGATAGCAAACAACTAGCTAAACTAGTAATATTAATTGATAAAGGAACAATAAGTTCAAGTATTGCTAAAAAGGTATTAGTAGAAATGTTTGAACATCCAAGAGATCCAGAAGATATAATAGATGAAAAAGGATGGGTACAAATTTCAGATGAAAATGCTATAAAAGAAGTAGTATTAAAAATCTTAGAAAATAATCCTCAATCAATTGCAGATTATAAAGCAGGAAAGCAAAAAGCTTTAGGATTTTTAGTAGGACAAGCTATGAAAGAAACTAGAGGAAAAGCAAATCCACAAATGCTTAATAAGATGTTTATAGAAGAATTGAATAAATAATTAAAAAATATATTAAACTATATGCTTTATTATAGTTTAATATATTTTTTTTAATTGATTTCTTTTTTCAGTTTATCTGTAACAATACTACATATAATAAATTCAACACTAAAAATAAAACCAATTTGGAATATAAACATTCCTAAATTAAATAAAAAAGGTGAAGAAAATAAAAAATTATATGTAAGTAAAATAGATGCTGAAATTATTCCTAAGACTAAGCAAAATAATAAACCATATTTTAAAATTTTATATGTAATTATATCAAAACTATGAAATAGTTTAACAAAATAGTTAATCATAACATTGAATTCCTTTCAAATATAATACTAAATAAATATTAACATAAAATAAATACAGATACAATGGAAGCTTTAGCCAATAGATACCTAGAAAAAGTATAGATTTCAATATAGATTTAGTAAGCTTTAAACAAATATTAAAGTAATAAAAAAACAACTCTCTATATAATAGAAAGTTGTATAAAATAAAAACTATGCATAATCTTTATTTAGCCTAAGCCATTGCTGCATTTAATTTTTTTGATAAACTAGATTTTTTTCTAGCTGCTGTGTTTTTAACAATAACACCTTTTGTACAAGCTTGGTCAATTTTTTTAGTAGCTTCAGAGAATAACACTTTAGCTTCTTCAACATTACCAGCTTTAACAGCTTCATCAAATTTTCTAATAGCTGTTTTGTAAGCAGATTTTATCATATTATTTCTTAAAGTTTTCTTTTCAATTATTTTAACTCTTTTTTTAGCTGATTTAATATTTGGCATTCTAAGTTGCACCTCCTTCAAATAAGTATTACGCTATAACATATACTATATTAACATATTTTGGAGTAAATTGCAAGTAAATTTATAAATATTATTGTAATAACAAAGATTTTATGATATATTGAAACAAGAATGGAGGGATACATATGATAGCTATTGGAAGTGACCACGGAGGATATAGATTAAAAAAGGAAATTGAAAAATATTTAGAAGAAAAAGATATAGAATATAAAGACTTAGGATGCCAAAATGAGGAATCAGTTGATTATCCAGATATTGCAGAAGCGGTAGCAAAAGAAGTTCAAAATAGAAATGTAGAACAAGGAATATTAATATGCCGTTCTGGAATTGGAATGTCAATTACAGCAAATAAATTTAAAGGAATAAGATGTGCACTTTGCCATAACGAATATACTGCTAAATATGCTAGATTACACAATAATAGTAACATATTAGCAATGGGAGCAGATGATTTAACAACAAGTGAGGCAATACTTGTATTAAGAATGTGGCTTGCAACTGAATTTGAAGGTGGACGTCATGAAGAAAGAGTAAAATTAATAGAAGAAATAGAAAAACGTAATATGAAATAAGGGAGGCTAAGCTTATGTGGGGAGACGTAGCGATTGCATTTATACTAGCCTTCATAGTAGCATTTATGGCAACACCATATACTATAAAATTGGCAAAAAAGATAGGTGCAGTAGATGTTCCAAAAGACGAAAGAAGAATGCATAAAAGAGCAATGCCTAAATTTGGAGGACCAGCAGTAATACTAGGTTTTCTTGTATCAGTAATATATTTGTTAATAGTAATGAGCCTAGAAGATACAATAATTCTAAATGGACCTGAAAACTATGGAATGAAATTAATAGGGCTATTTTTAGGAATAGTAATAATGAGTATCACTTGTATAATAGATGACATCAAAACAATAAAGCCAATAGTAAAATTGTCAGGTCAATTACTTGCTGCAATTGTAGCAGTAGCATTTGGAATAAGAATAGAAAGCATTAATGTATCAATAATACAAGCACCTGAATTAGGAGAAATTTTATCAACAATTGTTACTATAGTGTGGATAGTAGGTGTAACAAATTCAATAAATTTAATTGATGGCTTAGATGGATTATCATCAGGAATATCAGTTATATCAGCTATATCATTATTAATAATATTTTTATTAAATGGTTCAGCAATGGTACCAATTATATTAATTACAGCACTAGCAGGAGCATTAGTAGGATTTTTACCATTTAACTTTGCACCAGCAAAAACATTTATTGGTGATACAGGTTCAAATTTTTTAGGATATACAATTTCAATAATTGCAATATTAGGTATGGCAAAAACATATACTTTAGCAGTTATAATATTACCACTTATAGTATTAGGATTACCAATATTTGATACATTATGGGCAATAATAAGAAGACTAATAAAAGGCAAATCAATAAAAGCAATATTTAAAGCAGACAAAGGACATTTACATCATAGAATAGTTGCAAGAGGATTTAGCCAAAAACAAGCTGTACTTATATTATATGGAATAAGTGCAACATTTGGAATATTTGCAATAATATTCTTTGATAGCGGAATATGGAAAGCATTATCATTCTTAATGATGGTAATAGTAGCTATAGGATTAGGTTATAGAAACTTCCAAGAAGAACATTCAGATGAAAATCAAAGGTATGAATGTATAGAATGTAAGTATATTTATAATCCTAAATATGGAAACGAAAAGGCAGGTATAAAACCAGGAACAGCATTTGAAGATTTGCCAGATGATTGGGTATGTCCAGTTTGTGGTGAGGGGAAGGATATGTTCCAAGAGTTACATCAATAATGGTTGAAAGATAATTACAATTTTAGAATAATGAAAAAAATCAATCGAAATTTATTTTTTGATTGATTTTTTTAATAATAAATTTAGCATAGTAAATTCCTCAGTTGTATTAAAAAATATGAAAATACTTGCACTATTAAAATGAATATGATATTATGTAAAATGACTATAAAAGAGAAAGGATCAAACAAGATGACAGATAAAATAATAAGATTTTTAGCATACAAAGGAAAAATATCTATAATATGTGCCAATACCACTGAATTAGTAGAAAAAGCAAGAAAAATACATGATTTAAGTCCAGTAGCAACAGCAGCATTTGGTAGATTACTTACAATAAGTGCAATAATGGGACAAGAAATGAAAAACAAAGAAGATAAACTAACCATACAACTAAAAGGAAATGGACCAATAGGAAGTATGTTAATAACAGCGAACAATGTGCCAGAATTAAAAGGATATGTACAAAATCCACATGTTGATTTACCATTAAATGAATTTGGAAAATTAGATGTAGGTGGAGCTGTTGGTCAAGATGGATATATAAATGTTATAAAAGATATTGGTTTAAAAGATCCATATATAGGAGTTGCACCATTAACGTCAGGAGAAATAGCAGATGACTTTACAAATTATTTTGTTAATTCAGAACAAAGACAATCTGCAGTAGCATTAGGAGTATTGGTAGACAAAAATGGAGTAAGACAAGCAGGAGGATATTTAATTACACCAATGCCAGATGCAACAGACGAAGAAATAAGTCAAATAGAAAAATCAATATTTGAAGCTGGAGCAATATCTAAAATGTTAGATCAAAACTTAACATTATTAGAAATAGCTAAAAAAGTAACAGGTGATAAAAATGTAAAAATATTAGAAGAAAATATAACACCTGTATATAAATGTGATTGTTCAAAAGAAAAAATGAGCAAAGCATTAATAAGTATTGGAAAAAAAGACTTAGAAGATATAATAAAAGAAGATGAAAAAGCAGAATTAGTATGTCATTTTTGTAATAAGAAATATCAATTTACTAAAGAAGAACTAGAAAAATTATTAGAAGAAATAAAATAATTGATTTTTAAATGTTCGCTTGTTTTTTACAAAGAAATGCTGTATAGTATTTAACATAGGAAAAGAGATATAAGCAGATGTGGTTTGCCTCAGTTATAATAAGCAGACAAAAATAAAATAGCCAAAAAAAACACATCTGACAATTTGACGGTTTGATGTGTTTTTTATTCAACCGGCAAACCACGTTTGTGGTTGCTCTTTTTCTTATAACTAAATATATTATAGCATATAATATAAAAAAGTCAATAAAAGAAAGAGGTAATAGAAATGGAAAAAGAAGTTTTAATATTTGGACATAAAAATCCAGACACAGATACAATATGTTCAGCAATGGTTGAAGAAATATTAAATAGAAAAAATGGATGGGAAACAAAAGCAGTAAGATTAGGAAACTTAAATAAAGAAACACAATATGTATTAAATTATTTAGGATTAGAAGCACCAGAATTAATAGAAAAAGTAGAAGAAGGACAAGAAGTATTATTAGTAGATCATAATGAATTTGGACAATCAGTAGAAGGAATTGAAAAAGCAAAAATATTAGGTGTAACAGATCACCACAGAATTTCAAATTTTGAAACATCAGAACCACTTTACTATACAGCAAAACCATATGGTTGTACATCAACAATATTATTTGAAGAATTTAAACAATTTGGTCATGAAATAGAAAAAACAGAAGCTATTTTAATGGCAAGTGCAATTATGTCAGATACATTACTATTAAAATCACCAACTACAACAAAACATGATGCAAAAGCTTTAGAAGAATTAGAAAAAATAGCAGGAATAGATATAAAAGCATATGGATTAGAAATGTTAAAAGCAGGAACAGATTTAGATGATTTTACAGCAGAGCAATTAGTTAATTTAGATGCTAAAAGCTTAGATAAAGATGGTACAAAATTTGTTATAGCACAAGTAAATACAGCAAGTATAGAAGATGTATTAAAAAGAAAAGAAGAATTAGAAAATGCAATGAAAAATGAAATAGATAAAAAAGGACTTTCTTTATTTGTATTTGCAATTACAGATATTTTAAATAGTAATTCTGAAATAATAGCTTTAGGAGAAAAAGCAACAGTTACAGAAAAAGCATTTAACAAAACTTTAGAAAATAATACAATGTTCTTAGAAGGAGTTGTTTCAAGAAAGAAACAATTATTACCAAATATAGATAAAAATATTTAATATATTGGGGATGGAGAAAATGATTTTTTGCTCCGTCCCCAAAATCATTTAAAAGTATTGAATATTTTAGTAATTATATTTATAATATTAAAGTAGTAGAAAAAGAAGTATGAGGAGTGAGTTAATGTCAGAAACAGAAGAAATAGGTAAAACAACTAAAAAAGAGACTTTTATGCAAAGTGTAGTAACTTTAATATTTTCACAAGTTTTGATTAAGTTGTTAGGATTAGTATATAATTTATATTTAACAAATAGAGAAGGCTTTGGAGATAAGGGGAATGGAATTGTATCTGCTAGTTACCAGATATATGCTTTATTACTTACAATTTCATCAATTGGTGTTCCAAATGCAATAGCAAAATTAGTATCAGAAAGAGTTGCAGTTGGAGATCACAAAGGTGCACATAGAATTTTTAAAATAGCTTTTGCAACTTTTACAGTAATAGGTTTAGTTGGAGCTTTAATGTTATTTTTTGGAGCTCATATGATAGCTGTAGATTGGTTACAAATACCAGAAGCGGAAATGACAATGGTAGCATTATCACCAGCAATATTTTTTGTTGCCATAGCATCAGTTATGAGAGGATATTTTAATGGTAGACAACAAATAAAAGCAACAGCAAGATCACAATCACTAGAACAAATATTTAAAACTGTTTTAACAATAATATTAGTAGAAATAGTAGCAATTGTTTCAAATGTTTCAACAGAATTGATGGCAGCAGGTGCAACATTA
>OFSD01001700.1_pt1 | contig 15228 bp, 10 predicted proteins | sample 1543191 | NCBI WGS metagenome assembly OFSD01 (sample SAMN04209221, study PRJEB22552) | human gut metagenome | biome: gut; material: feces | host: Homo sapiens | place: USA: Oklahoma
ACACGGATATCCTTTGCCATGGCAAGGAACATTTTTCTTAAGTTCTCTGCCTGAACTTCCACTTTATCCGCATCATAGGACAACTGTCCTAATTTTGTGACACCATCCACCAACAGTGCAACCTCTGCACCAAACTCCTGTTTGATCTCCTCGTCGGTCATAACGGTATCTTCCACCACATCATGCAAAAGTCCCGCTACAATCGTCTCCTTATCAAGCTCTAACTCTGCTAAAATAATCGCAACGCACAATGGATGGATGATATACGGTTCTCCCGATTTTCTTACCTGCCCCTTATGTGCCTCGTATGCAATGTTGTATGCCTTCTCTATCAGACTGATATCCGTAGATGGATGATACTTACGGACACTGGCGATCAATTCCTGATATAATTTTTCGGGACTCTCAAACTCCTTCATTGGTTTGATACTATTGTCCTCTTCTTTTACGATTTTCTCTAATTCTTCTGACGAAAGTTCTGCCATGTAGATCACCCACTTTTATCTATGCTTTTGTGTATAATATATGATTATATTTTATTTTCTATCAAAAATCAACGCTTAAACTTTGCATCCGGCTTCCATCACCATTCTATCTGATAATCTGACATCAGGACGCCGTCTATTTCCCGGTCACCGCAGTAAGAAAAACCTAATTTTATGGCGAGTTTTTCGGAAAGAGCATTTTCTTTTTGAATCAGACAGTGTACGAGATGTACCTGCAGCACCTCTCTTGCATATTGCATGATCGCCTGACAGACTTCATAGGCATAACCCTGATGATGAAAAGATGTCCGGATCGCATAACCCAATTCCATATCTCCATTTAACTCTTCCCGATGTTCCACACCAGCCCTGCCGATCAGTGTGCCCGTTTTCTTCTCAAAAACGAGCCACATTCCGTATCCGTAAAAACGATACATATTTTCGATATAGGCTTTCTGATATTCCAGCTCTTCCTCATATTCATATAACCCCTCCATATAATCGGTCATTCCGGGTTCTGCATACATGGAAAAAAGGTCATCCAGATCAGAAAGTTCTAGTTCTCTCACAATACAGCGTTCCGTCTCCAAAATCGTCCATGGAATGTTGAAATGTCTCTCATACACGCACTGCAAAAACGTCATATCGACTTCCTCGAACCCCTCAACGACCATATCGGCATGAAGAAATGTATCCGTTTCCGGCATCTGATAGGCTATCGCCGGAACATCCACATCTCTGGCAAGGTCTAAGAGAGACTGGTTCGAAGATAGAAAAATGATATCTCTGCTCCGCTGTTCTGACAGTTGATGACATGCTTCCTCTTTTCGCATTAATACAAATGTAGTTTGTTTTGTTTAGGCAAGATTTTCCCTTAACAAAGAAACTTCCCGCTCCGGTATCTGCGACACCCATATCTGTTTTGGATACTCTTTCTTATTATAATATAGCAAACCTGTTCCCCTTATCGATTGTTATGTGCAAAACAACCGGTATCTGAACAGATACCGGTCGTCCTTTTAAAATCCATGAATTAATATGCAATATTTACATCGACATTTCCCTTGATTCCAGGAACACTTCCCTTAGATGAGTACTGCCACATGTTATATTTTCCTTTGTAATTGCAGGTTGTGTTGTACTGTGCAACCCAGATAAAGTAGTTGCTGAATGCAGATGCATCAATCTTGTTGTTATACCAGCTCTTACTTGCGTAAACACCTGCTTTTCTTCCACCGTTTGCAATGGTCTTACAGAACGCAGCCACGCATGCCGTTCTGGTGCCTTTATCTAATCCGTTGGCACGGGCTGCTCCGCTTCCGTTCTCTGTATCGACAAAGATCGGGTAAGAAAGATTGTAGCCGGAGCATAAGGTCAATGCCATACTTGCCTCCTCAACAGCCTCTGCCTCAGTTGTAGCCTGTGTAAAGAAGTAAACACCAACGTTAATGCCGTTTGCAGTTGCACCCTGAATATTTTTCTTGAAGCAGGAATCCTCTACCAATGCTCCTGTCTGTGATCCGCGGTAACCGACACGGATAATTGCAAAATTGATACCTGCTGCCTTTACAGATGCCCAGTCAATATTTCCCTGATGGCTGGATACATCAATACCGTTCTTTCCAGACCCCTGCTGTAATGCTCCATCACTTCCGAAGTTATAAGTGATACCACTGATTACCTGGCTTCCTGTTACACGCTGATGGTTGCTGTTATAGTAATATACTTTTCCATCAATGGTCTGCCATCCAGTGTAAACCGGCTCGGTGTAGTAAGTTCCGTTTGCATTGTAATCTGCCACGGTTGCTGGTTTTTTACACTCGGAATCTTTGTAAAGTAATCTACCGGATTTATCTTTTAACTGGGTTGTTGTATTTCCGGTAAAATCATTCACGGTAACTGTACATGTGATTTTTTTATCATTTGCGGTTGTCTTGGTATCGCCCGGTTTGGATAAGTATGTGATCGTACCTGTTACAGTTGCACTTCCTATTCCAACTGCGGTTAAGGTACATCCTGTTTTTGCTCCATTGGATACCTTTACAACTTTTTCGTTGCTGCTTGTCCATGTAATATTTGTAATAATATTGCCTGCGTCTGTCAATGTTGCTGTGAGACCAATTGCATTTGCATTATTAATAGTGCTGTTATATAAAGCTGCCGTCTGTGGTGCTGTGACGGATGCGCTGGCTGCGGCTGCAGCTTTTACCCATTTTAGTGTGTATGCTGTTGTGCCTGCTGCCACTTTGATCTTCGTGGAACCTTCTGCCAGTTTATATCCCTGTGCCTCATAAGAAGATGCCTGTATCTCAGTAGACGTAGCATCTACTGTGATATCTTCACTTTTGGATTCTTCCGCTTTTGTCTTTCCATCAGCCTGGAAGAAATTATGTGTTACCTTATAAGTAGCCTTATCTGCTGCTGTTGCAACCCACATGATGGTATATTCTTTTGCACCATTCTGAATGGTAAAGGTTGTACCGTTGGAAGCTTTATATCCGTCATATGTTTTTGCAGATGACACCGTTTTCGCATCCTTTGCAACAGTTACTGTCTCTTTTTCATCTGCTTTGTCTGCTTTTGTTTTTCCATCGTTTTTATAAAACATATGGACAATGGTAATTTCATATTTATCTGGTTTCGTATCATCCGGCTTTGTCTCTGTACCATCTGTTTTGTCTCCAGGTGTTCCATTCTGATTACCTGTACTCTCACCACTTCCACTATTTCCAGAACCAGAATTCTGACCACCGCCAGTTTCCTGACCACCAGTAGTTTCCGAACTGCCTTCACTCGGTGTTGTCGTTTCCGATGATTTTGGTGCTGTTGTTTCTGATGATTTTGGTTCCTTTGTTGCAGTTGACGGAACAGTTTCTCCCTCATTTCCAGTAGCTCTATATCCCACACGTTTTGCGGAAGCCGTCACTGCTGCCTGTGCAATGTCCACTTTTGTTGATCCACCAACAGAAGCTTTCGGGAAATTGGAAGTATCCACATCTCCTGCTCCGACTTTGGATGGTGTGCAGGTGCTGTCAACCGTTTCCACTGTATCCTGAATAACAGCCTCCACCTCAACATTGTCTACCTCTGCATCCTCTGCCGGTGCTACTTCTGCTGCGGATTTAATCTCGTCTTTGACATCTACCTTGGTGTATTCAATCTTATCCTTAACCGTTAATTTGTAAGAATTTTCTTTTGAAATATATCCATCAATCTCATTCAAAGAGACATCATATTTTCCGGCATCAATACTTTTAATGTAAATAATACCATCTTTATCATCATCTGAATATGTAGTTGATTTTGCCTTCTTCTTGTCTGCCTTGATCGTGATCTCGAAAGGCTGTCCCTTTACATTTTTCGAGGACTCGTCCTGTATCTTGATCTTCAGATCCTTCTCAATAGAACTTCCGACCAATGTAACGGTTTCCGGTTCTGCCGCCTCTGTCTCTTCCGTGACAACCTCTTCAACTGCCACAACTTCTTCCGTCGGTTCTTCTGCCACCTCTGTACTTATCACAACATCCGCCACAATTGGTTCCGGCTGATGAAAATGGTCATATAAAAAATATCCTCCTGTTCCAACACCGCCAACTGCTGTCACAGTGGCTACACCTGCTATGATCGCCTGTGTCTTTGTCAGTCCGCTAAGCAAAGTCGCAACCCCTTTTACCTTTCCGGCTGCGCCCTGAACTAAATTTAGAAAATTCATTCTCGTCTCCTCCTTGTCTGCATTTCCAATTACTTATAGTAAATTTTCGTAGTTCACTCTATTATGATAAGGAATCTGTCTGCAGTAATTTCGCTGCTATTCCTTCTTTGTAATCATACGGAACTAATTATAGCATTTTCCCATATTATGTAAATATAATTTTCCTTATTTTTTTGGAAATTTTTTCCACCAGAAAATATGGTTCTTATTTTCAAGGTTACACGCCCTCACAGTCAAATGCCGGGATAAAACTCTCTTCCGCTGTGTTCCCCTCCTGGATAAAACCATTTTCTATCCCGATATCGATTGCATAATCCACCAGTGTCTCATATTCCACATCGGTAATCCTGCGATTCAATTCCGGATACTTTTCCAGATTGGAAAGTGGGGTAAACTGGTTCATGATACTGATATAAATCATATCTCCGTAAGTTTCATGCAGATACTTTAAAATCTGCATGGAATCCGCCATACAACCGGGCAGTGTCAGATGTCTTACGATCGTTCCACTTAAAATAAGGTTATCTTCCTCTCCATTTACAAACACAGCCTTTCCTGTCTGCCGCACCATCTCTGCGATCGCTGCCTTTGCAACCTCTGCATAATCCGGAGCATGGGAATACTTTTTACTCAAAACCGGGCTCATATATTTAAAATCCGGCAGATAAATATCGACGTAACCCTCTAACATTTTGATCGTGTCAACCGTCTCATAACTGCTTGTATTGTATACAACCGGAAGCGTAAGCCCTTCCTTTCGTGCCTGATCCAGAGCCTTCACGATCTGCGGCACAAAATGTCCCGGTGTTACAAGATTGATATTATTGGCTCTTTTTTCCTGCAATTCAAGAAAAATATCCACGAGCCGCTCCAGAGAGATTTCTTTTCCAACCGTTCCGTTTGCGATATTCTCATTCTGACAGAATACACAATGCAGCGAACACCCCGAAAAAAATACAGCTCCCGATCCCGCATCTCCCGAAATGCACGGTTCCTCCCAGAAATGAAGTGCTGCCCTCGCAACTTTTAAATTTTCTGTCTGCCCACAGATTCCTTTTTCACCCTTTTTCCGGTCTACAAGGCATTTTCTTGGACATAAATCACATTTCACACCTGCTACCTCTTGCTAAACACGTTATTTTCCGCTATTATATAGCAGTCAAAAAGATTTTCACAAAAAAATCTATCTTTTTCATTATAACAAAAGAAAAAGAAATGGATACTATTTTTAACAAAAGTTAATGAATTATTAAGGAGTAAACTATGAGTTTAAAAAATGTAATGGTCGCACAGTCCGGTGGACCGACAGTTGCAATTAACGCCAGCCTTGCAGGTGTGATCCGTGGAGTCATGGCATCTGAGCAGTATGAGACTGTCTATGGATCTGTAAATGGAATCCTTGGTATCTTAAACAATCATTTATTAAATCTGACAGAGATTATGAATGAAAATCCGGCATATCTGGATCGTCTGGAAACAACACCTGCAATGTATTTAGGTTCCTGCCGTCATAAACTGCCGGATTATCTGGATGATGATTCCTCATATGTTTTCATCTTCAAACAGTTTGAATTATACAATGTCGGCGCCTTCTTCTACATTGGCGGAAACGACTCTATGGACACCGTTTTAAAATTATCCGAATACGGCAGAAAAATCGGCAGCAATGTCCGCATCATCGGTATTCCAAAAACAATCGACAACGATCTGTGTGAGACAGACCACACTCCTGGTTTTGGTTCCGCTGCAAAATACATTGCTTCCTCAGTTTTAGAGATTGCCCATGACACTTTTATTTACGCAGTCAAGAGTGTCACAATCATTGAGATCATGGGACGTGACGCAGGATGGCTGACCGCTGCCGCTGCTCTTGCAAGAAACGGATATAATTCCGCTCCACATTTGATTTATCTTCCGGAAGTTCCGTTTGATACGGACGACTTCCTGTTAGATGTAAAACGTATGCTGTTTGAACGCAATAACGTTATCATTGCCGTATCAGAGGGTATCCGGGATGCATCCGGCAATTACATCAGCGCTTCTGAGAAGTCAGTCGATACATTTGGCCACAGCCAGCTGAGCGGCGCCGGAAAAACATTGGAATTCCTTGTGAAAGAAAAATTAGGCGTAAAAGTCCGCTCCATCGAAGTGAATGTATTACAGCGGTGTGCAGCCCATTTAGCATCCAAGACAGACCTTATGGAATCTGTCGAATTAGGAAAAAAAGCCGTTGCGCTCTCCGAGGAAGGCGTAACAGCTTCTATGGTCATCATGAACCGTGTATCTGACGATCCATATACGATTGAATATGGATATGCCGAGATAAAAAATATTGCCAACGAAGCCAGATCCGTTCCTGCTGAATGGATCAACGCCGCCGGCAATGATGTTACACAGGAATTAATTGATTACCTCACTCCATTGATCCAGGGTGAATCCAATGTCACCTATGAAAATGGTCTTCCTGTTTATATGGATGTCAGTCATCTGACAAAACATCAATAAATTTTCCAATCTCAGCCCACGCTTTTCTGGATTCTGGCAGCATTTTTGCTGCCATCTGGAAAATGTGGAACATTCCATCATAAATACTAAGTCTTACTTTTACTCCCTGATGTCTCGCTTTCGAGGCAACGCTCACCGAATCACTTAACAGCATCTCATAAGAACCTACCTGTATGAGCATTGGCGGAAATCCCCTGAAATCCCCATACAGAGGTGAAATATAAGCATCCATCGGATCATGGTCTCCCACATAATCTTTGTTATAGATCAGACTGTCCCTCGTATTTCCAAACAATGGATCCCTCTCATAATTGGTATCATACGATTCACCGCTTGCCATAAGATCCGTCCACGGAGACATTGCAACGATCCCACATGGAAGCTGCATTCCATGATCTTTCAGATAATGGCACAGTGCCATTGCAAGCCCTCCTCCTGCGGAATCTCCTGCCACAATGATATCCTCTGCAAACCAGCCCTGACCAAGCAGCCACTGATATGCGCTCACTGCATCTTCCAATGCCGCCGGATATGGATTTTCAGGTGCCACACGGTAATCAATGGTGAGTACACTCATCCCTTTGCTGACTTCATTGTAAAGTCCCGCAAACATGCGGTATGCGTTCCGCATCGCTCCGATATACCCACCGCCATGAAGTTGTAAGATCACCTTCTGCTCATTCGGATTTTCCTTTAATTCAAGCCACTCCATTGTGAAATGTTCCATACTGATAGTCGTCATGGTAAACATTTCCGGACATTTCCATGGTGGCTCAACCATCTTTTTACGCAGCTCACCGCTTTTGATCTTCCTGCCGATCAGGTTATCGTTTGTCACATGCGCGATCAGGTCACGCATGACATTTCCTGCGATGCTCGCTTCGTTTGTCTCATGTTCTCTTTCTTTTTTCAAAGTCAATTTTCTGATCATAAACCCTCTTATTCAAACTTCTGTCGTTTCCTTATCTGATATGGAATCTTCTCTTCAGTTCCACCCTGGCTCTTCTGTCACCGATGATCAGCGTTCCAAGGAACAAAAATACAGATGTTCCGAGCGCTGCAAGTGCCAGATATGGGACATAAATGATTCCGGTCAGATACAGAATGATCGGAACAAAACTACAGAGAATCATAAAAATCTGCCACATAATATAACTCTGCCAGTTCCTCCGGTTCACACACATCAAGATCAAAATTCCTGCATCGACTAAAATGATCGCCGCCGGGAACACATACCGTACCGACCATCCCCGGTAACCATTCACAAAATCGATTGCGATCAATATCAATATGGCAATCAACGTCAAAACAATTGTTTTGGCAATATAGCCGGTTTTCCCAAGGATAGCAAACCGGACAACCAGATATCCATAAAAAAAGATCAGACCGGTAACAAGACTCCACGCCGTCTCAAAATCACCGTAATGATTCACTACAACTAAAACCGCCTCTGCCACGATCGCCACGAAAAGATAAATCCGCGACAAAAGCATCATCCGTCTTGTTTTGATCTTGACATCGGGATACATATTTTCCACCTCTATCGTAGGCTCTAATACGGAGTGACAGAGCGGGCAGCGCTCCGTCTCATCCAACACTTCTATATTACATTGTTTACATCTGCTCATCTCACACCATTACTTTCCTGTTTTTTTATATCCTGATCCATTCTTCTTAATCGGCAGTTACACCATTTGTATCTAACTCTACCTCAATTCCGTCTGCTGCGATTTTGCGGAAAAATCCCCGCTGCACGGAAACATCTTTCAGATCAAAGCTGAATGAGAACACCAGCGTACTTCCATAAGAACAGATCGTTCCCTTCAAATGCTGTCCCTTCGACATTGCAAGAAATGCATGGAACATCTCCACATATGGGCGGTATTCCTCATCCACACCGATATTTCCGATATTTGTGATCGTCGTTGTATTGGCAAGTGCAGACTTTGTATACACAAGCTTCATTGCAATATTTTTTAGGAAAAGCGGTACTGCGCGCGCAGCAAGCATTTTCTCATTGGATACATTATAGGAAAACAATTTCTCCAGATGCTCCCTGTTGATCTGGCTTCTCAGATTATCGCGCACGATCGCCAGCACTTCCGCAAACGTGTAGACTTCCTTTGTCGGATGAAATTCTGCCGACACCATGACAAAGAAATTCTTTGTTGTGATCGAATTAAAATATGGGCGCAGATTTACCGGAACTGCCACGCGGATCGGACTCGCGGACGGCATTCCCTTCATGCACTCCGTATACACACTCCAGATATAAACGGAAACCAGATATTCATTGATGCTGCAGCCGTATCTGTGACACACCTCTTTCAACTGCGGAATCTGCATATACCCATGCATAACGCCAAATTCTCCCGGTCCGAGATGTTCTCCCTTTAACAGATATGCCTTTTTTGTCTGATAGCCTTTTGCAGAACTCTTCTTATAATTCTTTAAAAAACTGTCCTCTCTGTTTAAGGATGTGCCGCTGTTTAAGGAATCCCCCACCTTCTCTTTCAGTTCCGGGTGCGCAAGGCGCAGATACTGGTACGTCAACTCTTTCAAAAAATTAATGCCGCCCATTCCATCCGTCAGCACGTGGAACACTTCCAGATTAATCCTGTATTTATAATAAGTCACGCGGAACATATAACTGTGGTTTTGATTCTGCTGGATATAGCGGCATGGAAAATTGCTCTCCTCGCGTACTTTCGGCGCAGATTTTCCATTCTCCTCAAAATAATACCAGAACACCCCCATGCGGAGCCTTAAATTAAATCCATCCATCTTCGGAAGAACAATGTTTAACGCCTGCTGCAAAATATCAGGCTGTACAAGCTCCGTCAGTGTCACACTGATGCGGTAGACATTGCTCATATTCTCTCCTGCGATCACAGGGAAAAGATGTGCCGTGTTATCCAGCCTGTCCCACCGGATCTCCCGGTAGGCTTTCTTTTCTCTCTTTCTTTTCTGTCTTTTATTGTCTATTGTAATTTCTTCTGTCTCAGAAGTCACGGTCTTTTTCTTCATGATTCACTCCACTCTTTTCATGCTTCCTTTGATTATATCTGAATCTGTCTTAAAATACAAGTTTCCGGTTCTGTCTCTGCCAGATAATGAATCGTCAATTTCACAAAAATTTAATAAGTCGAATCATTGATTTTTATTTGTATCTTTTATAAAATAGTTTCGTGGTATCTGGTCTATCCAGAGACAAACTTAATATTTCAGATATCAAACTTCAATAATAATTGTGAAATTCCCTAAAACATAGAATACTTGACAAAAAATCAATCTTACTAAGAGAGTTTCACAGACACTTATTCATGAAGGAACAGGAGATTTTATGGAATTTAAAAAACTGAATGCACCTTCCCTGAAGGAACTTTTTGTAAATGAACTGCAAAATATGATATTATCCGGCAAACTTGAGATTGGCTCCAAACTGCCACCTGAACGCGAACTGGCGGAATCCATGAAAGTGTCCCGTGCGGTCATCAACTCCGGTATCGCGGAACTGGAAAAGAAAGGTTTCCTCGTGGTCCGTCCAAGAATCGGAACCTTTGTAGCAGACTATCACAGAGACGGTTCTTTAGACACACTCGTTGCCATCATGAATTACAATGGCGGCGTTTTAAAAAACCGTGAAGTAAAATCCGTGCTGGAAGCAAGAATCATGTTTATGGTGGAAGCCTCCCAGTTTGCGATTGACCGTGCATCAGATAAAGAACTGTTAGGGCTTCAGGAATATGTCTACCAGATGGAAAACTGTACTGACCCGGAAAAGACGGCTTCTCTCATTTTTGAGTTCAGCCACGAGATTGCCTACATCAGTGGCAACACTCTGCTCCCTCTCTTTTTTATCTCGTTCCGCGATCTTGTATGCAGTCTCTGGATCCGCTACGGACAAAAATATGGCACCAAAGAATTATATTACAGTGCAAAAAAAATCTTTGACTGTCTTCTCGCAAGAGATAAAGAGGCAGTCAAAGATTTCATCACAACCTCCACAATGGAGAGCATTGACGGCTCACGCACCATTTATTATGTGGATTAGTATAACTTTTATTTTTCCAAAATCCTTATGCCTGCGAGGATGTATTTACAAACTGGCTCTCATAAAGATTTGCATAAAATCCCTTTTGGGCGAGCAATTCTTCATGACGTCCCTGCTCAATAATATGGCCATCTTTCATCACAAGGATAATATCCGCTTCCTGAATGGTCGACAGACGATGAGCCACAATAAAACTGGTACGTCCTTTCATCATTTTTGCAAACGCTTTCTGGATCTTGATCTCGGTCCGCGTATCAATGGATGAAGTTGCCTCATCCAGAATCAGCATTGGCGGCAGGCAGAGCATAACACGGGTAATACATAACAACTGTTTCTGTCCCTGGGAAAGATTACCGCCGTCCTCTGACATTACGGTGTCATAACCATGCGGCAGACGCTTGATGAAACTGTGTGCATGGGAAGCTTTTGCCGCTGCGATCACTTCCTCATCAGTTGCATCCGGTTTTCCCATCACGATATTATCACGAATTGTTCCACTGCGCAGCCATGTTTCCTGCAATACCATACCATAATTATTTCGAAGACTCTTTCTTGTCATATCATTGACTGGCACTCCGCTCACACGGATCGTTCCGCTGTTTGTATCATAAAAACGCATCAAAAGATTGATCAGTGTCGTTTTTCCGCATCCGGTCGGACCGACGATTGCTACCCTCTGTCCCGGTTTTACAGAAAGATTAAAATCCTCGATCAGTTTCTGTTCCGGCACATAAGAGAAAGATACATGCTCTAACGCCACATGACCGTCTGCCTCCTCCAAGTTCACTGCATCCGGCGCATCCGGAACTTCCGAAGGCTCCTCCATCAATTCAAACACCCTCGCTGCACATGCCAGCGCATTCTGTAACTCCGTCACAACACCGGAAATCTCATTGAATGGTTTTGTATACTGGTTTGCGTAACTGAGTAACGCAGAAAGCTGCCCGACTGAAATACCTCCTGCAATTGCGGTAAATGCTCCTACCACGCCAACGACTGCATACACCAGACTGTTGACAAACCGGGTTGCAGGATTTGTGATACTGGAAAAGAAAATGGCTCTCAAAGAACATTTCTGTAACCTGCCGTTGATCTCATCAAACTTTTCCAGCGCTTCATCCTCATGGGAGAATGCCTGAACAACCTTCTGGTTGCCGATCATTTCCTCGATAAATGCGGTCTGTTCTCCCCTCGTCTCGGACTGTAATTTAAACATAGAGAATGTTTTCTTTGCGATAAAACTTGCCACAAGCAGCGAAACCGGTGTAATTACAACAACTGCCACCGTAATTTTCACACTGATCGTGAGCATGAAGATCAATGTACCTAAAATCGTTACAATACCGGTGAAAAACTGGGTAAATCCCATAAACAGACCATCCGCAAACTGGTCTACATCCGCAATGACACGGCTGACGATCTCACCGTAGGAATGTCCGTCAATATATTTTAATGGAAGCTTTTCAATTTTTTCAAATGCTTCCTTCCGGATATCCCGGATAATGTTATAAGTGATCTTATTGTTGCATGCGTTCATGATCCACTGTGCAGTTGCAGTCAGAAGGATAATGACTGCCATCTTTTTCAGGATTGCAAGGATTCCTGTGAAATCCACCACTCCTTTTTCAATGATCAGATCGACTGCACGTCCGGTCAATACCGGTAGATATAAGGTCAATGCAACTGTCACTGCCGCAAGGACAATGGACATTCCAAGATACCCCCAGTATCTTCTGATATAATTCATCACTTTTTTGATCGTTGATCTCTGATGGTTATTGATCCTCTTTTTCATTTATCTTCCCTCCTTCTCATCTTCGGTCTTTTTAAACTGGGAATAATAAATTTCCTGATATACTTCGCACTGTTTTAAGAGTTCCTCATGGGTTCCCATTCCAACAATCTGACCATCATCTAACACAATAATCTTGTCTGCATACATAATGGATGCTGCTCTCTGCGATACGATAAATACGGTTGCTTTGTTCTCCATATCGCGGATTGCCATACGAAGTTTTGCATCTGTCGCAAAATCCAATGCAGAAGCACTGTCATCTAAGATCAGGATATCCGGTTTTTTCACAACCGCGCGGGCAATCGTCATTCGCTGCCGCTGTCCTCCGGAAAGATTCTTACCGCCCTGCTCGATCTCAAAATCAAGTCCGCCTTCTTTTTTATCTACAAACTCTTTTGCCTGGGCAACCTCTAACGCCTGCATGATGTCCTCATCTGTTGCATTCTCATTACCCCATAACATATTTTCGCGGATCGTTCCCTTGAATAAAACCGCTTTCTGGAGTACCATACCGATTTTTCCACGAAGTTCTTCCAGCGAATACTCACGCACATCTTTTCCCTCAATCTGCACGCTTCCCTTTGTCGCATCATAAAAACGCGGTATCAAATTGACTACCGACGATTTTCCGGAACCAGTACCACCGATGATACCGATCGTCTCTCCCTTTTTCACGGTAAAATCAATGTCTGTCAGGGATTCCTCACCAGCTCCGGCATAAGTTAACCCCACATGGGAGAATACCACTTCCGGCACTTCACCACTGTGCTCTGCTTTTTTCTCTGCCACTGGAGTCATCGCGTTATCTGTGATGGATGGCTGTAATTCAAAAATCGCCTGAATGCGGTTTCCACACGCAATAGATTTATTAATATTAATAATAAGGTTAGCAAGTTTTATAAGTTCTACTAAAATCTGGGACATATAATTTACCAGCGCTACCACTTCACCCTGTGTGATATATCCACTGTTAACACGGATTGCTCCTGTCCATACTAAAACAACAACCGCACCATTTATGATCACATAAGTAAGCGGATTCATGAGCGCTGAAATTTTTCCTACATAAAGCTGGATCTTCGTCAGTGCATCATTGCTCTCATTAAAGTTTGTGATCTCATCATTCTCTTTATTAAATGCACGGATTACTCTGCTTCCGGTCAGATTCTCTCTCGTGATTCCAAGCACCTTGTCCAGTGCAGACTGTACTTTTTTATACAATGGAATACTCACGAGCATAATTCCGAATACCACAATCGATAACAGCGGAATCGTTACAACAAAGACAAGTGCAGCTTTCACATCAATCGTGAATGCCATGATCATTGCACCGAACACGATAAACGGCGAGCGCAGAAACAAACGTAATACAAGGTTTACACCATTCTGCGTCTGGTTGATATCACTTGTCATTCTTGTGATCAGTGTGGATGTTCCCACAGTATCCATCTCTGAAAATGATAGTTTCTGAATATGCTCAAAAAGTGCGTGGCGCAGTCCTGTGGAAAAACCAACCGCCGCCTTTGCTGCAAAATACTGTGCCGTGATAGAACACGTCAATCCGATCACTGCAAGCAGCACAAGTACCAGACACATTTTCATAATGTATGGTTTATCTCCGTCTGCTACTCCATGATCGATGATCGCCGCCATAACAAGAGGCACGATCAGCTCAAAAGACGCTTCGAGCAATTTAAAAAGCGGTCCTAACACGCTTTCTTTTTTATAATCTTTCAGGTACACCAATAACTTTCCCATTTCCTGTTCTCCCATTAAAATTCCTTTCGTTTTTAAGACAATACAGAAACCGGCACAAATACTTGCGCCGGTTTCCTTTTGTCCCTATTATGCTGTTTTATCCAATGCTTATCCGCACTATCCTGTGCGTCTTTTTCAAACCATCGTCTTCTGCTCCGATTATTGTTTAATATCCTTCATCTTCTGCAGTCCTAAAATAACTGCACCGCCAATCAAAAAGAAAAGAATACTAAAATCATGGATTCCCATAGCCGGCTGCGGAGTATCCAGAGTAGTCGGTCCCATAACAACAGCAAAGATGGAACCAAGCATCAGTCCGATGATCAGATAAATCGTCTGCGCCCTGTACTTTTCCAATGCCCTGCGGATCAGCTTCACTACACTGAAAATGCCGACTAAAACACCGCACCCAAAAAGAAATACCGTCCAGAAGCTTGAGAAATCCAAATGCAGCATATCCTTGATGGCAGTGATGATCGGAAGATATAATCCAAAGATCAAAAGCAGGGTGGACCCGGAAATTCCAGGAAGCACCATGGCTGAAATAGCGATCACTCCTGCAAAAAACACAAACACCGCAAGCCCCGGCGTCAGATGATCCAGATTCACTCCGTCATTTCCACCGGAAACCGGATTAAAATATGTGATGGCACATACAACCGCAATACCAAGCAACACAAACGGTATCGCCTTTTTATTGGTTCCAAGACATTTTTTCTCCTCTTTTATCACGATCGGAATCGCAAAAATAATAAATCCGATAAACAGGGAACTGATTGCATAGATATGAGCGTCAAACACGCTCGCAAGAATCAGGATGGCGAGAATCATTCCACAGACCCAGCCGGTTCCAAGCTTAATCAGGAAGAACAGAGCTGCTTTCTTTTTCTCCCTGCTTCCGGTTATCAGATCGTCGATA
>OFSD01001707.1_pt1 | contig 15185 bp, 9 predicted proteins | sample 1543191 | NCBI WGS metagenome assembly OFSD01 (sample SAMN04209221, study PRJEB22552) | human gut metagenome | biome: gut; material: feces | host: Homo sapiens | place: USA: Oklahoma
TACATATATTTAAGTACAACTGGTGGATGCTGCAGATCAGCATCCATACAAGCCATATAATCACCCTTTGCAAGCTCAAAGCCACGAAGAACAGCTGTTGCAAGACCAGTTTCTCCTGTCCTGTGTTCCATCCTTACCTGTGGGAAGTCTTTGGCAACCTCCATAATAACCTCTGGTGTATTATCTTTACTATCATCTACAAACAGTATTTCGTAATCTATCCCCTTAAGTGCATCATTTATCTGTGTCACCAGATTTCTAATATTCTTTCCTTCATTAAATGTAGGTACAACTACTGATAACATATTTTTCTCCTTCTGATATCTATAACATTCTGTAGCTTATTCATCTGCAAAGTAATGTGCAGTCACATTCATCTTATACATGATTACTTTATACAATAATAATAATTCTAAAAAGCGTGTTAATTATAATACCTTTATGTAAAGTTCGCAAGTATTTTCACAAAGTATACACAATGCGTGTTTTTGTACATTACTATTCAGCTTTAACGTTACATAAGCAGTCCATCCCAGAAATACCATGCCGATATACATATAACCTCTGCAGCTGCAAGAAGTACCATAATAACACGCCTTGTATTTCTGCCTGTTAAAAGCAGGGCTTCTGTAATCCCTATGTATACAACAAATGAACCGACTATGAATCTTAATGTACTCATGACACTTGAAGTAAGCGGTATCATAAGTGCAATTATGCCAAATATACCACAAGCATAATGTTTCCTTACCAGCATGATCACATACATCAACAATGTAAAAACACACAGCCAGCCAAGTATAATTCCGTTTATCTGCTTAACATCTGACATCTCTCCAAGCCTGCCAGTACATGATTTAATAAGTACTCCGATAACAGGAAACAGCTTCTGTGTCCGCCATGCCTTCTGCACATGATAAAAAGCCCATGCATCTCCACAAAAGCCTCTTAAAAATGTCAGATAAACAAATATTCCCAAAGGACATATAGCAAGTGCCAACAGCTTTCCTGCATCTGATATAACATCTTTTATAAATGCTTTTATAGCTGCCACAATCCTTCTTTCCTCATCTCTATGCTGCTTATACATAGAAACATACATATCTGTAAATAACACAACTATCAATGTACAGCCTACTATTCTGGTTGCACTTGCAAGTGCTGCAGACACTCCTGCCATCATATAGTTTTTTTTCTTTGTGTTATAGAAACACAGCACAACACACATAGTAAACAGGCTTTCTGTATACATAGAACCATAATATACAGCACATGGTCCTGCAAACATCAGAAATATGATTATATTTTCTATATCCACTCTGTCATACTTATCCGTATCGAGCTCCAGCCATGCGAATCTCACAGCATAATATACTGCAATTATTATGCATATGTTAGACACCAGCATGCCAATAGCATATGTGTTTATATATCCACCTGTAATAATCCTAATCAGGGCACACACCATAGGATACAGCGGAAAAAAAGCCCAGTTAGCCATGCCTGAAGACCTTGGAAGCTTATATCCTTCCTCCGCCAGCTCCTTATACCATTCTGCATCCCATGGATTCATATAATACAACAGGTTATGTGGCGTATCTGCCACAAGATTCATGACTGGAACCATAGCCTGCATTACAATGCGTGATAACAACCACACAACTATTATTTTAGTAAAAAGTCTGAGCTTTTCATTATTCTTATAGTGCTCTATAAATACTGAAAACATTTATATCCCCAATACGCATCTTACATTAACTATTATACTTGCAACAAGAGGTATTGCAAACATAAGCACTGCAAGTACTACTATAATAGCCATATACACACCACTTGCACATGCCTGCATCCATCCCGGTATTCTTATATTCTTATAATGATCAACAACCATAATGGCAATCATAGCTATAAGTACAAGAACCGATATGAGCAATCCTTTATCCTTAGCAGCCGGCTTAAATGTAAATACTATCTCATTTTCGCCACTATTAACAGAAACTCCTGTAAACATTCCTGCAATATCTTTAGTTTCGCGTTTTTCACCATTCACTGTCACTGTCCAGTTATCACTCTTTATTATAGGAACCATAACATAATCATCCGTGCTGCTTCCATTAACCTTTACAGTAACCGAATTGTTTGTGTATGTAACCTCACTCTGCTTATTCTCATACTTCTTACATAGAGAATCAAGTTTATCAAGGTCAATACCACCCATAGTAAATATGTAGTTTCCAACTGACACCTCACCATTATTATCAAGTGGTCTTGCATAATCAAGTTCAACAGTAACATCCTCATTTTCAAAAGTGCCAATATATATAAGTCCATTATTATAATCAGTTGCATAATACTTATTACTTACATTACCTATAGTTGGTATATCTATCTGCTTTCCATTAACTTTTATTGTAAGGCTTCTGAACAGATTAGAAACATTAGCATCCGATGTTCCTATATTACAATCTGCAACACTCATATACACTGCTGCTTTTCCACTTATCTTATCCTTATAGGTCTGTACAACATGCGTTGTCTGTGTTGACTTATCTGGTGTTGTATTATCAGAGGCTTTATTTATATCTGCTGTCTGTGCTGCACTTACCTCGTATGTTCCTGTACCTGAAAGCTTTCCATACTCTGTTACAAGCTTATCTGAATCACCACTTAAGGCACTGTACATAAGATTATGAAGATATATCCAGTCCCTGGCTGTTGTGTTCCAGTTATATCCGGATTCTGTACTGTTTTGCTGGCTCACTTCTGAGAGCTTTGTGAAATCTTTGCTAAAATCTATTGATGCTAACCCGCTGCTTGTAACCATCGCAAAAGGAAGCTGATAATTAGCCTTGTACAGGTCATATTCGTTATCTTCTGTTCCTTCCTTCTCCAATGTATACAATGAACTGTCTAACTTATTAATATTAACCGCTTCTGTTACGTGTATAAGTGCATCTGAAAATACTGTTCCACCTGAATCAAGTGCCCAGAGAAAATACTTTGAATGTCCCCATCTTACAGTTTCTTTTTGTGTATTCTTCTGAAGTGCTGCTGTAAAGCTTGAAAGTGAACCTCTCTTCATAACAAGCGGATAGTTCGCATTCATACTTAAATCAGGATTCGTCACTCTGTCTACAGGTGATGAGCTTATACCAAGATTATTCGTTGCATTAACTGCAAGCTGCACATAGTCACCATACTGATATGGCGCATATGTATAAAACTTAGGTGGTCCTGTCATGGCAAATGCTCCTATGAACACTTCAACTGCCACAAGACTTATGACAATACTTACCTTATAACCATTCTTCATAACTGTTACACCTATAATGTGTATTACAAGCATAACTGCAAATACCGCAATAAAGAATACAAATGCTGCTACATATGAGTTCACTGGGAGTTTATCATATATCACTGCCATAACTGCACATATAATAACAGTTACCACTGCCTGTATAACAGCCTTCTTTTTCTTAATACAGTCATTTACCAGCACCTTATCTGCATATGCACAGGAAAGACATATAAGTGTAAATGCTATAATATAACCATTTCTTAATGTATAACCATTATATGAGCCGAAATGCCACATAATGTTAGTACCTTCCGCTATTGCCTGTACCATAACGATAGCTATAAGTGATATGGCATACCAGTTAAATCTTCTTGCAGCTTCATCATTCTTATATCCCACTGCTTTCATGCTTCTGTGGATTCCTGTAAATATTATCACGAAGAATAATCCCATGCCATAAAACATCATTATTCTCTCAAACTCACCGAGGCTGAAGCTTCTGAAGGTAGGATTAGATATCCATGAAAAATACTGGCTTACAAGCGACTCTGTATTACCAGTTCTTTGTGACTGTGAAAGCTGTGCAAATACTGGTATAAGCATAAATGCTGAAAGAGCAATTCCTGTGAATGTACCAATACCTACATTCCACGCCTTCTTGCATCTTTCCTTCTTATCACACATGAATATAAGATACATACCGCCAACGAGAAGAATATATACAAGTGACATAGCAGCAAGATAATAATTGATTATGAACATAACTGCTACCATTATGATATAAAAAAGCTTCTTTCCTGTCTTTTCCATAACATCAAGTGCCATCATAAGAAGTGGAAACAGTGCAACTATATCCATCCATGGTGTGAAGCATGATGCATACAGCAAAACATATCCGCAGAAAGCATATGCTACTGCAAACAAAGCCTTTATGTTATATGACAGTGAGTTATATCTTTTATTAATAAAAGCATACATTGTAACTGACATGACAAATGTTTTTATAACAGTAAGCACTGATATAAATTCAAGTATATAATCTCTTGGACAAAGATATAAAAACAGATTGAATGGGCTTATCATAGAGAATGCTGACATACTCATAGACACATTCGTTCCAAGTCCTGTATACCAGTCAAACCATATACTGGCATCACCATGCATGGCATCCCACAAATGTGCATACAATGGTGCCACCTGCTGCATATTATCAAAAAGGTCTATTCTGCTGCTTCCAAAGGGCCATATACCCTTAGCCACAAGAACTATTAACATAACAAGTAGTGTTATCAATCCCGGAAACAGATAACCCAGTATCTTTTTTCCTTTATTATCAGAACTGTTATTCATATATATCTCCATTCATGTTTATACGTGTGTTACTATACAGGTAGACTTACCCTTTACTATGATATTTCTCTTGCCTGCACTTATAAAGAAGCTCTCACCAGCCTTAAACTTCATCTTATTATCATAATCATCTGTCATAATAGTTCCTTCTCCCTCAACTACTATAACTGATACAAAGGATGCCTCATCAACTGGTATTTTCGCCTCGTCCTCAACCTCGTATTTAATTACTTCAAAGTACTTACATTGTACAAGTCTTTTTGCCATATAATGTTCATTATGTGTAAGCATTACATTGCATTTGTTATCTCTTACATACTTAACAGGATTCACAACATCAAGTGACTTGGCAACGTGAAGCTCACGTGGATTACCAAACTTATCTCTTCTGTCATAATCATACATTCGATATGTGCAGTTAGAATTCTGCTGTATTTCACATATGAATATACCAGCACCTATGGCATGTATTGTTCCAGCCTTAACCATAACAACATCGCCCTTTTTGACATCAATCCTGTTAAGAATTTCTGTTATTGTGTTGTTTTTTATACGTTCTTCTATCTCTTCCCTTGATGAATCCCTTGACAATCCACAATACAAATATGCACCTGGTTCGGCATCAAGCACATACCACATCTCATTCTTTCCATATTCATTTTCATTCTCAAGCGCATATTCATCGTCTGGATGAATCTGTATAGAAAGTGCCTGCTTTGCATCTATAAACTTGATAAGAACAGGAAATCTGTCCTGCGCCTGGCATTTCCATCCAAGTGCCTCTTTTCCTATAATATTCAGATAATCATTAAAAAGCATGCCCTTATAATAGCCATCTGCTATACGGCTCTGACCATCTGGATGTGCAGAAAGCTCCCAGCTCTCGCCTATAACATCATAGTCACATTTCTTTCCAAAGACATCTCTTATCTTTGTTCCACCCCACAGGTTATCCTTGAAGGCTGGATCTAACTTTACTATAGGACTGCTATCTGACCTTACGTAGTTACCTTCATTATTACCTGTTTCATATCCATATATCTTTACAAGATCATTTTCGAGTATGGAATCACCTATTCCTACCTCTATGATAACTACATTCTTATCTGTTTTGTTAGCTACCCTGTGCTTAGTTCCTACTGGCACAAAGACACTCTCATATTTATGATAATCCTTTGTTTCAGTTCCCAGCGTTATAGTCGCAGTTCCTTCAACTACAGACCAGTATTCTGCTCTTAACTCATGCTGGTGCAGATTCATCATCATACCTGGAAATACCGTTACCTTCTTGACCTTATAACCCTTTGAATAGTTAAGAAGCTCATGAATACCCCATTCCCTGTATGATATTCTGTTATAATCAAAATATGTCTCATACTGATCCATATTATCTTTTACTATTTCTTTTATATTATCAGCAGACTTTTTGGATGATATATACACTGCATCCTCTGTATTAACAACAACCATATCTCTAAGGTCATTAGCTACTACAAGCTTTCTTTGTGCGTTGTTAATAACCGATACGTTACTGCAGTCATTCTTAATTATATAATCAAGCTTACCCTCTGCATGCTGTTGTTCTATATCACATACGTTGTCTATATCTTTCCATGTTATATCAGCTTCAACAACCTTAAGCTTATCACAATCCTTAAGCACCAGTGATTCTATGCTTCCACTAGGAATATCCTTCATAATATTCTCTGAAAAACGGATTGCCCTTCTTATTGCTGGAACCTTTCTTTTGGCTGTTCTGCATGTTCCATAAAGTTCAGGCTGCTCTTTTCTTACGATATTTATCATATCTCCAGCTCGAAATACAAGCATTCCGCTGTTCCACAGATATCCCTCATCATAAGAGTAACAATCAGATATTTCTGATGAATAGCTATCAAAATCAACATGAGGTATGAGTCGGCACACATCACAGTTATCCCTTAATATATATCCGAGATTCTTTGCCTGGTATTCAGGTTTCACACCAATTGCTGCTATTACACCTGACTTAGCCATATCCTTGGCGCTTATTATGGCATCCTTATAGCCTTCTCCATCTATAAAATTATCTGAATTAACTATAAGCACGAATTCCGTAGGATTAGCAAACATAGTTCCAAGTATAATCGCTGCTGCTGTTCCTTTTGCTGTTCCCTCAAGAATCAGTCTGTACCTTAGACTCTGGAATGCCTTCATCTGTCCATTTACTATATTTTTATATGCCTCATTAGTTACTATTATAAATTCATCACAATATGGCATATTTCTCACAACAGTTTCCTGAAGCAATGAACGTCCTTCTTTAAAATTCATAAACTGCTTAGGATAATTTTTTCTGGACAATGGCCATAAACTATCGCCACTGCCGCCTGCCAGGATAACACACTTCATCTAAATGTCCCTCCCAAAATATACTAGTTAATTATTATCACTATTTTCGTTTGAAATTTGTCTGTCTTGTTTATCATCGTCTGAATCAGAGGTTGTCTTTTCTTCTGTAGTTGTTTTCTCTTCTGTAGTCTGTCCCTCTGTTTGTCCTTCTGTTTGTCCTTCTGTTGGTTCCTCTGTTGGTTCCTCTGTTGGTCCTTCTGTTGGTTCTTCTGTTGACTGCTCTTCTACAGAGCTTTCTTCCTGATGTTCTCTTGATTCTTCGTTATTTCTTGTAGTCTCTCTCTGTGTTTCTTCCCGTGTATTCTCTCTTCTTTCAGTCTGTGCAGTATTGTTTTCTGTCGTATTTCCTTCTTCTGTCTGTCCCGCAGTAGTGCTGCCAGCTGTTGTACCTGTCTGCTTTGTTGTTGGCTGTTTTGTTGTATAATACTGCATGTCACGGTAATCATAATCTTTATTAACTTTTTTCTTATTATTCTTTCCAGCTATAACAGAAACAAACAATACAGAAACAAGTGCAATAACAACTATACATCCTGCAATCCATGACATTGCCATTCTGGCCGGTAATGAAAGTGCTGGGAATAATCTTCTTATAAAGAGTGTAACAGCATTTTCATGATGTCTGTTTCTCTTCTGGTATACAGAACTTACAGCCTCCTGCTCATCATATTCATTGCTGTATTCTTCTGACTCATCATCCGATTCATCATACTGTTCATTATCATCGTCTGAATTTTCATATGTATCTTCATATATCTCATTTGAAATATTATCATTTGCAACAGCTGCCTTAGCTTCATCAGCTGTGTTTTCTAAAGCAACTGCCTCTCCTGACAGTATAAACTTAATCTGTGCTATCCAGCTTCCAATATATGAGCTGTCAACATCTGTCATTCTCTCAATAGCATCTACCGACTGCATCTCATATGCATATAACTCTACAAGTGCCATCTGTACAGAATCTAAAGACTTTAACTTTTCATCCTCCTCATCAAACACCAAAGGACTTCTGAATGCATTTGCCTTTTTCTTCATATACATAAGAAACTCTTCATCTTCACGTATTTTTGAGAACTTATATTCTTTAATATCTGTTTTTTCACTTAATTCCTTTGAATTCTCATCTACTGCATTTACAAAAAAATATGTTGATACGATAACTGCAATCTGTTTGTGAATATTTTTCGTCAGATCTATACCATTTATCTTATTGCATACCTGAATAAGAGCTTTTTTAGCCTGTGTTGTACTTTTTGCTTCATCCCTATATACTGGATATGAGAGTGCATATACTTCTTTATATATCTTATTGCACAACTCCTTTTTCTGCACCTTACCATCTACAACATCCTGTATAAGCTGAACAAGTTCTTTATCCTGTTTATTATTCATACATATCTCCTATTTTAATATAATAAAACTCATAACTTACTTTTTACTTACTATCCCGTTATTATAACACCTTGTTACATAATTGTCACTATCGCTAACACCATCGGGAAATATCACTAATCCCACCATGAAATATTAAAAGCCGCGACCATGCAGAAAACCTTCCCACATAGTCACAGCTTAATAACTGATATCTATGAATCCGACGATAAGATGATATCATAGCTAGAAATTAGCATATATAAAATCTGAGGTAGTACTTGTGCTTCCATATATAAGTATAAACATTATAAATACTATATATATGAACCACCTGAGTACAATGTTCCTTGATGCTACCGCCTCTCTTATTTTAATGCCCTTTTCCTTAAGAACACTTACAACAAATATAATTATACAGCCAGCTGCAACAATGATAAGATCCTGTGCTGTAAGACCAACTGCCTTAACTGTTGCCATGGATATCTGTGACAAATGTGCTTTAGTCACTGTATCTAAAAGCATGACATTAGCTGCATGAAGATCCGGCGCCATATCAAAGTAAAAACCTATATTAACAAGTATAAATGTTCTTATGATACAGAACACCTGATACCACCAGCTTTTAGGGTTAATGTGTAAGCTCTCATGTATCCTTGCATACACTGGTGCAAGCATGCCGCTTGCTGCTATGATAACACCATTATACATGCCATACATTATATATTTCCATGCTGCCCCATGCCATATACCTACTATAAAAAACACAAGCAGATTGGCAAGACTCACTGGCAGAAGCTTTCCAACATTATTTCCAAATGTTTTCTTACACCATTTGCCGAACTTATTCATACATCTTGATAAGGAAAATGGATAGAATATATAATCCTTCATCCATGTACCAAGTGTTATATGCCATCTTCTCCAGAATTCACTTATAGAACGCGAAAAATATGGCTGTCTGAAATTCTCATCCATGGTGATGCCAAACATCTGTGCAATACCAATTGTAATATCAATACCACCTGAGAAATCTGCATACAGCTGGATACTGTAAAGAATCACACCAAAAACGTTAATCCAGCCCCCATAATTCCAGTAGTTGTTAAATATAAGCGTTACTGCTGCATTTACCCTGTCAGCAAGCACCATCTTCTTAAGCATGCCCCATAGTATCCTCTGTAAACCAAACTGTATATTTTTAAGGTCGTAGGCATGTCCCTCATACAGCTGTTCACCAAGCCTTTCATATCGGCCGATAGGTCCCTGAAGAAGCTGAGGGAAAAACGATACAAACAACGCATACTTAAAGAAATTCTTCTGTGGCTCATGCTTTCCCCTGTATACATCAACAACATAACTTACTGACTGGAATGTATAAAACGATATACCAAGCGGAAGTGTAAGCTTAAGAACACTTAATCTTTCTGAACTTCCAAATGCAGATAATATCCCGTTGATATTACCTATCATAAAGTTAGTGTACTTACATACTGCAAGCACTCCGAACGAAAGAAGTATCACACATAGCACGACCTTCTTTTTTTTGTTAGTTATATCCTTCTTAAATGCTTTCTTTGTCTCTCTGTCTGCATCCTTATCCGGCTTTTCACTATTAAGCTTTCCAAGTAATATTCCACCTGTATATGTAACAGCTGTAGTCAGTATCATCATCCATACTGTTGTAACATGATATGAAAAATAATACATGTAGCTTAATATAAGCAGCCATACCCATCGCACCTTTTTGGGGATGATATAATATACAACCAGCGCCATAAGCGCAAACAGAAAGAATTCAAATGTTGTAAAAGACATACTGCTCTCCATTCTTTATATCATAGGAAACCAATCTAATATGACTTCCATTCAAGTCCTGTGGCATCCTCATAATCCTGTACCATAGAGTTATACATACTCTCATATGAATCATAAAAATATCTGCTCTCATCCAGCGTTCCCTGTGCATCCTCGTAAAGAACCTCCGAAAGAAGCTCCGAATAGCTTTCTGCAAGCTCTCCATACATATGTCCCTCTGCATCCACATATGCAGAATCATCTCTTGGAAGTACTGACATAAGTGCCTTATTAAAATCATAATAGGCTATTCCATAGCTGTCAAAGAGTGCTTTAAGTTTCGTAACCGCCTTGTCAACCTCTGCATCCCTGAATGCATCTGGTGTTATAGGCGATTCTACACATACTATCTGTATGTTGTTTTCCCTGCAATACTCAACAAGCTGCTCAAACTGTGCTATAACAGTCTTATCAAGCTCCTTGTTGGCATTTCTTTTCATCGTCTGTGTATATTCAGGATTTCCCGGAACTTCATTTATCCTGTATCTGTAGCAGAAGCCCTTTCCCATATAAGGTCCACCTGCTGTAGCAAAATATCCATCTGTATCAAGTCCTGCTGACATATCGTAGTTTTTATATTCATCAGTTTTCTTTAACTCAACATTTGTCTTTGCCTTATTCAAAGTGCATTTCCATGTAAGCCTTCTTGAAAATACATTTCTTATATCCAGATAAGACTTGTTCTTCCACAGATATTCTGCTTTAATCTGCGGATCCTTTATCTGCTGATATATAAACGACCTTGAAAAATGATTCTGTGATTGTCCATTCATCCAGTAATAATAGTCAACATCTATAACTATTTTTTTAACGTCATTATCCTTGCATACAGACTTTAAAACATAATACATATCATCAACCGTTTCACCAGGGATACCCATATTAAATGAATTCACTCCCAGCTTTTCGTCTATACTGCTTGTATCTATACTGCATCTTGTATGGGATGCTCCAAGAATTATTGTATCATATCCACTATCCGTTCCTGCATTTTCAGCCTTAACCTGGTTAAATATGAACCTTATATATCCACTTTCTGCAAACAGATAGTCACATACACATATAACTGCCGCAAGTACACATATAAATATTACGCATCTAATGTGTGGCCATAACTTTTTCATACCACGCCTCGTTTCTTTTATTTGTTAGTTTTACATTCATTACAAAGCATTACAGCTGATTATATCATTGTCAGGCATATTAATTGTTAACAATATGTTAACTCTTTTTGAATTTCCTGCGAAATACTTTTGCAAACATAAAATAAAAGCTGAATCTTTAACCATCGTTTTTAAGAATCAGCTTTTATTATTAATTACTTATATTTTATGTTACCACTGAAGCCTCTAAAGCATTTTACTGAACAAAAGCAGCTGTTATTCCTGTGGTTGTTTCTGTTGTAGCTCCTGTGGTTGTTTCTGCTGCACCTGTTGTTCCTGATGTAGTACCTGTTGTTGTACCAGTTGTATTGTCCTTGTCTGGTGCAGTAGTTTCAGGCTCTCCTTTTTTCTTTTCAACCCTGATTGTTATATCCTTCGTTTTAGTGTCACCCGACTTATATGTTGTAGCAAATGCAACATTCATATCACATGCACCATTAATTCCTGGGATATTTGCTGTACTTGTGTACTGCCATATATTATATCCAAAGTCAAGATCTGGAACTTCATCACCATCTTCATACAATCTGTTACTTGGACTGTTATAATACTTATAGAAATACCATGCAAGCCATACATTATACTTTGATGTAAGTTTGTTTGTGTGAACCTTATTTACCCAGTCATTCTTACTCATATATATCATAGGCTGGTATCCATGGCTCTTTACTGTATCGCAGAACGCTTCACATATGCTTGTAAGCTCATCTTTGTTAAGTCTGTCACATGTTCTGTAGCCGCTTGATGTCTCCCAGTCGAAGGCTACAGGATATGTTATGTTATAGTCCTTTATAAGATTAAGAGTATATGATGCCTCTTCATATGCCTCCTGGACACTTAATGCCTGTGAGAAGAAGTATACTCCTACCTTGATGCCATTAGCTGTTGCCTGTTCTATATTGTATCTGAAATAATTGTCCTCATACAGATTACCATCATCACCTATAGATCTTCCGGCTACCTTAATCATGGCAAACTTATAACCAGCATCTGCAACAGCACCCCAGTCAATTCCACCGGCATCGTTCTGCCAGTGTGATACATCAATTCCGTTGATTGTTTCTGTTACTGTCATGCCTGGTGCTGTATATTCATAATGAACCTTGTAGTTTCCTGCATTCTCAAGTGTAACCTTTATATCCTCAGGATTACCACCATAATTCTTAACCTCATCACCTGTCATCGAAGCAACCACATTACCCGCTTCATCTGTTATAGTAAATCCAATAGGTGCTGATGAATTATAAAGATCATCAATCCTTACACCTGCAAGTGGTGCATATTCCTCACCTTCTGTAACTGTTTTATCAACATTATCAACTATAATATCATAATTCTTTTCTGGTTCATTTACCTTACTGTTACCAGAATCTGGTTCATCAACATCTACATCAGCTCCTATTTCAGTTGTTGAATCATCTTCTATAATCTTATCTGCAAGGTCCTCTTCTGGTATAAGCTCAACCGGCTTATCCGCGCTTATGACTATTTTCTTACCATCATATTCAAACTCAAGTGATGAATCTGTTTCTATCACATCTGTTTCTGTTTCCTCTTCCGCCTCAGTCTGTGCTGTAGTTTCCTCTGTAACTTCTTCAACTGTAGCCATAACTATAGTCTGCATAGTTTCTTCCTGTGCCGTTTCTACACCAGCCACTGTATCAGCCTTTGAGTGATTTCCAAGCACTACTGCAACAACGATACCTGTAACTGCCACTGCACATACCGCCCCTGCTGCTGACAGGCAGACAACCTTATGAAGTGAAACGAATTCTTTTAGTTTGTTTAATAGTTCTTTTGCTTTATTCACTTTTCATTCCTCTTTTTCGTATTCTGTATATAATGTCTATCATGCATCATCCACAGCCTTATATCATATTATAACGATTCCAGGGTCAAAAGATATTCTACACATGATATTCACCATATACACCTCTAGTTTACAATTATCATATTTTAGCACATGCATTTACACTTTTCAATCAGTGTTTAATTAATTATTGCAATTGTAACATTAAGATATGCGGCAAATGTGACCCATAACAGATATGGAACCATAAGCCATGCTGCGGCCCTGTTAACATGAAAGAAACGCCATATTGTAAATATTATAAGCACCCACAAAAGCATCAGCCATATAAAAGCCAGCCATAATGCTTTAAACTTAAAAAATATTACAGACCAGCCTATATTCACAAAAAGCTGTACTCCATATAATACAAGAGCTTCTGTCCTTTCATCATCCCTTGTTTCACACACTATATATGAGGCTATCCCCATAAGTACAAAAAGTATTGTCCATACAACAGGAAAAAGCTGACCTGGTGGCGAGAGTATGGGCTTATGAAGATTTTTATACATCTCCATTGAATTCCCAGTAAGAAGCCATGATATAACACCTGCTCCCAGACTCACAACCAACGCCAGTATCAGCCTTTTCCAATTAATTCCTTTATTTGCTGTCATAAACCTTCTCCAATCTGCTGCATATGCTTTTATACATAGCTGCATTTATAATCTAGGATATAGTTTATGTAAAGATATAATAATTATTCATAAATACATACAAAACCATTGTCAACATATATTCTGTCTTACTATTCTTTTACAGACGTTCTTCTGCCTTATCAAGTGCCGCTGCCACAACAGCATCCATATCATAATACTTATATTCGCCAAGTCTTCCGCCAAATATAACTCCATCCAGTTCTTCTGCAAGCTTCTTATATTCAGCATAAAGCAAACTGTTCTTCTCATCATTGACAGGATAATAAGGGTCATCCCCCGGCTTCCATTCAGAACTGTACTCCCTGCTTATAACTGTTTTAGGCAGCTCATTGCCATTCTCATCCTTACCGAACTCAAACCATTTGTGTTCTATTATTCTTGTATAAGGACTCTTTTCATCAGTATAATTAACCGCTGCATTGCCCTGGTAGTTAGGCATATCCAGCACTTCTGTTTCAAAACGTACACTTCTGTACTCAAGTGTCCCAAGCTTATAGCCAAAATATTCATCTATCGGTCCTGTATACACAACATTTGATGCAAGCTTATCCAGCTCTTCTTTTTCTTTAAGATAATCTGTGGACAGTCTTACCTCTATTCCATCAAGCATATTTTCAACCATTCTTGTATATCCACCTATTGGAATACCCTGATAAAGTGCATTAAAATAATTATTATCAAATGTAAATCTAACTGGAAGTCTTTTTATAATAAATGCAGGAAGCTCTGTGCAAGGTCTTCCCCACTGCTTCATTGTATAGCCCTTTATAAGCTTCTCATATATATCTGTTCCAACAAGGCTTATTGCCTGTTCTTCAAGATTGTGCGGCTTACTTATGCCTGCTGCCTGTTTCTGTTTTTCTATCATCTTACGTGCTTCATCTGGTGTAACAACACCCCACATTTTATTAAATGTATACATGTTAAATGGAAGTGAATATAGCTCACCATTATAATTAGCCACAGGTGAATTCGTGAATCTGTTGAATTCTGTGAATCTGTTAAGATATTCCCATACCCTTTTATTATTAGTGTGGAATATATGGGCTCCATACCTATGTACATTTATTCCTTCTATCTTTTCTGTATATACGTTACCTGCTATGTGATCTCTTTTATCTACTACAAGTACTTTTTTTCCGGCATCTGCTGCCTGTCTTGCAAATACTGCGCCGTACAGACCGGCACCAACTATTAAATAATCATACATAACCTCGCTCCTTTCTCATGTTTGGGCGGGTCAGAAG
>OFSD01001717.1_pt1 | contig 15129 bp, 13 predicted proteins | sample 1543191 | NCBI WGS metagenome assembly OFSD01 (sample SAMN04209221, study PRJEB22552) | human gut metagenome | biome: gut; material: feces | host: Homo sapiens | place: USA: Oklahoma
GACGAGTGCGTGGTACAGATGATGTGATTGCCTATCATGTGCGCCAGTCCTTCCGCCCCGGTGAGATTACCCCGGAAGAAGCAAACCGGCTGGGCGTAGAATTTGCAAAGCGTTTTACTAAAGGCAATCATGCCTTTGTGGTCTGCACTCACATAGACAAGTCGCACATTCATAATCACATTATCTGGTCATCGGTCAGCTTAGAATATGACCGGAAATTCCGAAACTTTTGGGGCAGCACCAAGGCAGTCCGACAGTTAAGTGACACCATCTGCATCGAAAACGGACTGTCCATTGTGGAGAATCCGAAACCTCACGGAAAGAGCTATAACAAATGGCTGGGCGATCAGGCAAAGTCCTCTCACCGAGAGCTGCTTCGTGTGGCGATTGACAACGCATTATCACAAAGTCCTGCTGACTTTGAAGAACTGCTGAAGCTGTTGCAAGAGTATGGTTGTGAAGTCTCAAAGCGCGGAAAATCGTATCGACTGAAGCTCTCTGGTTGGGAGAAAGCCGCCCGCATGGACAGTCTGGGCGAAGGATATGGATTGGAAGATTTGCGGGCAGTTCTCTTAGGGAAGAAAGCACATACCCCGCGAAAGAAAACAGTCACACAGGCAGAGCCGCCGAAGGTCAATCTGCTGGTGGACATTCAGGCAAAATTGCAGGCTGGAAAAGGTGCTGGCTATGCTCGATGGGCTAAAGTTTTTAATCTGAAACAAATGGCGCAGACCATGAATTACCTGTCAGAGAACAATCTGCTGGAGTATGCGGTTTTGGAAGAAAAGGCTGCGGCTGCCACGGCACATCACAATGAGCTTTCGGCGCAGATCAAAGCGGCTGAAAAGCGCATGGCAGAGATTGCTGTTCTGCGTACTCACATCGTAAATTATGCCAAGACCCGTGAGGTCTATGTGGCATACCGCAAGGCGGGCTACTCTAAGAAATTCCGGGAAGAACATGAGGAAGAAATTCTGCTCCACCAGGCTGCTAAGAATGCCTTTGATGAGATGGGCGTCAAGAAGCTGCCCAAGGTCAAAGAGTTGCAGACAGAGTACGCGAAATTGCTGGAAGAAAAGAAAAAGACCTATGCCGAGTACCGGCGTTCCCGTGAGGAAATGCGGGAGCTTTTAACGGCAAAGGCCAATGTGGATCGGGTGCTGAAAATGGAGGTAGAACAGGATGTTGAAAAAGAAAAAGACCACGGCCAGCGGTAAGCTGGTCCTGGTCAAAAGCGTTCGCAGAACGCGCAGCCACAGAATGAAATTCTGTGTTCAAAGGGGCTTGGGGGCGCTGCCCTCAACAAGCAAGCGGAGAGGAAAATCACGGAGGGATTTTCTTCTCTGCGGGCCTGTGTGTATTAACACAGGCATTGCTTGCCTCTTTTCTCCGAAATTGAAAAGAACCAGTGAGAGAATCGTTAAATTTCACTCACTGGCTCAATTCGTTTCAAATTTCTCGGACAACTCTGTCAGTTCTTTCACCGTTTCCTGGGTGTGATGCAGCAGGGTGTCACGCATTTCTGGCGGACAGCTGGAATAAAGCATTTTCATCTGATTGACACCTTCATCTTCCAGAGAAATATCTGGATTTATAAGCGTATCTAAAGAGATGTGCAGGACCTTTGCCAATGCTCTTAAAATTAAATAAGAAGGATTCATTTTCACCTTTTCGATATTGGCGATTTGCTTTACAGAAACATGGCTCAGATCAGATAGCTCCTGCTGTGTTAGCTCTTTATTCTTTCGGGCTTCCCGCATTTTTAGCCATAAAGCAGCTAAATCATCAATCGGCATAATCATTCACCTCAATAATGTTGTATCGTTCCGGTTTGTGCAAAGGAATAATCTTATTATGCCTGATGAACGGTATGATTATGCTGATTTTTGTAGAGTAATAGATAGGGATAAACTTGTATTCTTCGAGAAGACGAAATATAATATTTTAGGAGGTGCAAAATGGACTACATAACATTAAAAGAGGCAAGCCAAAAATGGAATGTTACGCCGCGCCAGATAAATTATTTGTGTACATCTGGGCGCATCCCCGGTGCTGTAAAAATGGCGACGATTTGGCTTATTCCTAAAAATGCAGAGAAGCCAGTAGACAGGCGGAGAAAAGAAAACAAATCTCAGTGAGGTTTCTGTGACATTTGGGTGATACACTGAAAATGAAGAGATACAATGAAAACAATCATATTATTCCGCAATATATGCTTATGAGGATCTTGAACTTCACAGGTGAACAGCAGAAGAAATAAATAATTATCCTTCGCCACATTCAGTTGCGTGACCGTCAGGCACATATATTGTATAATCACTGTTGAAAGGAGGAACAGGAATGCTTGATTTAGTAAAAATCGGAAAGAAAATCCTTTTATGCCGGTGTGCCATGGGCATGACGCAGGATATGCTCGCGCAGAGACTCTATGTGTCGAGGCAGGCAGTGTCAAGCTGGGAGATGGGAACAAGAGCGCCGTCGCTCGACAGTCTGGTGGAGCTGTCGGGGCTTCTTCAGATAGGTGTTGATGAACTGCTGTGCATAAATGACAACGACAATGGGGATATTGACCCGGATAATATATTTGCCGACAGGAGCAGGGAATATGTGCTCAAGCTTATGACGACAGGACAGTTTCCAATAGCTGTCGACCGGGTGTTTTATCAGTTGTCGCCCGATGAGAGAATTAGGGTTCTGCAGAGCATGAAGAACAGGCATTGTAAGATTGACCACGATTTGTTTGTCAAGCTGACTGTTGCGGAACAGCAGTTGGTTAGAAGAGGAGGATTTGATTATGAAGATTAATTTAAAAAAGATGCTTCCGTATTTTGAAGATGAGGAGCTTATGGAGATATATGAAAAAATTGCAGAGAGTCCGGACGGAGAGTTTGAGGGGGTTACGGTACATGATATACTCACACTTATTGATGATGTAGACGAGCTGTTTTTCAGGGCTGTTGAAATGGGAAAGGATATATCGGAATATCTGCCGTATGTGTCGGACGAGGGCTTTCACAAGCTGATTGAGGGCTGCGTGAATGATAAATATGACGTAAATCTTGATGACGTATATCCATTTCTTCCGGAGGAGGAGCTGAAGCTGCTCTTGAAGAAACTGTTAAACAAATAAATTTATAAAACAATTAACTTTATAAAACAATTAACTTTATAACACAATTTACTTTATAAAACAAATTAGTTTGTATAAATTTTGGGATTGGTATAAAATAGTGGTACAAAACAAAATACAGCCATAAGGAGGAACCTCATTATGATAAAATTCAGGGACGGCTTTTATGCCGACGTGCGTACCGAAGATCGCAGCCATACCACGATTTCGTACAAAGCGGGCATTCTTGAGGAAATGAGAACGCGTGTGGAGTGCAGGGCATTTTTGAGGGTGTATGACGGCAGGATGTGGTATTATGCATCGGTGACGGATTTGGAGAATTTACAGAAAACGCTGGATGGTCTTTATGATGCCGCCACGCCGAATGCTCAGATTTTGGATGACCAGGTTGTACGCCTTTTTGAGCGCAACAAGGATACGCTGATGTGTTTTGCGGACTGCTCCGTGAGGGATATTCCGGCGAAGGAAAAACAGAATCTTTTGTTGTCGTATCTGCCATTGCTGTCCGAGGATAGCTGTGTCTCAATGCCGCAGGGCACATACCTTGACCGCAACAGTCTGTTCCATTTTCAGTCAAGCCTTGGTGCGGATATCACATATGATTATCAGACCTGCGGATTATCCTTTTACTGCGATATGACAGAAGGAGAAAAAAAATTTTCCGGGCACTGGCAGAAGGGCTGTACACATTTTGACGAATTGAAGGGATTGGACGATGAAATTCGTAGCGCAATGACAGAGCAGACAGCGTTCATGCGTAATTCCGTTCCTGTGGTTTCGGGCAGGTATCCTGTGGTTCTTTCTCCGGAGGCGGCAGGCGTGTTTGCACATGAGTCCTTCGGACATAAGTCTGAATCGGATTTCATGCTCTCCGATGAAACCATGCGCGATGAATGGCAGCTAGGGAAAAAAGTGGGTTCGCCTATTTTGTCCATTGCCGAGAACGGATTGGTTCCGGGATGTGGTTATGTACCGTATGATGATGAGGGCACACGCGCCCGCAAGAATTATCTGATTAAGGACGGAGTATTGGCTGGAAGGCTGCACAGCGCCCAGACCGCAGCAGCACTTGACGAAGCTCTGACAGGCAATGCCCGCGCAATCGACTGTACCTTTGAGCCAATCGTGCGTATGACTACTACATATATTGAGGGCGGAAACCTGGATTTTGACCAGCTTATTGCGCCTATAAAGAAGGGATATTTTATAAAGACAATCAGCCACGGAAGCGGCATGAGCACCTTTACGATAGCACCGAGTCTTGCTTATGAGATAGTTGACGGCAGGCTTGGGCAGCCTGTACAGATAAGTGTGCTGACGGGGTCTGTTTTTGAAACACTTGGCCTGATTGACGGACTGACACGCGATGTGAAGCTGCTGTCATTTGTGACCGGCGGCTGTGGAAAGATGGAGCAGATGAATCTGCCTGTTGGCTTTGGCGGGCCTTATGTCCGTGTTTCATCAATGAATGTACAGTGAGGTGATTAGCATGCAAAAGGAGTTTATTATTAAAACAAGTCGTTCCGTCACACTTAATGTAACTGGCGGCAAAATCGACAGCTTCCGCGAAAAGGAGGAGACGACGGGCACAGTCCGCGTGTATGAAAACGGATGCATAGGCATTGCCGGGTGTCTTGGAACACCGGACGAGCAGAAATTGACAGAAAAAGCCATGGAGGCTCTCACACTTGGTATTCCGTATCCATGCAAGCTGGACGGAGCCCTGGAGCAGGAAAGCCTGCATGAGGAGGAAATTATTCACGTGTCTGATTTTATTCCTACAATGCAGAGTTTTCTGGATCGCCTTGGTGAGGTCTGTCCGAAGTTTGCTTTTTCAAATAAAATCAGCCTGAATTACCAGAAGACCGAGTATCGCAATTCGTTGGGACGGCATCTGACAAGTGCTGAACGCAATGTGAGTATCAGTTTACTTGCACAAAACAGAGGCTCAGGCAATTTGTTTGACACTGTGTTCAGTTACAAGGGAAATCATTTTGATGCTGATGAGCTGCTCTCGCGGTTTAAAAAAGAATATGATGCGTTTTATATACCTGCCGATATTGCTTCCGGAAGATATCCTGTTGTGATGGATACCGCCGATTTGTTCGGCACATTTTTGCAGCATTTTGTGGCGGAGATGTATGTTTCAGGAGCATCGCTGCTTAGCGGTAAGCTGGGACAGAAGGCATTTTCGGACAAGCTTTCATTCAAAAACGATATGAATCCTGCGACAAACTCGGGAGTTTGTTTTTTTGATGATGAAGGGTGCGTAGCGCCTGACCTGCGTCCGACGCTGATTGACAAAGGAACCTTGACAGGAGTCCTGACCACAAAGAAATCATCGGCTCAATTTAATCTGCCTGACCTGGGAACGGCAGTTGCCGGTTACGACGGTGTTCCGGGTCTTGGCTTTAATCGGTTTTACATAGAACCGACTGCTCCTGCCTTAAGCGCGCTAGTTCCTGGAAAGGCTGTGTATGTTGTTGTGACCTCGGGAGGTGATGTCACACCGGGAGGTCATTTTGCTGCACCTGTACAGATGGCATATCTTATGGAAAACGGCAGGCTTATCGGACGGCTTCCTGACCTGAATATCAGCGGCAATTTCTATGAGCTACTCGGCGATGACTATATTGGTGCCGTTACGGGAGCCCCGGGCCCTGACAGCATGCTGTGTGCGGTGACTATGGAGGTACAAAAATAAATACCCGTGGTGATATTTTATATAATTGGTGTAAAATTATTATATATTCACGTTTGTGATTATATATAGAGTGCTTTGATGCGTATCTGGAATTTGCACATAAAAATGAAATATAACAACAGATAGAATAAAATAAGAGAAATACGAAAAAAATATAACAGGCCTGCCTGCAATGGATTGTTTTTTCAATTCAGTCCATCGCAGACAAGCCTGTTGTTATATATTACTTCCTGTAACTGTTTAATATATACGGCAGGAATTACGGATAATTTTTATGCTGGTTCTCTAGTCACGGCCAAAAATATCGCGGGTATATACCTTGCCGCTGACATCATCAAGGCACGGAGAATATCTGTTAGCTATTATGGCATTAGAAATGGTTTTAAATTCATTCAGGTTATTTATAACTTTGCAGTCTGAGAAGATCGAACCATCCGGAAGCGTCGGCTCATATATTATAATGGAGGCTCCTTTGGCTTTTAGTTGTTCCATTACTCCCTGAATTGCAGACTGTCTAAAGTTGTCGGAATTGCTTTTCATGGTCAGACGGTATACTCCTATTATAATTTCTCTTCCGGATGAGCCGTCTGAAGCATCAGTCTGTGCGAGCTCCATGACGCGCTCTGCGATAAAAGCCTTTCTTGTGTGGTTAGATTCGACAATTGCTGTAATCATATTTTGCGGTATATCCTGAAAGTTGGCGAGCAGCTGTTTTGTGTCCTTCGGGAGACAGTATCCGCCATATCCGAATGATGGATTGTTATAATGTGTTCCTATACGCGGATCGAGACATATGCCATTTATTATGTCGGCAGAGTTAAGACCCTTGGATTCGGCATAGGTATCAAGCTCATTAAAGTAGGAGACACGGAGTGCCAGATAGGTATTGGCAAAAAGCTTCACAGCCTCAGCTTCTGTAAAGCCCATAAAGAGAGTGTCGATGTTGTCCTTGAGTGCGCCCTGTTTTAGCAATGCTGCAAAAAGATGGGCTTTCTCTTCACATGTGCTGTCACATGAAACTATTATCCGTGATGGATACAGGTTGTCATACAGTGCTTTTGATTCCCTTAAAAATTCAGGACTGAATATGATATTATTTGTGTGGTATTTTTTTCGGACACCTTCGGTATAGCCTACAGGTATTGTCGATTTTATAACAATAGCAGCATCGGGATTGGTTTTAAGCACAAGCTCAAGAATTGATTCTACGGCTGAGCAGTCAAAAAAATTACTGCTGCTGTCATAGTCCGTGGAGGCCGCTATTATGATGAAGTCGGCATTCTTATATGCGGAGACGGCATCAGTGGAAGCAGTAAGATCCAGTTCTTTTTCCGATAAATATTTTTCAATATAATCATCATGTATAGGAGACCGGCGGTTGTTAATCAGCTCTACCTTCTCAGGAACAATGTCCACAGCTGTGACGTGGTTGTGCTGTGCGAGCAGCACAGCAAGTGATAGACCGACATATCCGGTACCTGCAATTGCAATATTGTACTTATGGTTGTTAATATAGTCTGAAGTGAATTTTTTCATAATGGCAATCCTCCATATACATCCAATTGTTAAGATGATAACAAGCTCCTCCTGAAAAGTCAATGTTCAATAATTTCATGAGAGCTTGCCGCACACATTAAAGGTGCCGGGGCTGCCACTGCTGCAGGATGTTTCGATAAAGCATAGTGTGTTTTATTCTTGGCTAACTGCGTTTTTTATGGTATACTCTATAAAATGCAGAAGCATATCAGCATTTGGTTATATATTATAGAAAATTTATGGTCGAGGTAGAACATGAAAAGAATTCTTGTAGCAGGTGGAGCCGGATTCATTGGTTCGAATCTTTGCAGGCGCTTAATTGATGATGGAGATGCATATGTTATATGCTGTGATAATCTTTACACGGGGAGCATGGCTAATATAGAGAAGCTGTCAGGGTGTGACAGGTTCGAGTTCATTGAGCATGATATAACGGAGCCGCTTGACATAGATGGCATAGACGAGATTTATAATCTTGCCTGTCCGGCAAGTCCTAAGCACTATCAGAAGTCACCGGTATATACGATAAAAAGCAATGTGTTAGGAATAATTAATCTGCTTGAGCTTGCAGTTAAAAATAATGCTAAGCTTATGCAGTTTTCAACAAGCGAGGTGTATGGAAATCCTCTTGAGCATCCCCAGACAGAGAGATATTTTGGCAACGTGAATCCTATAGGAATAAGATCATGCTATGATGAGGGCAAGAGATGCGCAGAGACCTTATGCTTTGACTATATGAGGGAATATGGTGCACGTATAAAGGTTATAAGAATTTTCAATACCTATGGACCGAATATGTCGATGGATGACGGCCGTGTTGTTTCCAATTTTATCGTGCAGGCTCTGAACGGAGAGAATATAACAATATATGGTGACGGAAGCCAGACACGTTCTTTCTGCTATGTGGATGATCTGGTTGAGGGAATTGTGAGAGTAATGGCGACCGGTGATGAGGTACATGGTCCGGTTAATCTTGGAAATCCTGAGGAATTCACTATAAAAGAGCTTGCGGATATGGTTGTGTCCATGATAGATACGGACTCAAGGATAGAGTATGTTGAACTTCCAAGTGATGACCCTGTAAGACGTCGTCCGGATATTTCGCTGGCAGCAAGGATAGCAGATGGCTGGAAACCGGAGGTTCATTTATCAGAGGGAATTACCAATACAATAAAGTATTTTAAAGATATTTTGTAAAAGCAGGTGATGCCGGCAGGCTGCATGTATTTAATCACGTTGCAACGGAGCCTGAAGCCTGGCCGGTGTGAAGGCTGCTTTTTATCTATAAAATCTGATATATCATTATTTTTGCAATACACGAAATTCGGTTGGCGTAATTCCCTCCGATTTCTTGAAAAGTGAACAAAAGTAGCTCAGGTCATTAAAGCCTGTGCTCGCTGCAATCTCCTTCAGGGTCATTTCTTTTGACGATAGAAGGAGATTTTTTGCTTTACTTATGCGGTAGCTGTTGATGTATTCGACAGGCCGCAGCTGGTAGGTTTTTTTGAACAGGCGGCACAGATGCTGCGGTGACATATGCGCAATATCCGAGAGTGTGGTTAGCGGGATGTCGTCCGGATAATGCTCCTCTATATATGCGATGACCTCGGACAGCCGGGCAGCCTTTGTGTCATGCAGTTTCATATTTTCCCTGTTATCGCAGATGCATTCAGGATACTCAAGCAGAAAGTGGTATAGCTGCAGAGCTACCTCGTTGTTGTTGAGCAGTCCGCTCTGTCCGGCAGATGCGTAAAGGGTGTTGAAAAGATACATCAGGCGGTCGAATAAGCGGATATAGAACAGCTTGTGCGTTGTGAAGCCGGCAAGCTGTGGGAGCATATCACATCCGGCACCGGAAAAACGCACCCAGTAGGTCGACCATGGCTCCCTGATGGCATGGTATTCGTGTGCGGCATCAGGCTTTAGCAGGACACCCATACCTGCGGTAATGTGATATTCGTGCCCATCAACTGTGAACAGCCCTTCACCGGCTATGCAGTAGAGAAGCTGGTAGTCAGGGAGTCCATCCGGCCTGACGCAGGGATGCTGGTTTACCAGCGAGCCGATGTGTACGAGGTAAAATGGGTAATCAGGGAGTTTAATTGTATTTATCAGGAAAAGCATTTTATCAGTAATATCTATATTCTTCATCATGTTCAAATCCTTATATAACAGCAAAATCCTTAGATTGAAAAAAACGTGATTGTGTATATTATGAAATTACAGGGCGGCGGCAATATATTTTAATACGCAATCGGAAATGGGGTGTCTTTGTTTAACATGTTATATCAAAAAAACAGCAATTACAAGGGATATAAAATAAAAGGTTATATTTTAGGCGATTATGAAATTCAACAGTAATAGCGGCTTCAAGCAATAAAAAATTAAGGAGAAATTTTTAATTAGTTTGATTTTGTTGTCAAAATACGTTATACACGCCAGTTTTATAGAATATGTTCTGACACCAGAATCATTTAATATAACCATATATAAAATGGAGGAGGAAATATGAAGCGGAAAACATGCCTCAACAATGGCTGGCAGTTCCTTGAAAAGGAATACAGCGAAGAAAATCTACAATGTCCGGATGGGGAGTATATGCCGGTAAGGCTCCCGCACGATTACCTGATTTATGATGTGAGGAATCTGTACAGGGACTCTGTCGGCTGGTATAGGAGAAAGCTCATGTATGTGCCGGATGGGCTTGAGAGGGTGCTCTTTTTTGAAGGGATTTATATGGATTCGGAGGTGTTTGTAAACGGCAGGTCGGCAGGAACCTGGAAGTACGGCTATTCATCCTTTGAGGTGGATATAACACCATACCTTGAGGCGGGCGAGAATGAGCTTCTGGTCAGGGTTGTGCACCGGTCGCCGAACAGCAGGTGGTATTCGGGTGCAGGTATATACAGGAGTGTCTATCTGATAGAGCGCGAAAGCACGCACATAGAGCCATCCGGACTGTATATAACGCCGGTGAAGCGAGCGGCTTCAGATACATGGGATGTGGAAGTCGAGGTGGAGGCTGCGCATGGTGCGGATGATGAAAAGCCGTTTGATTCTATAAGATATATCATCACGCAGAAGAACGGAAAACATGATATGCAGAGCAATGAGGAGGATTCTTTATGTATTATATTTAACCAGCTAATCGGTGAAAAAAGCAATATATACAGCCACACCTTTGAAATCACAGCCCCAAAGCTATGGGACATCTATTGCGGAAATCTCTATGAACTCAGGGCGGAGCTTATTAAGGCGGGAGAGGTTTTTGACTATGAACAGTCGGTGTTCGGCTTCAGGACAATAGAGATAGATTCCGATAAGGGTTTCTTATTAAATGGAAGACATGTGAAGATAAAGGGCTCCTGCGAGCACCACGGCTTTGGCTGTCTGGGGGCGGCTGTCAACAAGTCGGCGGTGAGAAGAAAGCTTGAGGGTCTGAAACGGATGGGCGTAAATGCCATAAGGACAGCACACAATATGCCTTCTGTTGAGTTTATGGAGCTGGCTGATGAGATGGGCTTCCTTGTCGATTCAGAGGCATTTGACATGTGGGGGCACACTAAGACAAAGTATGACTACGGAAGATTTTTTGCGGAGAGTGCGAAGAAGGATGTGGAGAGCTGGATAAGGCGCGACAGGAACCACCCAAGTATTATCATGTGGAGCGTCGGAAACGAGATATATGATATGCATGCGGGGGACGAAGGTCTGGCGGAGCTTGCCATGCTGTTGGGGGAGGTTAAAAAGCATGACCCGAAAAAACACGCTTTCACTACCTTTGCCTCTAACTACATGAGATGGGGAAACACGCAGAAATGTGCCGGTCTGGTCGACGCTGTGGGCTACAACTATGGTGAATATCTCTACGAGGAGCACCATGCAAAGCATCCGGACTGGGTGATATACGGAAGTGAAACGTCATCAATGCTTGCGAGCAGGGGAGTATATCATTTTCCTATAGAGACAAGTACCTTATGCGATACAGATGAGCAGTGTTCGGCGCTTGGCAACTGCAGTGCGGGATGGGGTGCGCACAGCTATACGGACAATATAATAGCGGACAGGGACGCCGGGTTCAGCCTGGGACAGTTTATCTGGGCGGGAGTGGATTACTTTGGCGAGCCGACACCGTACCACACGCGCAACAGCTACTTCGGGCAGATGGACACGGCAGGGTTTGAGAAGGATTCCTACTATATTTATCAGGCGGAATGGACATCATTTAAGGAAAATCCGATGGTTCATGTTTTCCCTCACTGGGACTTCAATCCGGGACAGCTGGTCGATGTGTGCGTGTGCTCCAATGCTCCTATAGTGGAACTGTTTGTAAATGGAATGAGTATGGGAAGAAAAGTAATTGACCATGCGCATGGCACAGAGCTTGTGCCGCACTGGAAGGTGACTTATGAAAAGGGATATGTTGAGGCTGTCGCGTATGATGAAGGTGGAAGGGAGCTTGCAAGGCAGATGAGACACTCATTTTCCGATGCGGACAGACTTGTAATTGAGGCGGACAGGTGGCAGATGGAAAATCGATATGGTGAGCTGATTTTTGTGGAGATAGGTGCGCTTGATAAGGACGGTTATACAGTAGATAATGCCAACAACCGCGTTGAGATAAAGGTGACGGGAGCAGGGAGGCTTGTAGGGCTTGACAACGGCGACAGCACGGATTTTGATCAGGTCAAGACTTCTTCGAGGAGACTTTTTGGCGGAAAGCTGCTGGCGGTCATCGCGCCTGTTGAAGGTGTGACCGGAAAGATAACTGTGACAGCGGAGGCAGAAGGGCTTTGGGCTGCTTCAATTGATTTATGCGTTACAGATGATAAAAATATGCGTGACGAATATTTAACACAGAGCTGTATATGCACCGACAAAAATAATATGGCAGAGGATATGTCAGAAAACAGCTTTCAGCTTTCCGAAGACGCTGGGAAGCGAAATCATACCCGCAATGCCGAAGGGCCGATGGATTCGGTATATTCAGAAAATGAAATACCGATAAGAAAGGTCGAGCTTACAGCAGAGACATTCACATTGAGTGCGGACAAGAGCTCAGTCAAGGTACACTGGAAGCTTTATCCTGAGAATGCCACATACAGGGATTTGAAATGGAGCATAACAGATACTACGGGTATAGCAATCAAATCGGCGACGGTCATTCAACAAGGTGAGCCGGATGAAGTTATTATTAAAACGGAGACTGGGAAAGCACCGGATAAAATGGAGGCTGCGGAAGCACAGGTTAAAATGGAAGCCGTGGATATGCTTAGCGAGGGCTATGTAACTGTGAACGCTGCCGGTGACGGAAGCTTTTATTTAAGGTGCGATGCTTACAATGGAAGGACGACGGCTGGTGTAAGGTCAAGCCTTGAATTTACGGCGGATGGAATCGGTCCGGCATACCTTAACCCTTATGAGCCTGTGAGTGCGGGACTCTGCCTTGAAAGACCGCATGGACTGAGCGAGGGGGTTGAACACGGAGTAAGATTTCTGGGAAAGGAAAAGACAAAAATCAGCTTTGGCGCAATGGATTTCGGTGTGAACGGCTCAGAGCAGCTACAGATGTATCTCTTTAAGTATTATCCGGGAGCGGTGAAATTCAGAATATATCTTGACGATGACAGCAAGAGTATTCTGGACGCGGAGTTTGATGAGAGTGCCGGCTGGCTTGAGTTTAAGAAAGCAGAGTACAGGCTCTCGGAAAGAATAAATGGCATACACCGTATCAGCATTGAGAGCGAGGATAATTTCCAGCTCAACAGCTTCTCATTTGTGCCTGTCCTTCACGGCTTTGACCGTATAAATGCCGCAGATTATGATGAGATTTTCGGTGACAGCTACAAGGTGGATGGCACGGCTGTAACAGGCATAGGAAACAATGTGTCAATCATCTACAGGCGCCTCAATATGGGTGCACAGTCCGCAGATAAAATAAAAATCTGTGGAAGGACTGCAAATACCAAGGATTCAATCCGGTTAAAAATAGACTGTGCCGGAACGGAGCGGACGGAACTGATTGAATTTGAAGAGAGTGCAGCTTACGTAGAACGTGAGTTTAATATTGCGCCTGTCGGAGGGGAGATAACGGTGACCCTGCTGTACCTTCCGGGCTGCAATTTCGACCTAGAGTGGTTCAGATTTTTGCAGGAATAAAAAACAGGTGTCAAAACAGATTTGAAGATATACATTTTTGTATGAGTCAATCTGTTTTGACACCATAGTTTTCAGGTTCTACAGTGAATATGTCATCGCTTTCACGGAACTTACGTGCGCTTCACAAAAAATATTTTTGCGGCAAAATAGTAAATACCGTTATCTCTTCCGCAGAACTTATGAACATCCCATAAAGGAACCGCTTTCACAGTCCTACAGCAGATGTGCCCTCATTTCCTCCGGTGAGAGTGGTGAAAGGTCCGCAGGCGCTACATCGAACACAGTCTTGCAGCCGCTTATTCCGCGCTTGTTCATGCGGTAAGCTGCCCTTGCGTAAGCGACAAGCACACAGGATGTGAACTCAGGGTTGGAGTCGAGCTTTAAGCTGTACTCAATCACATGGTTGTGCTCACCATTTAAGCCGGTCTTTCCGGTGCGGAGAACGAAGCCGCCATGAGGAATGCCTGCGTGATCGCGCTTTAATTCCTCCTCAGATATAAAGTGGACTGTGGTGTCATAGTCTGCGAAGTAGTTAGGCATTGTCTTGATTGCTGTCTCTATTGCTGCCTTGTCTGCGCCCTCCTCAGCTACAACGAAGCACTCTCTTGTGTGCTTTTCCCTTGTGGTGAGTTCAGGATTCTTGCAGGCGCGAACGGCTTCAAGAGCGGACTCAACAGGGATTGTATACTGCTTGGCATCCTTGACACCCGGTATTCTTCTGATTGCATCCGAGTGTCCCTGGCTTACACCCTTGCCCCAGAAGGTGTAGTCATTTCCATCGCGGAGGATTGCGTTGGCATAGAGACGGTTGAGTGAGAACATACCCGGATCCCAGCCTACGGATATCATAGCGATATGACCGCTTTCGGTGGCAGCGGCATCAACATCTGCGAAATGCTCAGGGATACGTGCGTGTGTGTCGAAGCTGTCAACAACATTAAAATATTTCGCATACTCAGGTGTCTGCTTAGGAAGGTCTGTTGCAGAGCCGCCGCAGAGCATGAGGACGTCAAGCTTATCCTTCATTTCAGGGAGCATGTCTGCCGGATAGACAGGAACATTTGTTGCAGGTGTAACTGTCTCAGGGTTTCTTCTTGTGAAAATTCCTACAAGCTCCATATCATCATTCTGTCTTATGGCACATTCAATGCCGCGTCCAAGGTTTCCATAACCTAAGATACCTATTCTGATTGTCATATATTTTCTCCTTGATAATAAAATTATGCTGTGGTCTTATGTATTTCCACAACCTGTAACCTTAAATTGCTTTAATATTATAACGTATTGATGTCAAAAATGCAATTAAAGTTAGACTAATCTAACAAAAAAATCCATGGGACATATTTAGCAGGCTCATGCATAAGATTTTAATTGTATATTTTGATGTAATGCAATATAATAATTTATGTATGTATTTTTATGTGTACGTGAATTGTGAGTTTGGTATCAGAACATGCCGTGTATACTTGGATGTGTATAACGTATTATGTTTATGTATATCACGACTTTTGGGAGAAGCTTAGATGTTCTTAGAACTCTGCTAAATATCTAGCCAAAAGCAGCATGGATGCTGCTTTAGAAGCAATGCATACACGGATGT
>OFSD01001734.1_pt1 | contig 15006 bp, 15 predicted proteins | sample 1543191 | NCBI WGS metagenome assembly OFSD01 (sample SAMN04209221, study PRJEB22552) | human gut metagenome | biome: gut; material: feces | host: Homo sapiens | place: USA: Oklahoma
TTTAAGATACTGTAAAATAATGACATTTTAATTGGGTTGACAAAAATGAAATGTTTAAAGATAAAGTACATCAATTAATAAAAAATATGGAGAAGAAAAATAGTAAGTTATATGGGAGGTAAAAAATGAGAAAAAAGAGCATAATAATTATGATAATCATACTTTTAATAATGGGTGTATTAATTATATTGATTCATAAGAATAGCAAATATATTATTCCAGATAATTATATAAAAAAAATAGAAAAACATATGTCCTATTTGGATGGTACTGATGAAGATATATATGTTTATAATGATAAAATAATAGTTGAGGAAAATTCATATTTTCCTATTGGTCAATATTCATATACTCATTGTAAAATTATTACGATTTATAAAGGAATTAATGATCCAGAAAAAATAAAAGAAGAAAAAGGAAAAATTGTTTTAAAAGAATTTGAGTAACAACTTACAATTATTGTTGCTAAAACTAAATTTTAAAATAAAAAATTTTTGTAAGAATATTACACAAAAACAAAATATTTCATTACTTTTTATGAAATTACGTATAAACTAAAAATGTCCAAATTTTTGAGTAAAATAAACTCCTAAATTGGACATTTTTTATAATCAGGAAAATCAGCAATACCAATACTTTTGAACAAAATAGATGACATATTTTACTAATTAGGGTAGGTGTGTGATAGTGAAAACTATCGCATAGCTACCCTTAAACTATTTATAAGCAAATGTGGACATATTAAAAAATAAAATTTAAAATAAGAGAGAATTTTTATAAGAAAACAGATGTATATATAGTATAAGGAGAGTGAATTAATATGAGTGAAACTTTCAAAATCAATATATACTTCGACGAAAAAGGTGAAGAGTTAGAAGAATTAATAAAACACTTAATAATTAATATCTTAAAGAAAGATATTTTTGAGCGTTAAAATTTTGTCTTAAATAAGATATAATAAAATTTAAATTCAAATTGTTTTTATCAAGCATAGAAAGGAGGAAAAATGCTTGAACAAATAGAAAAAACAATATACAAGGTAGCAATTTATATAAGGCTATCAAAAGAAGATGTAGATAGAGGATATGATGAAAGTGAAAGTATAAAAAATCAAAGAACATTACTAACAGAATATGTGCAAAAATTAGGATGGAAGTACCAATTAGTAAATACATATATAGATCAAGGCTTTACTGGAACAAATTTTAATAGACCAGATTTTCAAAGAATGGTAAGAGATATAGAAAACGGAAAAATTAATATGGTTGTAACAAAAGATTTATCTCGTTTAGGTCGTGATTATATAGAAACAGGAGAATATATAGAAAAGTGGTTTCCAGAAAATAATGTAAGATATGTTTCGGTAACAGATGGAATAGATACTTTTGAAACATCAAATGGTAACAATGACATTGCTCCATTTAAATCAATATTAAATGATATGTATTCAAAAGACTTATCAAAAAAAATTAGGACAGCAATGCACACAATGCAAAAACAGGGAAAATGGGTGGGGGGAAAAACACCACTTGGATACATAAAAGATTCAAATGATAAAAATAAGTTAATAATTTATGAACCAGAGGCTCAAATTGTAAGGACTATTTTTAATATGGCATCTAATGGAAGTCAAGTTGGAACTATAAGAGATTATTTAAATAGTAGCAATATTCCAACAGTCAATAAATCAAGGTATAATAAAGAAACGTTTTGGGAAAATAAAACAGTAAAGAACATATTGAAAAATAAAGTTTATATAGGTACAACAGTGCAAAATAAAAGGAGTAGAATAAGTTATAAAAATAGAAAAATTAGACAAAACCCAGAAGAAAAATGGGTAACTGTAGAAAATACACATGAACCAATAATAGATAAAAAAGTATTTGATGCAGTGCAAAAAATGGTAATAGTTCAAAACTACAATAGAAATGAAAAGAAAAATATGTTTTTATTAGATGGTTTACTTTTTTGTTACGAATGTAAACATAAAATAGGGGTAAGAGGAAAAAAGAATGGTAATTATTATATGGTATGTAATAATTATCGCAGAAATTCAAAATTAAAACTTTGTACATCACATGGTTTTAGCTATTATAATTTAGAAAACACTATAATTAATTATATGAAAAATTTATTTCAAAAAATAGATAGTGAAAAAGTAGAATTAGAAGTAAAAAGGGGAATGACAAAATATGATTATGGAAAAATACTTCAAAAACTAAAAAACGAGATAAAATTGATAAATAACAATATTGACCAAATGTATATAGACAAATTAAACAATAAAATAAGTGAAGAAATGTATGAAAGATTATTGAGAAAATTTAGGAATGATATAGGAGAAAAAGAAAACAAATACATAAAAATTAAACAACAAAAAGAAGAAGCAAAACAAGATGATACAGAAAAAATAAAAAGTGTTGTACAGGATTTTCTAAGTCTAAATAGACCAACGGCAGAAATTATGAAAGTAATTATTAATAGAGTAGAGATACATCAAGATAAAAAAGTTGATTTATATTTTAATTTTAAACAATTAAATGATTTAAAAGAAAAAATATAAGGCTAATTTAATATTAAATATTAGATTAGCCAAAAATAAAAATTAAAACTGTCTATTTTTATATCAACCAGAAGCAATTAGCATGTCAGATAGAATACTTGTATTAAGCAATAGACCAGGAACAATAAAAGATGTTCATAAAATAGACTTTGGAACTGAAAATAAAACACCATTAGGAACAAGAGAAAATCCTAAATTTAGTACGTATTTTAACATATTATGGAAGGAGTTGAGAGAAGGATGAAACAAATGATAATATCAAATGAGAGAAAAAAATATATAAAAGAAAAAAGGAAAAGAAAAAACTTAATACGATTAACTCAAATAGCAATATTAGTAGTATTTTTAGGAGTATGGGAAATATTAGCAAGAAAAGGAATTATAGATAGTTTTTTAATGAGTCAACCAAGTAGAATAGTATCAACATTTTTACATCTAACAGATAATAAGTTATTAATGCATGTTGGAGTAACAGTATATGAAACAGTTATAGGATTTTTGTTAGGAACAATTTTAGGTATAACAATAGCAATTGCATTATGGTGGTCAAACTTTTTATCTAAAGTAATGGAACCATATTTAGTAGTATTAAACAGTCTACCAAAAGTAGCATTGCGGACCAGTAATAATAATTTGGGTAGGTGCTGGAACATCAGCAATAATTGTAATGGCAATTGCAATATCATTAGTTGTATCAGTACTAGAAAACTTAAATGGATTTTTAAAAACAGATAAAGATATAATAAAAATGGCAAAAACATTTAAAAGTAGTAAATTACAAATACTAACTAAAATAGTAATACCAGCAAATTTATCTACATTTATAAATTCACTAAAAGTAAATATTGGACTTTCTTTAGTTGGCGTTATTTCAGGAGAATTTTTAGTATCGAAAGCAGGATTGGGATATCTAATTGTATATGGAGGTCAAGTATTCCAATTAGATCTAGTAATGACAAGTGTAATAATATTAGGAATTGTCGCAGGAATAATGTATTTGGGAGTACTAATATTAGAAAAATGTATAGTAAAATTAAGAAAAATGGTTTAGTAAATATTGAAGATTTACATAAATCATGATATAATAATTAAGTATTAATTGTAGAATAAATGATATGGAGGAAAACATTATGGATGAACAAACAACAAATAATATCATAAAACAAAAGGAGGAAGAAGATATAAGCCGGTGGGAAATAGAACAATTAGAAAAATTAACCACAGAAAGCATAAAACTTGCTCAAAGTATGAAGATATCCAAAAAACAATATAAAAAAATTGTAGCAAAATTATGGATATGTGAGTACAATGAAAAAGAAAATGAAGAAATAAAATTCAGAAAAAAGGCAAGACATTTTTTAATAAGAAACAGAGAAGCATTTTATAAAATAGAAGAAAACCTTCAATATTATGAAGATATATTTTATTTAATGTATATGTTATTGAAAAAAGATTGCTACCTAAAAAGAACCGATTTAGAAAGAGAATATGAAAAACATGGTTATGAAAAGAAATTTGAAAATTATTTTATTTCTCAAAAAATATTAAACAGTCTAAGAGATACTTTTTATGATAAATTAGTAGTGGATAAAACAGGGAAAGTAGAAGTCAAAAGAAACGATGATGAATTTCCTATAAAGGATAATGAAAAATTCAAAAAATTCCAAAGTAAATATGGGGTGAAATCAGGAGTGATCGGATTTACTGCTATAAAAATAATATGGGCTGTAGAGCAAGAAGAATTATAAAAAAGAATGGGTATGATTTAATTTAATCGTACTCATTTTTATTTATTCACCAAAAAATAAAATAAACATAAAATATACAAAAGAAAATAGGAGGTGTAAAATGAATAAAAAAATATTTATAAGCATTATTATTATTGTGCTAGTAGTGTTGTTAGGAGTACAAATTTATATAATAAAAAACAAAAAAGACAATACAGAAACTAAAACAATAAAAGTAAATGAAGTAACACGATCAGTATTTTATGCACCACAATATGTAGCAATAAATAATGGCTATTTTAAAGAAGAAGGTATGGAAATTGAATTAACAACAGGTCAAGGGGCAGATGCAGTAATGACATCAGTATTAAGTAATCAATGTGATATTGGATTTGCAGGTCCAGAGGCATCAATATATGTTTACAATGAAGGAAAAGAAGATTATTGCCAAGTATTTGCGCAAATGACTAAAAAAGATGGATCATTTTTAGTATCAAGAAAAGAAAGTCCAAATTTTGAATGGAAAGAAGTAAAAGGAAAAACTATAATTCCAGGAAGAAAAGGCGGAGTACCATATATGACATTAGAATATGTACTAAAAGAAAATGGAATAGAACCAGGAAAAGATGTAACATTAGATGATAGTATAAAATTTGACTTAATGGCAGGAGCTTTTGCAAGTGGAAATGCAGATTATGTAACATTATTTGAACCAACAGCATCACAAACACAATTACAAGGAAAAGGATATATAGTAGCATCAGTTGGCGAAGCAGCAGGAGAAATTCCATATACAGCATATTTTGCTAAAAAAAGTTATATAGAAAAAAACGAAGGAACAATACAAGGCTTTACAAATGCAATAGCAAAAGGAGAAAAATGGGTAAAAGAACATAGTAGCAAGGAAATAGCAGAAGCAATACAAAGCTTTTTCCCAAGTACAGATATTGAAATCTTAACATCAGCAATACAAAGTTATAAAAACATAGATGCATGGAATGAAACACCAGTATTAAAACAAGAAGGATTCGAAAGATTACAAGAAGTTATGACACAAGCTGGAGAACTAAAAGAAAAAGCACCATATGAGAAAATAGTTAATAATAAATATAGTGAAAAAGCCGAAAATTGATAAAAATATAAATTTAAAAACTAATATAAAAGTAAGAATTTGCAAAAACATAAAATTCTTACTTTTTGTTTGATTTATACCAACAAAATACGATGTAAAACAAATAATATCAACAAAAAAGCAAACTAACAATTAGAGTTAGAAAAAATGTAAAAAAGTGTAAAAGTTAGAAAAACTGTAAAATAATGAGTTAAAGAGAGCATTTATAGATAAAACTTTACGTCAAAAGAAAAAATGGACTTTGACGATAAAATATGATGATGATAAATTTACTAAAACGGAGGTGCAAATTATGTTTGTTAAAGTAAGAATTGACTACCAGCTAATGGGTGAAAGGATAAAAAACAAAAGAAATGAAAAGGGGATATCGCAAGAAAAACTAGCAGAAACAATGGATGTATCAGTAGCATATCTTAGTAGGGTAGAAAGGGGAACTGCACAAATAACACTAAAAAGATTAGCACAAATATCAAATATATTACAAGTGCCAATAGAAGAATTTATTACAGGAGTAACAAAAGAAGAAGATATATATTTAGACAAAGAATTTAAAGAGCTATTTTCTAAATGTTCTAAGGACAAGCTAAAACTAATATATAACATAGCAAAAATTGTTTCAGGAGTAAAATTCGTATAGCAAAAATTCTTTACAAAAGTCGAAAAATAGTATAAACTACTTGCAGGTGAGAAAAAATGTATTTAAAAAGACTAGAATTACAAGGATTCAAATCCTTTGCAGATAAAACAGTACTGGAATTTAGACCAGGAATAACAAGTGTTATAGGGCCAAACGGTTCAGGAAAAAGTAATATTTCAGATAGTATCAGGTGGATACTTGGAGAACAAAGCATGAAATCTCTTAGAGGTAACAAATCACTTGATATTATATTTGCAGGTACACAAAATAGAAAATCATTAGGTTTTGCAGAAGGGTCATTAGTATTTGATAATACTGATGGAGCATTACCAATAGAATATACAGAAGTAACAGTAACAAGAAAAATATATAGAACAGGTGAAACTGGATATTACATAAATAAAGTACCTTGTAGATTAAAAGATGTATTAGAACTATTTATGGATACAGGAATTGGAAAAGACGGATATTCAATAATAGGACAAGGTAAAATAGATGAAATTTTAAGCAATAAATCAGAAGATAGAAGAAATATATTTGAAGAAGCTGCAGGTATTGTAAAATATAGAACAAGAAAACAAGAAGCAGAGAAAAAATTAGAAAGAACAAAACTAAACTTACTTAGAATAAATGACATATTATCAGAAATAGAAACAAATATAGAACCATTAAAAATAAGTTCAGAAAAAGCTAAAAAATATTTGAATTTAAGAGAAGAATTAAAAAATATTGAAATTGGTTTATTTATATACAATATAGAAAAATACAAACAAAGTTTAGAAGAAATAGTAAAAGATGAAGAAATATACAATAACCAATGTGAAGAAGAGCAAAAAAATTTAGACAGAATAAAAGCACTAAAAGAAGAATTAAAGAACAATATAAATAACATAACAACACAAATAGAAGAAATGTCAAACTTAGGGTTTGAAAGTCAAAAAGAAATAGAAATGTTAAATTCAGATATTAATGTAGCAAAAACAAGAATAACAAATAAAAATGAAAACACACAAAGATACACAAAAGAAATAGAAGAAACAACAGAAAAACTAAAAGAACTACAAGAAGAAATTGAACAAAAACAACAGAAAAAAGATAGTTTAAAACAAAATAAAGAAAAATACGAAAAAGAGCTAAAAGAAAAAGAAGAAGAACTACAAAAAATAACAGAAAAATTATCTAGCAAAGAACTAGAAATTGAAGAACACAAACAAAAAGTGGAAGAAAACACAGACAAAAAATATGAATTACAATCACAAATAAACACACAAAATGTTAACTATGATAACTACGAAAAAAGAGAAAAACAAATACAAAATGAAATAATGACAAATATCTCGGAACTAGATAATATACGATTTAATAAAGAAGAAATATCAAAAGAATTTTATGAAATAGAAAGCAAAAGAAATAAAATAGTAAAAAATTTAGAAGAAATAAATTCTAAAAAAGAAGAAGCTGATAAAAAAATAAAATTATATGATAGTAATATACAAGCATATCAAAGTGAAATGAGAATAAAAGAATCACGTTTAAAATTCTTAATTGAAACAGAAAAAGAAAAAGAAGGATATGTTAAAAGTGTAAAAAATCTTTTATTAGATTGTGAAAAAGTAAAAGAATTAGGTAAGGGAATGAATGGTGTACTTGCAAATATAATTGAAGTACCAGAGCAATACCAAACAGCAATAGAAATGTGTTTAGGTATGAGCTTACAAAATATAGTAACAGATACAGAAGAAGATGCAAAAAGATTAGTTGAACACTTAAGAAAAAATAATCTAGGTAGAGCATCATTTTTACCAATATCTTCAGTTCATGGTAAAAAATTAGATAAGATAAAAGGAAATAACCAAGGGGTTATTGGAATTGCATCAGACCTAATAAAATACAATAAAAAATATGAACAAATTATAACAAATTTATTAGGAAGAACAGTTATTGTTGATAATATGGAAAATGCAATAAAAGTAGCTAAGCAAAATGGATATACATTTAGAATTATTACAATAGAAGGAGATGTAATAAACCCATCTGGGGCAATAACAGGAGGTTCTGTAGCAAAGAAAACTGTAAATATCTTAGGCAGAGGAAGAGAAATAGAAAAACTTCAAAAAGATATTCAAAACCTAAAAAACAAAATAGAAAAACAAGAAAATGAAAAAGAAAAATATCAAAATTCAATAGAAAATATTTTTGAAGAAGTAACACTATTAGAAAAAGAGCTACAAGAAATAGACATTACATATGCAACAGAAAAACAAAAAGTGTTATCAATAGACGAAAACATAGAAAAAGTTGAAAAACGTATAAATAAGCTAAAAGAAGAACAAGAAACAATCAAACAAGAAAAAGAAACTTCTATTAAAATAAAAGAAGAAACACAAAAAGAGATAGAAACATTAACAGAAGAAACAGAAAAGTTAACATCAATAATTCAAGAATTTGCAAATATAAATAAAGACAATCAAAAATATGTAGATGACTTGAATTTTGATATAACAAATTTAAAAATATCTGTATCTTCATTTGACGAGAGTGAAACCTCATTACAAGAGCTACAAGAAAGAATATTACAAGATATTGAAAATTCTAAGCAAAGTATAAAAAATAAGCAAAGTCAAATAGAAGAAATAAAACAAGACAACTTTAATTTAGAAAAATCAATAGAAGAAATAAAACAAAAAATAGAATCAATAAAAGAAGATGTAAAAAATAGTGGCTCAAAAATAGAAGAATTAAAACAAGAAAGAATTGCTAAAAATGAAAAATTGGCAAAACAAGAAGACGAAATAAACGAAAAATTTAAAATAATAGAAGACCTAAAAGCACAGATTGTAAAAATAGATGTACGAAAAACTAAAACAGAAGAAGACATAAATTCTATTATAAACAAAATGTGGGAAGAATATGAGCTAACCCCAAACAATGTGCCAGAATACAAAAAGCCAGATAATGTACAATTAACACAGAAAAAGGTAAATGAATTAAGAAAAGAATTACGAGAACTTGGAAGTGTTAATGTAGATTCAATCGAAGAATATAAAAACTTAAAAGAAAGATATGACTTTATGTGTGAACAAAGAGTTGACTTAGAAGATACTATGGCAAAACTTAGAAAAATAATAACAGATATGACTCAAACCATGAAAGAACAATTTAAAACACAATTTGCGTTAATAAATAAAAATTTTGCAGAAGTGTTTAAAGAATTATTTGGTGGAGGAAATGCATCATTAAAATTAGAAGACGAAAACAATATACTAGAATGTGGAATTGATATTAATGTACAACCACCAGGAAAAAAATTACAAAATATGATGTTATTATCTGGAGGAGAAAAAGCATTCACAGCAATTGCATTGCTATTTGCAATTTTAAAAATTAATCCAGCACCATTCTGCGTATTAGACGAAATTGAGGCGGCACTTGATGATGTAAATGTATACAGATTTGCAGATTATCTAAAGAAATTCTCGCAAAATACACAATTCTTAGTAATTACACATAGAAAAGGAACAATGGAAGCGGCTGATACAGTATATGGAGTTACAATGGAAGAAAACGGAATATCAAAACTATTATCAATGAAATTGAAAAATAGCTAATAAAAAAAGAAGGAATTAGGAGCATTTTAATAAGGACAATTCCTATAAAATGCTCCTAAGGTATTTAATCTGCATAGTTTGTACTATGCTGTTTTTATTTTATTTTTTAGCATATTTTGAAATTCTCTTTCAAAATCATATTCATTTGTTGAAACAGATATAATTCCAACCCCTGAATAATATATATCTATTTGTTGATATTTCTTTCCATCAATTTTTGTTTGTTGATGGACTAATATTTTATCAATTAATTCATTTATTATTTCTGGTGTAAGTTCTTTTATCTCCGTATATTTCTTAACTTTATCTACAAATGAAGTTATTGCAATTTCTTTTTGTTCTTCAATACTTGCATTTTGTTTTTCTTTAATAAATAGCCATTCAAAATTGTGAATATATGAAATAACTTGCTGTACTTGTTCTAATACAATCTCTCTTAAGACAATATCTCTGATATTATGACTAGTACAAGCATTTGTGGAATTGTTTTTATAATTGGAACATCTATAAAAGTCTTTATCCGCTGTAAAGTTATTAGCAGTACAATAATAAAGCTTTGCGCCACAATCTTTACAAAATAGATGACCAGAGAATATACTTTGTTTTCCTGTTTTAGTAGGTCTTCGCTTATTATTTCTAATTCTTTGCACTGTATTCCAAGTTTCTTCATCAATTATTGGCTCGTGATGGTTCTTAAATATTTTCCATTTTTCTTTTGGCAAGTCAATTTTAGTATGGTCTTTGAAAGACCTTTGTGTTGACCTAAAATTTACTGTATCTCCAATATATTCTTGTCTATCTAGTATATTTTTAACTGTATCAGCATTCCAAAAATTTTTTACTTCTTGTACTTTTGTAGGCGATTTTCTACCTAAACTCTGGTAATATTCAGTAGGTGTCATTATTCCATCTTCTTTTAGTTTTCTCGCTATTTGTGTAGTTCCATAACCTTGAATACATAAATTATAAATCTTTTTTACAACTTCTGCTGCTGGCTCATCTACTAACCATTTGTCTTTATTGTTTGGATCTTTGATATACCCATAAGGTAAAAATGTTGTAAGAGGAATATCAGAGTTACCTTTATTCTTGAATACTGCTCTAACTTTTTGACTTGTATTTTTAGCATGCATTTCATTAAACCAGTCTTGAATAGCCATCATCTACAAAGAACTTTATATTTTTGAAATTGTTGTTTTCTGCATATTTACTTAATATTGATTTTTGATTTGTTATACTATTGCTTTCTCCTAGCTGTTCATCATCTCTTGATAAACAGCAGTATAAAGCAGTTATTCTATCATTATTTGACTGTCCCATTATCATTCTCCTTTCTTTTAGACAGCCGAGTATGATATAAATTATTACAAATCATTTTGTAGTTGTTTACATAATACCATACTCGTTTTAGTAGTTCAAGTGAATTTAAGATTTTTTTGTTAATCTAAAAATTGTATTCAAAACACTTTCGTCTGCTTGTCCATTAAAATAGGCATTTACTTTATATATTGTGCCGTTTATTTCTTTTTCAATGTTCAAATTTTGTTCTAAGCAATAATGTTCCTTGAAATATTGTAATCGTTCTTCTAAAGTCATTTTACTTAATTTCTCAATATATTCTTTTTTAACTTGCTCTAAAAATATATATTGTTCATCTGTTAAATCTAATCTATAAATAATATTATCTTGCATTTCTATCAGCCCTCCTTTTCTTATATTCAGGAGAGTTAATTTTTTCTTGATATCTACGTTCTTTTTCGTATTCTTCAATTAAGCCACGCTCAACTCTTTCTCTAGTTTCTCCTTCAAAACGATTAAGATATGCTTTATCATAATCAGTAATATTTGATAAAATTTTTCTTTCAGCTCATTAAAATCGTGCTTTAATTTGCTATTTTCTTCTTTTAGTTTTGTAATCTCAATATCTGCAACAACACCTTTTTTAGCGTATTTAACAAGATTTTGATAATCATCTGTATCTAGTTCAAACTTTTTACCAAATAGTTTGGATTTTCCTACATCAATATTATCAATGTCGCCTTTATAACCTTTGTAATTATCAATATCTTTCTTTATTTCGTTTAATTCTTGTTGTGCTTGACTTTTCCATTTCTTACTATGGCTAACTTGCATAATTGTTTTTTTAACTTTTCCAACAAGTGATTTATCTTTAGTTCTTTTGGAATATTTTATTTCCTTTTTCACAACAGGAATAGCTATAACGTGTAAATGATAGTGATATATAGGCTTACCATATTCTGCTGTTAATGCAATATTTTGTTCATCTGCGTGCATAACAGCAGATATAATATTATCTTTACCATATTCTTTTTTTGCAAAGTGGAAGGCTTCTTCATAAAACCTTTTTGCAAAATTGTATCCTCCGTGCTTTTCAAAATAATCTGAATTGATGTCTAGTACAAGTTCATCAAATACTTTAGCATTATCTTTAAGTCCTCTTAATGAAATTTTATTTTCATCAACTAATTCTTTTAATCTTTCGTTGTAAGTTGTGTTGCAAGTTTTGTAATAAACATTATTTTTAGTTTGTTCTTAATCAACATTTATATTGGAATAATTGGTATTTTTTCTTTCATTACTTTTTCAAAGTGTGTAACCCACTATGACACTTTCAAACTATCGTCTGCAAAGATGTCAGTGGGCTCCTTAGCGGAGGGCATATCAAATACCAAATTACATTTGATATTTGATAAAAGAATAATAAATCTTCGTTTATTATTCTTGAGAGATATAACCAATAAATTGCTTATATCTGTGGTGTGATAAAAATATTTCAATACAAATATTTTTATCACATACAAAAAAAGGCTTCGCTTTTTTTGTATCAAAACGAAACCTTATATATTTATTACCATAAGCTATCTAATAACTAATAAGTTTCGTTTTCTACAAACTGAAAAATTATTTAAGCATACATACATAATAATTTTCCGTTATCACTTTAATCAGTAAATGATTAAAGGTGTTTGATTTACTTACAGACACAAGTAATAAGTGAATAGTAAATACTAAAAATCATATTTTAGCATCTTTTAATAAACCTAAAGCATTAATACTTTTGGCAATTTTAATTTTGCCTTAAAATTTAGCAGATTTTAAGGCTATTCACTTTTAAATGTGTTTTCCTGTAAATCAAGCATGATATTTTGTAGCACTTATTATTCATTAAATTCATCGCCCTTACAACAAAACATACAAAACGGGCACTTTTAACTCTAATGGCTCCTCCAAATGAGCAAAGAGGAATATCAATATTCAATTTTTCAGTGTCATATCTAATGACATCTATACTATATCACGAAACCCTCTAAAAATCAAGGAAATGTTAAAAATAAAATTGTAAAATTTTTGAATTTATGATAATATATTGTCAATAGTTCAAAAATTCTACAAGGAGGTATTTCAATATATGGATAATAATAAATTAGATATAATTACAAACTTGTTTGAAGAAAAAGAAATAAGAAGTATTTGGAATAGTGAAAAAGAAGAATATTTTTTTAGTGTAGTTGATGTTGTAAGTGCATTAACAAATAGTAATGATCCAGCACATTACTGGAGAACACTCAAATCAAGGATGCTTCAAGAAGGAAATGAAACCGTCACAAATTGTGACACTTTCAAATTAAAAGCAAAAGATGGAAAAATGAGAAATACTGATATGCTAAATACACAAAATATTTTAAGACTTATTGAATCAATACCATCTCCTAAAGCCGAACCTTTTAAAATGTGGCTAGCAAGTTTAGGTAATGAACGTATAAATGAAGTATTTGATCCAGAGATAGCAATTAATCGTGCTGTAAACTATTATCGTAATAAGGGTTATAGTGATGAATGGATAAAAAAAAGAGTAACAGGTATTGTTGATAGATTTAAACTAACAGATATATGGAAAGATGGTGGTGTTGAAAAACCAATTGAATATGCTATGCTTACTAATGAAATATATAAAGGATGGTCTGGAATGAAAGCCTCTGAATATAAGAAATTAAAAGGTTTAAGAAAAGAAAGCTTAAGAGATAATATGACTGATATTGAAGTTCTTCTTACTGATTTAGGAGAGATTGCTACTCGTGATATAGCAAAAACAGAACATCCACAGGGATTTAATGAAAATATGACTGTTGCTAAACGAGGTGGACAAGTTGCAAATGATGCTAGGAAGTCATATGAAAAGCAAACAAAAAAATCTGCAATATCAAAAGAAAATGCTTTAAATTATAAATATATAGACGATAAAAAACTAATTGATAATAAAAAATCTAAAAAGAAGAAATAATTCGCTAAAATAATTGTTATAATTTGATTTTATGATAAAATTTTAAGTGATAATAGTAGTTATGGAGAATTTCTAATGCCAAAAATGAAAGATAATATAATAAGAATGTTTAATCGAATATTTAGAAGAAATAATTTTCCTATGATTGCCAGTGTTTCTAAACAAAATTATGATGAATATCATACTACTTATGATACATTGTCAAAAATATTTGGAGAATTAGATGATATAGATGCCTACCTTGTAGGTGGCATTTCTTCTGCAATTCAAACTAATCAAGATTTGTATAGACAAAATAGTGACATAGACATTATGTGTAAAGAAGAAGATTTGCCTAAGATAATAAAAAAATTACAAGAAATCGGATATAGTATAGAAGATAAAAGAGGAATAAAAACTAATAATATTATAGACATAAATGGAGATTTTAAAGTTGGATGTCATGATATAAATACAAGTATAAAGAATAGCAATTTATTAGGTGTCGGATTATTTGTTTATAAAATAAAAAATGATGAAGTAACAACATATAGCTATGCTCTTGATGAAAGAATTGGAAGATTTGTTGGTACAGAAAAAGTAATACCTAAAGAATTATTTGATATGATATATAATAATACACCAGTTGATTATAAAGGTATTAAATTAAAAACTCAATCAAAAGAATATACTTATATGTCTAAAAGCAGAGGAACAAGAGAGAAAGATAAATTAGATGCTTCAATTATTGAACCTACATTAGATGGAAAATCAATGGAAAAAATATCTAAAATAAGAGAATTAGAAGATAGAACAAAGGAGTATAAGCTCGTATTTGACAAAGATGGAAAAATTGAGTCAAGACATAGAGTGCCTTCACTTGAAGATAAAGTTAATTCCTTTTTAACTTCTTTATATATAAGTAGTTCAACAAAAACACCACAACAAATTGTAAATGATGTATTACAAAGTGAGCAATATAGTAGAGTAATTATTGAGCATCCTGAAATTAATTCATTAATAAACGAATGGCAAGAAAAAACTAAACATTATACGT
>OFSD01001739.1_pt1 | contig 14976 bp, 10 predicted proteins | sample 1543191 | NCBI WGS metagenome assembly OFSD01 (sample SAMN04209221, study PRJEB22552) | human gut metagenome | biome: gut; material: feces | host: Homo sapiens | place: USA: Oklahoma
GAAAAGGGTCATTCCAATGTACTAAGAAATTCATTCCCCTGCTGATCGTTCTTCATCGTTTCAAAGGAGAAGCTTCCATGAAACGTCCGGTACAGACCGAAAAATGAGGAAATCGAGGTCAAGAGGCTATGACTCCGAAGAAGTAAGCATCCTGCCGACAGAGGGCTTGCAACCGCCTCGTGTCGGCAGGTTTTTTTGTCTGATGTTTTCCAATGAAGCCTGCATCCTCCCGCCGGGAGAGTGCAGGTTTTATTTTGTTCCAACCAAAAAGGAGGTCGTCTGCCAATGGCAAGCAATTTCGAATTCTACTCCCCCACCCGGGTCATCTTCGGCAAGGGCACCGAACAGCGCGTGGGCGCGCTGGTGCGCGAATACGGCGGCACCCGCGTCCTCGTGGTCTACGGCGGCAAGAGCGCCATCCGTTCCGGCGTGCTCGACCGGGCCGAGAAGTCGCTGGCGGAGGCCGGCCTGTCCAGCTGGACACTGGGCGGTGTCGTGCCGAATCCCCATCTCGACAAGGTCTACGAAGGCATCCGCATCGGCCGGGAGAATGGCATCGACTTTCTTCTGGCAGTGGGCGGCGGCAGCGTCATCGACACCGCCAAGGCCATCGCCTACGGCCTCGCTGAGCCGGACAAGGATGTCTGGGAACTGTATGAGCACACCCGCAAGGCCCAGAAGTGCCTGCCTGTGGCCAGCATCCTCACCATCGCGGCGGCGGGCAGCGAGACATCCAACAGCAGTGTCATCACCCGCGAGGATACCCACCAGAAACGGGCCTACAACGACGACCTCAGCCGCCCCAAGTTCGCCATCATGGACCCCAAGCTGACCAAGACCCTGCCCGACTACCAGACCGAGTCCGGCTGCGCCGACATCATGATGCACACAATGGAACGCTACTTCACCAACGGCGGCAACATGGAGCTGACCGACGCGCTGGCCGAGGGCCTGCTGCGCACAGTGATGAAGAACGCCCGCATCCTCCACACCGACCCCGCCAACGATGAGGCCCGGGCCGAGGTGATGTGGGCGGGCAGCCTCTCTCACAACGGCCTCACCGGCTGCGGCATCGCCAGCGGCGATTTCATGTCCCACAAAATGGAGCACGAGATGGGCGGTATGTTCGACGTGACCCACGGCGCGGGCCTCGCCGCCCTCTGGCCCAGCTGGGCACGGTATGTTTATAAGGACTGCCTGCCCCGCTTCGTCCGCTTTGCCCGGAATGTCATGGGGGTGACGGCGGACGGCACCGACGAAGAGGTGGCCCTGCTGGGCATTGACGCGATGGTAGACTTTTACCACAGCATCGGGATGCCCGCCTCCTTCCACGAGCTGGGCATCGCCCCCACCGACGCACAGATCAACGAGATGGCCCGCCGCTGCCTCGAGGCCTCCGGCACTGCCCTCGGCTCGGCCAAAAAACTGGGCCTCGACGACATCATCGCCATCTACCACGCCGCCAATAAATGATCGCCGCTCTGCCGCCTTGCGCTTCCGTCCGCAAAACGGTATACTGAAAGAAATACCACGAAAAGGACGAGACATCCCATGGACGAAAAAGACCTGCTGATCTTCCTGACGCTGGCCGACACCGGCAACCTGACCCGCACCGCAGAAAAGCTCTACCTCTCCCAGCCCACCCTGAGCAAGCGGCTCCAGAACATGGAGGCAGATCTGGGGGCAGCGCTTTTCCTGCGCAGCAAACAGGGCGTCACTCTGACCCCCGCCGGAGAGGCCGCACGGGAGGTCATCCAGCGCACCGCCCGGGAGCTCAACACCCTGCGGGAGCAGCTGCAGATGCGCAAGGACACCATCTGCGGCACCCTGCGCATTGAGGTCTCCATCGACTACTCCAAATACCGTCTGCCGCAGGTTCTGGCGGCCTACACGGCTCAGTGCCCGGACGTCACCCTCAGAGTCTCCACCAACCACAGCCGTGACTGTCTCCGGACGCTGCAGGACAGCAGCGTCCACCTCGCCATCGTGCGGGGCGAATACGACTGGGACGAGGGCAAGATCCTGTTAGAGCGGGAGCCGGTCTGTCTCATCCGCAGCCGGGAGAATGCCAGCGTGCCCCTGCGCGAGCTGCGGTACATCGGCCGGGACTCTGACCCCGAGCACATGAGCATGAAAGCCCGCTGGCTGATGGAGCACAAGATGGAGCCGGACGCCCAGCTGAATGTGGATGGGCTGTCCACCTGCGTGGCCATGGTCAATGCCGGTCTTGGCTGGAGCATCGTGCCGTCCATCTGCCTGAACTATTTCGACGGCGTCTCGGAGCCGCTCTTCTTCGCCGACGGCACCCCTCTCACCCGTTCTACTTATCTGCTCTACCGCAAGCGCGAAAGTGAGCTGCCGCAGGTGCGGGAGTTCATCCGGATGGTCTGCGCCATGAGCAGGCACTGAATCCCATATCCTCTTTCAAAGAGAGACCGACCCGCCCGGTCTCTCTTTTTTGCTGCCAAACCTGCGTGAAAGGGGTCATTTCCTGCGTGAATGACTGTCCTCAAGGCTGCGCGGGTGTGTTATAATAGGAGCGTAAGGAGGCATATGAGAGGATGGAGCTTCGATTCGCGGTCGTAGAAGACCGCCTGCCCGACGCCCAGCGGCTGGAAGGTCTGCTCCGGCTGGCGTTCGGAAATGGATACATTCTGGTCTGTGACTACTTCGAGAGCGGCGACGCCTTTTTGCAGGCGTTCCCCTCCCGGGCCTATCAGGCCGTTTTTCTGGACATCTGTATGGAGGGAACCAACGGCATCGACACAGCCCGCACCCTGCGCCGCACCGACCCGGACCTGCCGCTGGTCTTCGTGACCTCATCGCCGGAGTATGTGTGGGATGCATTTCCCGTCCACCCCTTCGATTATCTGCTCAAGCCCTACCGGGAAGAGAAGCTCTTTCAGCTGGCCGATGAGCTGCGGCGGGTGCTCTTCCGGGCCGAGCCGGAGCTGGACGTCCGCATCGCACGGCAGACCGTGCAGCTGCCACTGCGGAAGATCCAGTACGCCATGTCCCAGAACCACTATGTCCGGGTCGTCACCGATGACGGCGAGTGCCGGGCCGTCTCCACCTTCGCACAGGTGGAGCAGCTGCTGCGGGCGCAGGAAAATTTCCTCGTCTGCAACCGGGGCGTCATCCTGAACATGGACAAGGTGCTGCGGCTGGACGGCGACGCTTTCGAGATGCTGGACGGCACCCACCTGCCGGTGCGCCTGAAGGATAAAAACACCCTGTTCGCCCAGTTCACACAATACCAGTTCCGCCATATGCGGCGGGAGCTTTGACGACGAAAGGAGGCCCTGCCTTGGACATCACTTTATTCGGACGCTATTTTCTGGACCTCTCCATCCTCTACCCGGGGGCGTTCCTCTGCCTTGCCCCGCTGTGGGAGCATCTGAAAGCGCCCCGCCGCACTGCCCTGCTGACCGCCTTCCTCGTCACCGTCATCGACCTTGCGGCGGCGGCTCTCTGCACTGTCCTTGAGCTGAACAGCAATATGATGCTCCTGCCCATCTTCCTGACGGCATTCTGGCTGCTGCTCTGGCGGGTGGAGTCGGCGGTCTCGACCGGGCAGACGGCCTTTCTCTTCTCCCTCTCTGCCGTCATGATCGCCGTCTGCAATCTGCTCTCCATCGTGCTCAATGCCCGGGCCGAGGTAGACAACGACGCGCCGGTCTGCCTTGTCTCCACTGCCTTGCTCAAGCTGGGGCTGTCGGCGGTGCTCTGCATCCTCTTCTGGTTCACCGCGGTCCAGTGGAGCCGCTGGCTGCTGCGGGAGTACCGGGGCGAAGCCTTCTGGCAGTCGGCGTGGCCGCTGCCCGCCATCTACGCGGCCTTCCTCATGTTCTGTATGCCGCTGGACCCGGGCGTCATCCTCATCAACCGGCTGATGATTATCTCCGTGCTGGCCGTCTCTATCTCGCTGCTGGGCATCTTCCTGCTGCTGTATGAGATGTATCAGGTGGCCCGGGAGTACACCCGCAGCGCCCAGCTGGACCGGGAAAACCAGCTTCTGGCTGTGGAGTCCCGCCGCTACACCGAGCTTCGGGCCTATATGGAGCAGACGCGCCATCTGCGCCACGATTTCCGCCAGCACCTTCACGTCATCTCCGGCCTGACCGAGGCCGGCCAGCTGGAGGAGCTGAAAAGCTACCTCTGCCAGTACGAATCCGAGCTGAGTGAGGAGCGTCCCACCCTCTGCGCCAACCCCGCCGTGGATGCGCTGGCCGGGCACTACGACCATGAGGCCCGCCAGCTCGGCGTGCCGGTGGAATGGCGGCTGGAACTGCCCCGCCAGCTGCCCGTCCCGGAAGCCGACCTCTGCATGATGCTGGGCAACCTGCTGGAAAATGCATTCCATGCCAGCCAGAAGCTCCCGCCCGAGCAGCGGCAGGTGAAGGTGATGGCCCGGATGCTCAGCCCCGCCATGCTGGGCCTGCTGGTCGAAAACCGGTACGACGGCGTACTCAAGCACCAGAAAGGCGCGCTCCACTCCACCAAGCACGACGGCATGGGCATCGGCCTCGTCTCCATCCAGACCACCGCAGCCAAATACGGCGGCTCCATGACCGTCGAGACCGAAAACGGCCTGTTCCGAGTGAATATTTTATTGAACCTTTAACCTCTCAGTCTCGCATTCGCTCGACAGCTCCCCTACCGAGGGGAGGTGGCATTGCGAAGCAATGACGGAGAGGTTGACACAGCTAATTAAAGGAGGACTCCACCATGAAAATCACCCGACGCAGCTTCCTCAGCGCTTCCGCTCTCGCTCTGCTGTCCTGTCCGCTGGCCCCCACCGCCAGCGCGGCCAAGTCCGACAGCCTGTTGGCCGGCCTTTTCCACAGCGAAGACACCGCCCTGCCTTTGAAGCCCCTGACGGCAAAGGGCGTGGATGCGAACCCCTTTATGGGCAGCAGCGAGTCGAACATCCACCACGACTGCTACAACACCGACTCCACCGACGCTGTCCTCCCCGTAGGCATCTGCCCCGAGGTCAATGTAGCGATGGAAAAGACGAACCCCAATGCCTCCCCCGCCATCTTCTTCGACAACTTCGACAACCCCATCAGCCCCTTCCTCGGCGGTCTGGCCATCCGCGACCTCGACGCAGAGGAGGTACGGACCATCGGCTTTTTCTCCCCCGCAAAACATGACGGCGGCGGCTACCTCATCCAAAGCTCCTATTCCTTCGTGGACGGGCGCAACCTCATCGTCTGCCCCACCAGCCACAACCACGTCCTGATGCTGCGGGCCACGGACGAGAGCGGCACGCCGCTGCCCGTCTTCCAGAAGGTGCTGGACATCAACATCAAGGAGGCTGCCGAGCGGGTGCTGGGCCGCAGCCTTGAGCAGAATCTGCTCTCCATCGTCTTTGACTACGACGGCAACCTCTGGTTCGTCACCGGCGGCTTCCGCATCTACCCCAGCCGCGGCCAGCAGGGTGCGATGGGCTATATCTCCCGCGCAGCCATCGACACCATCCTTGCAGGCGGCACCGCCGACCTCAGCCGCGAGGTGCACGTCTACGCCCCCGCCCCCGGCGAGGGTGCTGAAAACGGCATCGCCTCCTGCCGGGAAGGCGCAGTCATCCTCACGAACCTCGCCTGCTACCTGCTGCGGGCAAACGGCGGCGTAGAGGTCGTCTGGCGCACCCCCTACGACAGCGTGGGCGCAAAGGACAGCCGCGAGGGCGCAGCCACTACCGGCGGCGGTCTGGCGTGGGGCGGCGGCTGCTCGCCCTCTCTGAGCAGGGAGCTGGTCTTCTTTACCGACAACCTCGAGGTCGTCAGCCTCATGGCCGTGGACATCCGCACCGGCGAGGTCGTGGCCAGCCATCCCGTCATCGACGAGCTGCCCGACAATATGCCGGTCTCCGTCGAAAACTCAGCCATCGTCTACGACCACGGCGACGGCAGAGTCAGCACCATCGTCTGCAACTGGTTCGGCGCAGGCAGCCCCAACCTCGCAAAGCCCGACAGCGATTCCTCCATCCAGAGCTACGAGAACATCTATGACCGGAACTGGCTGCTCAAGGGCAACTGCATGATCATGCCCGGTGTCGAGCGTGTGGACACCGTCCGCACCGCCGACGGCTGGGCCATGAAGAGCATCTGGTGCCGCGACGACCTCAGCGACACCTCCATGATGAAGCTCTCCACCGCCACCGGCTACATCTACGGCTTCGTGCAGGATGTGGACAGCGGTATGTGGCAGTACATCGTGCTGGACTTCGGCACCGGCAAGACCGTCCTCACGGTGGACGTTGCCTCCCTCTACGGCTACAACAACATGGCCATCGGTATGTATGCAGGCCGGGACGGCAACAAGCTCTACTGCCCCACCGGCTACAAGGAGCTGCTCCGCCTGCAGGACCGCTTCGTCTTCCTGCCCGAGATGCCCTACCGGAAGGTCGATCTGGACAAGACCTCCCGCCGGGTGCTTTCTGCCGACGCTTTCCATGCCGCAGGCGGCACAGGCACCCCCGCAAGCTGGCTGCACACCGTCACCCTTGACAACCTCCATCCCCAGACCACCGTTGCCTTCCGCATCAACGGCCTGACCGGGAACCCCGCCGACTATAAGCTCTTCGCCCTCGGCACCGACAGCCTCTACCACGAGGTGTCCGGCTGGCGCTTTGACGACGCCCCGGCCCGCTTCAGCGCGAAGAAGGTCTACACCGTCTGCGTCCCCGCACAGGACGGCGGCAGCTTCGACCTCTCGCCCGACGCCAAGGAAGTCACTCTTTCCATCGTTCTGGCCCGCTGAAGCTGCAAAAAGGAGGCTCCTGCCATGAAAATGACCCGACGCGATTTTCTCAGGCTCTCTTCCGCCGCTGCCGCCGCCTGCGGCGTCACCCTTCTGCCGGCCCAGAAAGCCGATGCGGCTTCTGAGATCCAGACCCTGCTGGAAGAAGCGTACCTCTACGCCTTCCCGCTGGTGCTCGTGGACGCCACCAAGACCGTCTCCACCAACGCGAAGACCCCCTCCGCCAACCGCGCCCCCGTCAACCAGTTCATCCACGCCCGGAAGCTGCTGGACGCTTCCAGCCGCACCGTCGTCAGCCCCAATGTGGACACCATCTACACGCAGGCATGGCTGGACGTCAGCGCCGAGCCGCAAATTTACGTCGTGCCGGAGACCGACCGCTTCTTTAACGTGCAGGTGCTGGACGCATGGACGAACACCGCCGCCGTGCTGGAAGCGCCCGGGGCCTACGCCATCGCCTATTCCGGCTGGGAGGGCACCCTGCCCGAGGACGTCCGGCGCATCGACGTCCCCACCCGGACGGTCTGGACCATCGCCCGCATCATGCTCTCGGGTCCGGACGACCTGCCGAACGTGGCGGCGCTCCAGAGCCGGATGCAGCTGATGCCCCTCTCGGCCTACCCCGCCGGGCCGGACGCCGCGCCGGAGGGCAGTTATTCCCCGGAAAACGATTTCGTCCCGGTGGAAAAAGTCCTCGCCATGACGCCGCAGGAGTTTTTCGACACCGCCAACCGGCTGATGGAGACCGACCCGCCCGCCGAGGCGGACGCGCCCCTTCTCCGCAGCCTCGCGGCCCTCTCCGTCGGCCCGGGCGAGCGGTTCGACGCCTCCGTCCTCGGCCCCCTCGGCGGGCTGCGCTGGAAGCGGATGCTCCTTCAGCTCAAGAGCAGCCTCCGGGCGCAGGCCGCACGCTATGCCCGGCAGATGGGCCAGTGGACCTACTACGGCGACCCCATCGGCGATTTCGGCACGGCCTACGACTACCGCACCATGGTGGCCCTGATGGGCCTTGGGGCCAACACCACCGACGTCGCCATCTACCCGCGCACCTCCACCGACAGCACCGGGGCCGACCTCACCGGCAAAAAGACCTATACCCTCCACTTCGACGCCCTGCCGCCCACGGTGGGCACCGGATTCTGGTCGGTGACGGCCTACGGCGAGGACAACTTCCTCATCGATAACCCCATCAGCCGCTACTGCGTGAACGACCGCTCCGGCCTCCACCGGAACCCGGACGGTTCCATCGACGTCACCCTCTCCAAGGATGCGCCGGAGGATACCACCAACTGGCTCCCCGTCTCGGACGAGAAGTTCCACCTCTTCCTCCGCATCTACAAGCCCGACTGGACGGCGCTGGACAGCTTCCCGCCGCCAGTCATCTCTGTGAAGTAACAAAAAAGCCATCTGCGTCTCGGCGCAGATGGCTTTTTCATCGTTACAGCGTTTTACAGGGTGCTCAGCAGGCGGTGGCCGCCGTTCTGGTCGGCGGCATATCGGGTGGTGCGGCTGACCTGATTGTCCAGCGGCAGCCCCTCGGCGTAGCGCTTGAGGTTATGGATGAAGATGTCCACGATGTTGTCCAGCGTCTTGGGCAGACTGAACTTGCCGGAGTTGTGGGGGGTGATGATGGCCCCCGGCTCACCCCACAGCGGGTGGTCGGCGGGCAGCGGCTCGGGGTCGGTGACATCGAGGCCCGCGCCGAAGATCTTGCCGCTGCGCAGGGCGTCCACAAGGGCGTCGCTGTCCACGGTGGTGCCGCGGCCCACGTTGAGGAGGATGGCCCCATCCTTGCAGCGGGCAAAGCGCCCAGCGTCGAACATATGGTAGGTCTCCTCGGTGCCGGGCAGGCTCAGGGCAATAAGGTCGGCTTCGGGCAGCTCCTCATCCAGCTGGCTCTGGGCCACCACCCGCAGGCAATAGTCCGGGCAGGGGGTGTCGGGGTGGACGGTGCGGCGGACACCCACCACCTCAGCGCCCAGCATATGGGCGCGGCGGGCGAAGTTGGAGCCGATGTCGCCCATGCCGACGCAGAGCACCCGGGCCCCGGTGATGCCCCTCACAGGGCGGTCGATGGGGGCCCACTTGCGCTGGTTCTGGCGGTCGCGGTAGAGGAACATATCCTTCTGGATGCCAAGCCACATGGCCAGCATCCACTCACTGATGGCCAGACCATATGCGCCGGTGGCGTTGGTCACTACGCAGTCCTCGGGCAGGACGCCGGGCTTCAGGTAGGGGTCCGGGCCGGCGGAGTTGGACTGGAACCACTCGATGTGCTTGTTCTGAGAGATCATCGACACCGGGGCGTTGCCCAGCACCACATCGGCCCAGAGCACGTCTTCGGCGTGGACGTCATCCAGCGCGTTGAAGCGGAATTCAAACTCCGGCACGGAGGCCTCCAGCGCAGCGCGGTGGGCGTCGCTCAGGGGCAGACAGACCAAAACTTTTTTATGCATAGGGATACCCTCACTTCCTGATCATTCTTTTATAAGAATACACGTTCCAGCTCCGCTCCGCAAGAGGGGAACCCGCCTTATTCTTAAGAATTCCTTAGGATTTTATCCCCCAAATCCCAAGAAGTATGTGATAAGCTGTCCCCAAAGCAGAAAAAATCTGCTATACTGATACCAAAGCAGCACAGGAAAGGAATCATACACTACGATGATCTCGGCTGCGCAGCGGGCAAAAAGATCCGCGTGCTCATCGCCGTAAAGAACGGTTGAAACAAAGAAAGCCCTCTCGGCGGCGCCGAGAGGGCTTTCTTTTCGTATCAGGACTTATCCTTCAGCCAGCGCAGAGCGAACCAGCAAAAGGCCGCAGAGCCTTCGTAGAGGATGCTGTCATCGAACTTCACCTTGGGGTGATGCTGGCCGTAGCAGTACCCCTGTTCCGGGCTGCCTGCGGCGATGAACATACTCACCGTAGGCACCTCGTGGCTCACGAAGGCAAAGTCCTCGCTGCCGCCGCCGGGCTTGCCGCCGGTGAGGGCGGTCATATCCATTGCGCCCCGGCCCAGCAGCTCGGTCATATAGGCCATCGCGTTTCCGGCAAGGGTCTTGTCCACCACCATACAAGGGCAGAAGTCGGCGAAGGACACCTCCGCTGTGCAGCGGAATGCCGCCGCCACACCCTGCGCGATCTCGGTCATCCGGGTGCGGATCTGTTCGCCCACCTTGTTTTCCGGGTCGGTGGTGCGGATGGTGCCCCACATCTGGGCCACATCCGGGATGACATTGGAGGCTGCGCCCGCCTCGAAGCGGCCGGTGGTCAGAACCCCGACGTCGCCGGGCTTCAGCTCGCGGCTGTTGATCTCCTGCAGCGCGATGTGGATGTGGGCCGCAGCCGTAATGGGGTCGATGCAGTTTTCCGGCGTCGAGCCGTGGCCGCCCTTGCCCCTGACCACGATGTGGTACTGCTCACAGCTGGCCATGGTGATGCCGCCGCCCGGCACCAGCACCGTGCCCGTCGGCAGCGGCATCCCGGCCAGCACATGGAACATGACCGCTGCGTCCACATGGGGGTCCTCCAGCAGGCCGTTGGCCAGCATATCCGGCGAACCTTGGAAGATCTCCTCGGCGGGCTGGAATTCCAGCTTGACCGTACCTTCCAGCTCGTCCTCGTGGGCCTTGAGCAGCTTTGCCGCACCCAGCAGCATGGCCGTGTGCATATCGTGGCCGCAGCCGTGCATCTTGCCGGGCACTTCCGAGCAAAACTCCTCGCCCGACTCCTCGGGGATGGGCAGCGCGTCCATGTCGGCACGCAGCAGGATGGTCCTGCCGGGCTTTTTTCCGCCCGCCAGCGCGAGGACGCCGGCCCTGCCGCAGTCCTTCGGCTCATAGCCCATCTCCGTCAGTACCGTCTTGACCAGCGCCTTCGTCTGGGTCAGGTCGAAGCCCACCTCCGGGTGACGATGGAGCGTCCGCCGCCACTGCTGCAGCTGCGGTTCCAGCGTGCGGGACTCCTTCAGAAGCTCTTCCGGTGTGATATTCATACTCATCCGCTCCTTTGTTTTTGATTCAGAAAAAGCTCTCCCGAGGGAGAGCTTTCTTGCTATGGTCTTATTCAGCCCTCCGTGTGGTTTCCTTCGGGGTGGTACTTGGCGCAGGTGCACTTTTTCCACTTCAGGCCGCTGCCACAGGGGCAGGGGTCATTGCGGCCGATCTTGATGACCCGAACAGGCTGGCCCTTGGGCGCGCCCTTGGCACCGGGGGCACCGTTGCCGGGCACATAGCCCTCGCCGGTGGGCTTTGCCACCTGCTCGCGCTTGGGGGCTGCGCCCGCCTCGCGCACCTCGATGGTCAGCAGCATTTTGATGCTGGACTCCCGGATGGAATCGACCATCTGGTCGAACATATCGAAGCCCTCGATGCGGTACTCGACGACGGGGTCCTTCTGGCCGTAGCCGCGCAGAACGATGCCCTGACGCAGCTGGTCCATGTTATCAATATGGTCCATCCACTGGCGGTCTACACACTTCAGCAGGCAGATACGCTCCAGCTCCCGCATCAGAGGTGCGCCGTAGCGCTGCTCCTTGTCGTTCAGGATGTCCATACCGCGCTGATACAGCATATCGGCGATGCTCTCCTGCGAGATGTTGTCGTAATCGGCCACGGTGTAGTGGAAATCCTCGTCGGTGGTCAGCCAGCCCAGATAGTGGCGGCGGAGTGCGCCGAAGTCCCACTCATCCTTCACATCGCCTGCGAGGAACTGCTTGCAGCTGGACTCGATGTTCTCCTTCAGCATATTGTGCATCTCGGCGCTGATGTCCTCGCCGTTCAGCACCTTGTGGCGCTGGCCATAGATGATCTCACGCTGCTGGTTCATGACGTCGTCGTACTTCAGGACGTTCTTGCGGATCTCGAAGTTGCGGCCCTCGAGTTTCTTCTGGGCCGTCTCGATGGTGCTGGTGATCATCCGGTTCTCGATGGGGGTGTCCTCATCGATGCCCAGCGTGCCCATCAGGCTCTGCACGCGGTCGCCGCCGAACAGGCGCATCAGGTCGTCCTCGAGGCTCAGGTAGAAGCGGGATGCACCGGGGTCGCCCTGACGGCCTGCACGGCCGCGCAGCTGGTTGTCGATACGGCGGCTCTCGTGGCGCTCGGTGCCGATGATGAACAGACCGCCTGCGGCACGCACCTCCTCGGCCTCCGCCTCAGTCAGGGGCTTGTACTGGGCATACAGCTCATCGAAACGCTTGCGGACTGCCAGAATGTTGGCGTCGCTGGTCTCGCCGTGGCCGTCGGCCTCGATGAGCAGCTGTTCCACAGCGGCGGGCAGGGCCTCTTCGGGCTTTTCAGGATTCAGCAGCTTCTCGCAGAAGTGCTCTTTCCGCATCTGGGCCTTTGCCATATACTCGGCGTTGCCGCCCAGCATAATATCCGTACCACGGCCTGCCATATTGGTGGCGATGGTGATCGCGCCCTTCTTGCCGGCCTGTGCAACGATCTCAGCCTCTCGCTCGTGGTTCTTGGCGTTCAGCACGTTGAAGTCGCGGGTATACTTCTGCAGCATCTTGGCGAGAGTCTCGCTCTTCTCGACGCTGACCGTACCCACCAGAACAGGCTGACCATTCTTATGGCACTCCATGACCTGCTGGATGACCGCGTTGTACTTGCCGTTGATGGTCTTGTAGATGGCGTCCGGGTAGTCCTTGCGGACATTGGGACGGTTGGTGGGGACGGTGACGATGTTCAGGCCATAAATTTCGGTGAACTCGGTAGCCTCCGTCTTGGCTGTGCCGGTCATACCGGCCAGCTTCTTGTACATACGGAAGTAGTTCTGGAAGGTGATGGTGGCCAGCGTCTTGCTCTCGGCGGCAATCTTCACACCCTCCTTGGCCTCGATGGCCTGATGCAGACCCTCGTTGTACCGGCGGCCGATCATCAGACGGCCGGTGAACTCGTCCACGATGATGACCTGACCATCCTTGACCACATAGTCGATATCCCGCTGCATCACGCCGTAGGCCTTGATGGCCTGATCGATGTGGTGGGCAAGGGTCATGTTCTCGGCGGCGGCAAGGTTTTCTACCTTAAAATAGGCCTCGGCCTTTTTGATACCGGCGGCGGTCAGGGTACAGGTCTTGTGCTTTTCGTCCACAACGTAATCGCCATCGGCCTGCTCGTCGGTGGAGACCTTATCTTCCAGTTCCACCACCACGCTCTTGCGCAGGGTGCGCACAAAGCGGTCCACCTGCGTATACAGGCTGGAGGAGTCCTCGCCGCGGCCGGAGATGATCAAAGGCGTGCGGGCCTCATCGATCAGAATGGAGTCCACCTCGTCCACGATGGCGTAGGCGTGGCCGCGCTGCACCATGTTGGCCTTGTAGGTCACCATGTTGTCGCGCAGGTAGTCAAAGCCGAACTCATTGTTGGTGCCGTAGGTGATATCGGCATTGTAGGCGGCCCGGCGGGCGTCGCCGTCCATGCCCTGCACGATCAGACCGACAGTCAACCCCAGCCAGCGGTAGAGCTTGCCCATCCACTCGCTGTCGCGCTTGGCCAGATAGTCGTTGACGGTAACAATGTGCACCCCTTCGCCGGTCAGGGCGTTCAGGTAGGCGGGCAGGGTAGCCACAAGGGTCTTGCCCTCACCGGTCTGCATCTCGGCAATATCGCCGCGGTGCAGGGCAATGCCGCCGGTCACCTGTACCGGGAAGTGCTTCATGCCCAGCACGCGCCATGCAGCCTCGCGGCAGACGGCAAAGGCATCCGGCAGGATGTCGTCCAGCGTTTTGCCCTCGGTCAGCTGCTGTTTGAAGGCGGCAGTCTGCGCCTGTAAGTCGGCATCGGACATGGCCTGATACTTGGGCTCCAGTGCCAGCACCTGTTTGGTGATGGGGTTCACCTTTTTCAGCTCCCGGTCAGAGAAGCTGCCAAAAAGTTTTTCAACAAGGGACATAGGTCACACCTCATAAATCTTAAAAATCGGGCTGTGATGCGCCCGGAATCGCGCATAACAATACAAGTATATGATACACCAAAGCGGCAGACACGTCAAATCTGCAAGACTATTTTAGCCTGTTTTTACATGAACTTTCTGTAAAAAGATGCTGCAAGCCGTTCACAGACCCCGATCTCCCGGCGGCGCACTTGATTTTCGCCCTATCGCTTTTGGGGGAATCGTGGTAGAATAGGGCTATCATTGATAGGGAGGGCTGTACTTATGCTCAAACGGCTGCGCATCGCGCACCCCATTCTTTATTGTATCCTGTCTGAGGTGCTGTTCCTTGGCAGCATGGTTTTGTTCAGCCTGCTGGCTACCATCGGGCTGGCAGCGGCAGGCGCGGATTTTGACACCATGGACGGCTATCTGCTGGGTTCTGTGCAGGAGGCTGTGGGGTTGGCCGTGGCGCTTTTGCTGCTGGCCCGCACCGGCAGGCTGGACCTGTTGCACCGGCGCGGCTGCGGCTTTCTGAACGGAATGCTGGTGGGCATGTACCCGCTGTTCTTCATCGGGTATACGACCGTTGGGACGCTGGCCTTTGACCGCCCGGACACGCCGTTGCTGCCGTTGCCCCGCATCCTGACCTTTATGCTGAACATGATCCTTGTGGGCGTGGCTGAGGAGCTGGTGTTCCGTGGCATCATTGCCCAGACCCTGCTGGAGCGCTACGGCACCGCCCGCGCGGGGGTGTGGAAGGCCTGTCTTGTGTCCGGCGTGCTGTTCGGCGCGGCGCACCTGAGCAACCTGCTCGGCTCGGCACCCTTTGGCGTGCTGATGCAGTGCGTGTTTGCGGCCTCGCTGGGCGTGATGCTGGCCGCCATCTACTTCCGCACCGGCAATTTGTGGGTAACGGTGTTCCTGCACAGCGCCATGGACATTGCCGCCATGCTTATCGGCGGGCTGTACGGCACCACCAGCGTGGCCGAGAGCGTGAGTGGCTACGATGCCTCGCGGCTGCTTTCGGTGGCGGTGTACCTGATCCCCACCGTGTTTCTGCTGCGCAAGAAGAAGCTGCCGGAGGTGCAGCTGTACTGGGGCGGCATTGTAAAAAATTAAGGCTTACGGACAAAAATCTTCTTGCAATCTGCCGGGCAATCTGGTATACTGTATCTGTTACCGTGGTACGGGGCTGGGAGTATGCCCGCTTTTGGGAATGCCGTTTCCCGCCGCTGTTCCATTGGCACATAAAATTTTAGAAAGAGGTATGTTACTATGAACAAGCAGGAAGTTATGGCCAAAGTCGCTCTGACCGAGAAGGACACT
>OFSD01001766.1_pt1 | contig 14804 bp, 34 predicted proteins | sample 1543191 | NCBI WGS metagenome assembly OFSD01 (sample SAMN04209221, study PRJEB22552) | human gut metagenome | biome: gut; material: feces | host: Homo sapiens | place: USA: Oklahoma
GAGAGCAAGAATCGTCCCGTGGCCACAAATTTTCAATTCTTGAAAATTCTTGCCCCTTTGGGACAGCTTCTTGTTGGGGCGTGCCTGCCCCAAACCCTGCTGGAACGAGTACGGCAAACTGGAATTTATACCCGGTACTTGTCTCGATTTATAGTCATATCAACCAAATGAAATACAAGTAAGATAATAAAAAAAACGGAAACTATTATTATTCCTGCGCCCGGCTTGATAAAATCAATTATACCGCCAAGACAAAAGAGCATTGCCCATGTCTTAATCCGTTTTCCAGTAACTCTGCATATTTTCTCTGTGTTTAATCCAGTATAATCTCCTGATAAAAACAGCACACTTCTTTCTGTATTCCTTGATTTGATAAAAAATCTTCCAACAAAAAAGAGAACAGTTGCCATCAGTAAATCAATAAATATAATTATTATTTTCATTTTCAACACCTCTAATTCTAAGTTCACAACTTCCAATTTACTGGGCTAAGCCGAGTATACCACACTCCTCCATGAAAGAACACCCCGATATAGTGAAATTTTTCCATTTTTCTGCGTACGTGCGTACACGCTCCGCAGGGATTCTAAGGGGTCTGCCCCCTTAGCACACGGACTTTGGAACAAAGTCTAGTGTGTTACACCTTGTCAGAGGTGTACAGGCTCCCGGTATGCACGTATGCAGCGACTACCCCCAAACGCGCCATATAGGGGGACGACCAAGTTCGCACAAAGCGAACTTGATTCCGCAAAGCAAAAGGCAGGATACCACTATCATAGTGATACCCTGCCTTTGCTCGTTTACCGTTCCGAGTAGTCCTTCCGCAGAACCTCCGATAAACAAAAAACGTACCCGAACCCTTTTTCGTAAAGAATCGGGTTCGAGTACGAACTGTATGGTGGAGGCGACGTGACCTTGTGCGAACTTTTTGGACAGTTCGCCAGCCGCCGCCTCCGCGTCCATGACAAGGTCGAAGTCGGCCTCGGCGTTAGAACCCCCCGAATAGTTGAAAGCAATCCGCAGGTGATCATCGGACAGGTAGACCACCGACACAAAGGCATCAATGACCTTGCGCCGGAACTCTTGGCTCTGCAAGCTGCCGCCCCGGAAGCGATCCAGCCAAAAGAGAATCTGATCACGCTCCAGCCGGACATGGCTCAGCTTTTCCAGCTCGATGGCTCGCTTCAGATCTTGGGCCTTGGCTTCAAGATCCAGAAGCCGCTGCTTCGTGGTCGAGGTGATGATTCCTGCCTCGATGGCTTTCATCACGTTGTCGGTGGCCTTTCGGTTTTCTTCCAGCTCGGCGGTCAAGGCTGCCAGCTGCGCCGAAGCCGCCTCCCGCTCCTGATATTCCATCACGGCATCTGCGATCCACTCCATCACTTCAGGCCGGAGGACGTAGTCCAGAGCGGCCTTCACGACTACCCGCTCAATCCACTCGCGGGGCACATTTGCCTTTTTGCAAGCCCGCTCCCGCCGTCGCTTTTGGCAGCCGTAGTAGTAATGCAGCTCGCCGCTCTTCCCGGTGCCAGAGAAGCCGATCATGTAGGACCCGCAGTGGGCGCACTTCAGCTTCCCAGTCAGCAGGTAGTCCCCGCCATCTTGGTGACGGCCCCGGACGCTGCTGTTTGCTTTCAGCCGCTCATTCGCCGCCCAAAAGGTGCCCTGATCGATGAGAGCGGGCATCCCGCCCTCGATGCGGGTGTCTGAGAAATGATACACCCCGATATAGGCCTCGTTCATCAACAGTCGGAAGCTGCCCTTGTTCCACCGCCCGCCCCGGCTGGTTTTCAGCCCCCGACTGTTCAGATCGTTGGCGATGTCCACAAAGGGCATCCCCGCCGCAGCCTTTCGGAAGATCTCCCGCACCACCTCGGCGTTTGCTTCATGGACCGCAAAGCGGCCATCCGGCCCCTTGCAGTACCCGAAAGGGATGGAGCCGGAGTTCACCTTGCACTGCTCGGCGTTGAACTTCATACCCCGGCGAATATTCTGGGCGAGGGCTGCGCTGTAATACTCAGCAGACCCCTCCAGCACGGATTCCAGCAGGATGCCCTCCGGCCCATCGGGTATGGATTCCTTGGCATACAGCACCCGGACCCCGGCTTTCTTCAGCCGGAATTTATAGGTCGCCGAATCGTACCTGTTACGGGCAAAGCGGTCAATCTTCCAGCAGATCACATAAGCCCAATGGCCATGGGAGGCGTCCTTCAGCATTTGCTGGAACTGCGGGCGGTTATCGGTAGTACCGGACAGATGCCGATCGGCGTAAACCTTCACCACCCGGAGGTTGTTCTGCCGGGCAAAAATCTCGCAGTCCGCCACCTGCTGCTCGATGGAGCAGTCCCTCTGGTTATGGGACGAGTACCGAGTGTAGATCACGGCATCCTGCATTTCAGGTTCAATCGGCTTCTTCTTCATCTTCCATCCTTGCCTCGGCCACGTTTCGAGCCGCAGCCAAAGCAGCAGCGTTCCCGCGTTCAGAAATCAATTTTGCATTTTTAAGCAGCAGCACCCCGCCGACGGCACTCAGCGCACCAAGGATCGCCCACGCCCATGATAGAAGCCCAAGCACCAGCAGGAGAACGCCAAGCGCAATCAGCAGAATGCCGAGGGCGCGATACTGCCAAGGATAAGACTTCCCAGCCTCCAGCATTTCATTGCTGGGGGCTTTCTTTTTGCCACCGACCTCATGGACGTAGGAAACGCCGGTGCCCGGCACAGACACCGTCGTCCGTGTTCTGCCGTTGCTCATCTTGCCTATTCTTGCGCCCTTCACGCCGACGCTGGCGGAAAGTCCAGACTTGCTGGCGGTGATTTTTGCAGGACCGACATTCAAGGTTTTTCTTATTCTCATTCCCATATATATCCTCCTATACAAAGGGAGGGCTGCCCATGACGAGCGGCCCTCCCTCTTTTTGGCTTCATAGGGGGAGACCCTCAGCCGCCGTTCCATATTTTCTTTTTGTGCCGCAGCTTCCAGATCAAGAAGCTGCGGACTCGTCCTCCGCTTCTTTTTTTTCAATGCCAAGCTGACGATCCAGTTCAGCATGGAGGCTTTCTACCGATTTCCCGCTATCAATAGATGGCGTACTAGCGGGAACATCCTCGCTGGCAAGAGCTGCCGCAACCTCCTGAATGTAACTCAGAATCTGCTGACGAGTTTCAGGCTTCAGGTTCACGAACTTCTCGATGAGGATGTATTCCCCATGAGTCAAGTCCTTTTCCTGCGCCAAGAGATCCAGCCCGGTGGTCGGCGCAGGAGCATACATCTCACCCTTGCCGGTTCGCAGCCACTCTTCCCGAACGCCGAACTCTCGGCAAATGGAAAGGATGGTCTGATCTGAAATGTTCCGTTTCCCGCTCTCAATCAGGGCGATGGAGTTCTGCTTCAGACCAATCCGCTCTGCAAATTTCTCCTGCGTCAAGCCGGAATTTTTCCGCAGAAATTTTATTCTCGTGTTCAACCCGGTTCACTTCCTTTCATGTCTACATTATAACATCAAAATATCACCTAGTCAATAAAAATTTTTGCTTTTCTATTGACTTTTATCACAATGCGATATATAATTATCACAGAATCAACAAAGGAGGTTGACAAAGATGACCGAGAAGAAAGTCTACGACAGCAGCCAGATCAAGGATGCGAAGAAGCTCGCAGATGTCCTGATCAGCGTCAAGGGCGAGAGCCGCCCGGTATTCGCCCTTATGGTCGAATCCATGCTGATCGGCGCAGAACTCGCGGAAAAGGGCATCGCCCGCACCGCCTAAGAAAGGAGCCGTGCCAGATGGCCAGCACAAAGAACCTCAAGGCCGTGCCGACCACCGGCACGATGCCCCGACTTGACACCAAGAAGATACCCAAGGCAGAGCGGGTCAACATCGGCCAGCTGGTCTTTGACGCCGTCCAGCGAGAGTTCCAGAACCCGGAGATCCGGGCCGAATACGAACGCTGGAAAGCGGATCGGGCCGCCAAGGGCATCGCCTGAAGAAAGGAGGCACATAAGTGCGGGAAAGAATCAGGCTCAGTTTCTACGTCGGCCTGAACTGCTTGGAAATCAAACTGCTCGACGTGCAGTTGTTTCTGCTTCGCCTGGCAATGGATGCAAACCGCAGGGTGATTGACCTCTGCGACGTTACCATCGAACTCTGTGAAAGGGGGAACAGAATCCCATGAGAAACGCAAAAATCGCCGCCGCCATCACCGCAGCGGTCGCAGCAGTCCTCACTGTTCTCGGCAAGGCGTTCAACTTCGGGGTGGACACCACCACCCAGATCTTGATGCGCTTCGGCTACGACTGGGGGCAGGCAGCAGCAAGGGCGCCTTTTTATTTCAGCATTTCCATCGGCCTGACCGGGATTCTGGCCTGTATTGGCTGGATCATTTCAGAGGACGCACGTCACCGGCTCTGGAAAAAGTGGAGCAAGCCTCACTACAGCAAAATCACTCGGAACCACGCCCGGAACCCTGAGTATCCGTATCGGGAACGGAGGGATTGATCGTGGCAAAGGCCGAAAGCCTTAAGTGGACGCGAGTTTGTATCCGATGCGGGAAAAAGATGGTCGGCGTTGCCAGCAACAAAAAGCTGTGCGATTCCTGCATCCGCATCCGGCAGATCGAGCACGACCGGGAAAAGGCCAAGCAGAACAAGCTGGAGGTCGTAGAGCGGGCCACACCGAAACACACCCCGGAGGATGCCCTCCAAAACGATGTCTGGGAAGCAAGCAGGCTGGGCGTGAGCTATGGGAAATACCGGGCTTGGAGAGATGGGAGGATTCACATCCATGGTTAAGTCTTTTTGTAAAGATTGCCACAACCGACATGCGATCTGCCACGACACCTGCGAAAAGTATCAGAAGTACAAGCAGGAGCTGGCAGTCGAGAGTTCCTACAACCGGGCTATGACCGGGAGCATCGGTGTATATCATCGAGGCTATGAGGACCGGCACCGGGAAAAGGGGCGCAAGCGGTACATGGGGGCGAACGGAGGTGCGGACCGATGAAAATGGCCCTGAAAGAGAACACCCTGCTCATCAAGGAGGCCGACAACGTCCAGTTCACGGTAATCAAAAGCTGGGGCAAGATGAAGTGGTCGAAAGCAACGCAGACCCTCTCTGGCACCGCAGACATCGAACTTCTGGACAAGCTATCCAGCATCGTCAAGCTGCCGCCCCACATTGAAGCCCTGCGCCAGAGCCTCCACGACACGGCAGCAGCCGTCGATCAGGAGCGCATGAACGACAGCCCTGAGCCGCTTCTGGACTACCCGGTCAAGATGAAGCTTTTCCGGCATCAAGTCCGTGGCGCGAACATGGCTGCAATGGTTTTCGGGTGGGTTGACCCGAATGGAGGAAACATATGAGCGATATTCACAAAATGAGCCTGTCCTCGCTGCTCGGCCAGATCGATAGTATCAAGGACAACAGCGCATCCTTTCTCCCCGGTGAGGGAAAGCAGGATCCCGACAAGAAGATCTGGCAGGACGACGTGGACGCTTGCAACGCAGCCACCGAGATCATCAAGAAACTCTGCGAGGAAAACTGCTTCTCGGTGGCCGAGGCAATCAGCTACATTGCACAGAGCAAGAAGCTCCTGCAGGACTGGAGCAGCCTCCACACCAAGTACGAGGTGCTGTCGCAGCCGGTCAAAAAAGACGGCGTATGGCACTGCCCAGACTGCAATCACAGGGTAAACCCGCACCACTCTCACTGCCACTGGTACGGCACCCGACTGCTGGGAGGTGCGCTGAAATGAGAAGGAAAGTCACATTCATGCGGGTCGAAAAAGGCCCAGCGACCCTGCCTGAAAATGGGCGCATCTTCGCCACCATGCCCCTGCGGAGGAACGCACCGAACCCCTGCAACCCGGAGTGGAAGCCCGCCACTTGCCCGATCTGCGGGCAGGACTGCTGGCTTCAGACCGGGAACGCCGAACTGGTCAAGCAGGTCTACCCCGGCGCAAAATTCGTGTGCAGCGAGTGTGCATGGACAGGAAAGGCGGCGGCAAACCAATGAGCGAATACAGGGCAATCTATAAATGCCGCCTTTGCGGTGAATCATTCGTGGACTATGTTCACGCCAAAGATGAAGATGCCGCTGCCAAAAAAGTAATTGATTTTTCGCTTGTTTACAGCGGGGCACACGTTTCCCGGCTGAAAGTTCCGCGCAATTTCCAGTCTCACAGTTGTAATGACGGTAGCTATGGAATCGCAGATTTTCAGGGCGTGAAGAAAGTAGGTGGCAACGATGGGTAAAAGTTTCGCTTTCTTCTTTGTGCCGGTCTACAGGTGCCGCCTTTGCGGGGCAATTTTCGACGATGGCCTCCCGACCTGCAAAGAGCCGGAGGCTGCCCGAAAGGAACTTCTCGATTCTGCCTTTTTTTACAACAGGGCGAAAAAGCAGCTCCCGGTTCTTTCCCCGGAACTGTACGCAGTCCACCATTGCATAGATGGAAATTATGGAATTGCAGACCTCCGGGGCGTAAGAAAACTCTTAGAGGGCGGTGGATTCGATGGGTAAAGGCTTCGGTTTCCTTTTTGAGATGGGCTGCGGCAAGACCCTGACCGCCATCGCCGTCACCGGGGCCGGGTACAAACTCGGCAAGATCAAGCGGGTGCTGATCGTGGCCCCTACCTCCGTCTGCGCCGTCTGGCCGAAAGAGTTTGCAGACTATGCCGACTTCAGGTACACGGTCAAGACGCTGCTGGGCACAAAGCCCCAACGCCTCAAGGCCCTCGCCGACCTCGAAGCGTTCCCCTTCCAGAGTCTCAAGGTGGCTGTCATCAACTACGAATCGACGTGGCGGGATGGCATCTTTGAAAAGCTGATGGAGTACGATGCCGACCTGATCATCGCCGATGAGAGCCAGCGCATCAAGACCCACGATGCAGCCCAGAGCAAGTCCATGCACCAACTGGGCGACAAGGCCCGGTACAAGCTGATTCTTTCAGGCACCCCGGTGCAGAACGAGGCGGTGGACATTTTCAGTCAGTACCGCTTCCTCGACCCGACCATCTTCGGCACCAACTTCTACGCCTTCCGCAACCGCTACGCCGTGATGGGCGGCTTCAACCGCAAGCAGATCGTCCAGTACAAGGACCTCGACGAACTCATCCGCAAAGAACATTCCATCGCCTACCGGGTAACCAAAGAGGAAGCCCTGGACTTGCCGGAGCAGACGTTTCAAACCCGGAGCATCATCCTCTCGGCCAAAGAGCGGGCCATCTACGACCGTCTGCGGCGGGACAGCTTCACCGAGCTGGACAACGGCGGGAAGATCACCGCCACCACGGTGCTGACCAAGCTCCTGCGGCTGCAGCAGTTCACTGGCGGCTTTCTGGTCGCCGACGATGCAGCCAAGCCGGAGCTGGTCAGCACCGGGAAGCTCGATGCCCTCTCGGACATCATCCAAGACTACGTTCTGGAAGGCAAAAAGAAATTGGTGATCTTCGCCCGGTTCATCCCGGAGGTCTTGGAGATCATCAAAAGGTCGGAGAGCATCATCGGCAAGAGCGGCATGAAAACCGTGGCCATTTACGGAGCCATCCCGAAAGAACAGCGGGGCGACATCGTCCAGCAGTTCCAGAAAGACCCCTCCACAATGGTCCTCGTCGGACAGATCGACACGGCGGGCACCGGCATCACCCTGACCGCAGCCGACACCTGCGTCTACTACAGCGTCACATTCAACTACGCCACCTACTCGCAGAGCCTCGCCCGCATCCACCGTATCGGCCAGCGCAACACCTGCACATACATCCACCTCGTAGCCGAGAACACCGTGGACAGCACCATCCTCAAGTCCCTGAGCAAAAAAGAGGATCTCGCCAAAACGGTGGTCGATGACTGGAGGCAGTTCTTTTGAAAATCTACATCGTGGACGGCACCCCGGTTTTAGACGGCACCCCGAAAGAGCTGGCTCAGTATCAGCGTATGGCGCAGCAGCTGGCGGTGTACGATGCCTACCAAAAATTGCTCAAAGCTATCGCCGAGGGAAAGCCACCCGGCGGGCAGCTTGAGGATAAACCACCCGCCCGGAAACGGGCAACCCCGAAAAAGAAAAGAAAGGATGAGAGCAATGGTTGATTCTTCGCAAATTCCCTATGCCATCGCAATCGACTTTGATGGCATCCTCTGCCAGAACGCCTACCCCGACATTGGAGATCCGAACTGGGACACAATCCATCAAGCCCTGAAAGAACAGAGCAACGGCGCAAAGCTGATTCTCTGGACCTGCCGGGAGGGGCGGTCACTGGAAAGGGCCGTCGCCGCTTGCGCAGGCTGGGGCCTGACGTTTGACGCTGTCAATGAGAACCTCCCGGAGTGGCGCAAAGCCTACAGAACAGATCCTCGAAAAGTCGGGGCAAACGAATACTGGGACGACCGAAATGTCATCAATGACAACGAAAGCCCGTTGTTTTTTCGTGCCCACCAGTGCGCAGAGGACCATGCGGAATGGGAGGTGCGCCGTCAATGCTTGGAGCAATCCTGACCATCGCAGCCCTCGCAGCCATCGGAGCCTTTGGATACCTTCTCTGCTGGAAAGCTGGCGAAGCTGACGATCGAGCAGAGCAAGAGCAAATAGAACGCCTGAACAGAAAGGAAGAACACAAATGACACTGTTAGACATGGTGCGCGATTACCAGAGCCTTCTGGAGCGCAAGGAAGAACTGGCCGATGAGGTCAAGGCCAACAACGCCCTGATCGAGGAAGCCAAAGCGAACATCTCGCAGCAGATGATCGACGATGACTGCCCCTCGATCTCGGTCGGCGGCTTCAAGTTCACCCTGACCCCCAAGACCATCTACAGCAAGAAGTCCGAAGCGGAGCTGGCCAGCGAGGGTATCAATTTCTTTGAAACCCTCCGGGAAGAGGGCCTCGGCGACATCATCGTGGAGAGCGTGAACACCCGCACCCTCCAGTCCACCATCAAGGCATCCACCACATGGCTGGCAATCTGACCGTGGAGCAGTGCGGCGCAGTTTTCGCCCCGACCAGCCGAAAGGCAAGCTCCAACTACGGCATCGGCACCGATGGCCGCATCGGGATGTACGTCGAGGAAAAGGACCGGGCATGGACCTCCAGCAGCCCGGACAATGATAATCAGGCCGTCACCATCGAGGTGGCAAACAACACCCTCGGTCCGAACTGGACTGTGAGCGACAAGGCGATGGCCTCGCTCATCGATCTGTGCGTGGACATCTGCAAGCGCAACGGCATCCAGCGGCTCAACTTCACCGGCGACAAGACCGGGAACCTCACGATGCACTGCTACTTCAAGTCCACGCTCTGCCCCGGCCCCTACCTCAAAAGCAAGTTCCCGTACATCGCCAGCGAGGTCAACAAGCGGCTGGGCGCAGAGGCCGCCCCGGAGCCGTTCATCGTTCAGATCACGGCCAGCAGACTGAACGTCCGTAAGGGACCGGGCACGAGCTACGCCGTCGCCCAGACTGTGAGCAAGGGGCAGTCATTCACCATCGTGCAGCAGCAGGGCGGCTGGGGCAAGTTGAAGAGCGGAGCCGGATGGATCAGCCTGAAGTACACCGCCAGAAAGTGAGGGCACCATGCAAGCAGAAGAACTGAAGTATTTGTCCCACGAAGCGGTCATCAAGAAGGTCGCACCGATGGCCACATTGGACAACGTCGTGTCTGGCATTCCGGCAGCAATCACCCTCGCCCAGTTCATCATCGAAAGTTTCTGGGGTCGGTCTCCGCTGGCCTCGGCTTCCAACAACTGCTTCGGAATGAAGAAGAACCTCTCCGGCAACAACTGGCCCGGTTCCACATGGACCGGGAAAAGCATGACGTGGGTATCTTCGGAGGCCAACAGCGGAGAAACCGTCCGGCAGCCCTCCGAGTTCCGGGTGTACGCCAGCGTCGAGGACTCCATCGCCGACCACAGTGCATACCTCGCCGGGGCGATGAACGGCACCGACCTGCGGTACAAGGGACTGCGCTGGCAGCTGGACTACCGCACAGCCGCCCAGATCATCAAGGACGGAGGGTACGCCACCGCCCCGGACTACGTCGAGGTTCTCTGTGCCATGATCGAGCGGTACAACCTGACCCAGTACAACGTGGCGCAGCCGCCATTTCTGGTCCGGGTGACCGTCCCGATGGTCGCCGCCCGGAAAGGCCCCGGCAGTGAGTATCCCGCCACCGTGGTCGTCCGTGGCCCGAACATCTTCACCATCACCGAGGTGCAGGGCAGCTACGGCAGACTCAAGAGCGGAGCCGGGTGGCTCAACCTCCACTACGCAGAGTGGCTCTGTAGCGAGTAAAACCACACACAAAACAAAGGGCAGATGCACAATAGCACCTGCCCTTTTCTGTGCCCTCACAGAAAGCCCCTGTGTGGCGTTTTGCATATTCAGAATAAAGTTACACCCCCGGAGAGTTTACACGCTTCTCCGGGGGTGTTTTTTCCGTTGGAAAAATCAAGGCTCAAGGGGCGGCTTTGAACCCCATGCGAGCGAGGTACTTCTCAGCCTGCGGCAGCTGGGTGAATGTGCGGCTCCTGCGCTTCTGGCGGTCACGCCCGATCACAAGCGTTTCGCCGATGCCCTGAACCACCCACGTCTCCTTCCCGTGCTTCCATGCCCGATTGAAATAGACGGCCTCGCCCTTTGCGTTTACCATTTTCATGATTTCGTCCTCCTTCTGATATACGCCTCCGCCTGACGGCGGGTATCGAAATGGGAGCTTTCATACACAATGAACACTGGCATCGTGTAGCCGATGCCGGAGGGGGCAAGAACGCCACCCTCATGCTTCATACCGCGCTCAGCCACGAACCCTCCGTGGGAGCTTTCCCGGATACGCCACTCCATTCTTCAGATCTCCTTTTTGATTAAACGTCAAAGCTGACCGAATGATATGCGAACCAGTGCCCGCAGCGGCGGTGCAGCTTGTACCAGTTTGTGAAGCGCTGCCCAGAGCAGTCATAGGCCGTCGGGTAAAACTCATAGTAGCGATTTGCCCGGAACCACTCGGCGGCATCGTCCTCGTTGACCTTGTCCAGCTCGTCCGGGAGCTGCACCAGTTCAATGTAGCCATCAATGCCGCGCTCCTCGACAATGCGGCTGTCAGGTGCCGGGCGGTTGTTGTAGGCCCGGATCTCCTTCTTGATGCTGACCATAAAGGCGGCCATGCCGGACTTCTGTTCGGCTGTGGTTGCGGGAACGTCGTCCCGGATGAATGCCAGCAGGGTGTAAGCGTCTCTCAGCTTCTCGGCGTCGGTGATCTCAAACATGGTTTAGTCCTCCAATATTGTTTAGAATTCGTTGAAGTCTCCAGCATCGAACAGCAGGCCGCTTCTGAATTTCAGGCTGAGCTTGCTTTCAGGGGGCTTGCGCTTGAAAACAGGCTTTCCGTTCACCAACTCTGCATACACGGAAAAGCTGCAGCGGGTACCTTGGAGAGTGATGTAAACGCCGTTCTCATAAGCACGGAGTTCGCCAAGTTCCAGTCCCCAAGAAGTGGTAAACTCAAGGTTTCTGCTCAACGCATTGTGGAGAGACGACTTCTTGTTGTCCGGCATTATCTTGAAGAGTTCCAGCGCTTGCTTCTCGCAGTGCACGTTTTTGATTTCCATGATTCAGCCCTCCTTCTTAGTAGCAAATCGTAGATTCATTGATGCGGATGAGCTTCCCGTACTTCTTGCCGAGCCGCTCTGCGCAGATGTAATTGTACACATCCAGCCGGTTTCTGAACTTCGGATCTCTGTCGGTGAAAACCAGCGTCTCGTTTCTGAAGATTGCCTCGAACTTCGTATACTTGGTCATTTTGTTTTACCCCCGTCCTTTATTGTGTCTATATATTACCATACATGCGCATTGTTATCAAGGTGTATACTGCACAAATAACAATGCGTATGTATGGTTATTTCGTCAAATTGACAAAGCCATACACACGCAGTATAATAGACCATGAAAAGGAGTGATCACCGCATGAGAAAACTGACGATGACCGAGAACATGACCCCCATCGACAAAAAGCTGATTGAAAAGGGCATGACCAGATCCGACCTGTCCAAGCAGAGTGGGGTGCCGCTTCGGACCATTGAGTCATGGTGCCGCCGCCTCCGTGTGCCCCGTGACGTTTACCAGTTGCTCAAACTGGCAAAGGTTCTCGGCTGCCAGATCGAGGACCTGATCGAGCCGGAGGCCGGAGAAAAGAAACAAGAGGAATGAGAAGGAAAATCGCATGGTAAGGGTTCGAGTTTTTGAAGCAAGCACTGGCGATGCAATTACAGCAATCGTTTATAGTAACGGCTATCCCGTAAATGTTATAGTCGATAAATACTATCCGTTCCCTCAGGGAAAAGCTTTTGTTCTGGATGCAATGCGTGGATTTCCTAAAGCAATTCCGTATTGCAAAGAAACCGTTTCCGAAAAGGCAAAAGAAATTGAGAAGTCTCAAGAAGTACCTTTCCGGGATAGAAAAATGTATTTGATCTGCGACATAGCTGACAATGGGGAAATAGTATTGTACAGAGATGCTATGTCCTGTGCAGGAGGAAAGATTTTTGGGTGCCCAGATGATTGCTCTGGAAGTTGCGCTGAAGATCGCCATGTTCGTAGAGAGTTGGACGAGTTTTCCGTCGAGCCAGAGGTCGGAGAAAAGATCGCTGAAAAATAAAAAGCCCCCCGGCTCAATGCCGGGGGTTTTTATTTTCAAATCAGCTTATAATGCTCGGCCAAAAGAAAACGAAGATATACAGGACACTCCCTCGTTTCTCCGCACCACCCTTGAAGTGTGCGGAGCGGAACTCCTGCACATTTAGCGAAAGCACTCTGAGTCATGCCGGAAGCAGCGACAATTTCTTTCATTGTCATGTGCGCAACATCCCAAATCTGGACGAGGTGCTGCTTTTCGGCGTCCAGATCAACGCAACCGGAAGCATCATCCGGGATGCTAAGGGTGACGTTGGACAGAAAGACTTCTCGGCTAGTGTTTTTGTCAGCAGCCAGAGAAAAAAGTTCAGCGGTAGCGTACATAATGAGGTCTCCTTTCAAACCCGGTCTTTTGCAGACAAGCTAATTTTATGGACAAAACCATCATGGAACATTGCGCCTCCCCAGAGAGCGCCAAGAGTGCCGTTGCCGCCGTTGTCGCTGGGGAACTCGTAAAAGGCCGTCATGCCAAATCGGTCATTGATGCGCCGCAGCTTCACGATCCGATCGGGAGCAAGGGCGATTTCTCGGGTCATCTTGCCGTTATCATCCATCGGATCTGCGCAGACCCACTCAAGCGCAGAAACGAACTCGTCCAGCGTGATGGTAGAGTGCACAGCCCAGTTATTAAAGATGCGGCTGCCGCCCGAAAGGACGATTTTCTTTTTGATTTCAAAGTTATTCATATTTATTTCCTCCGTTTGGCATTGGTCTTTCACTGTCTATAGTATACGCTCATTGAGCGTAATTGTCAAGGGGTTTTACAAATTTTTATGCTCAATGAGCGCATTTTGAAAGCCCCGTGAAGTTCAGATCTCAAACCCTGCGTTTTTGACGGTCTCGGCGATAGCGTTATAGGTGCGCTTGCCGAGAGTGGAGTACCACCGCTCCTTGTAGGCATCCCGCCGACCGTCCGAGTAGAACCACACCCGGCAAATCCCGGCCTCCAGATTGACGAACAACCTGACCTCCAGCGTGGAGGTCTGCTCTCCGTACCAGCAGGTCTGCACCTGCTTCTCGTACTTCTTGGAGAGCAGCGTGTGTTCACAAGCGAACTCCATGGATTGTGCGGCGATGAAGCCCTGAGCCTTCAGCATATCAACCAGAATGTTCTTCATTGCGGTGCCCTCCTTAATTCCTGCTGGCGGCCAGTGCCCGGTTCAGGTCGGCCATGACGGTGAATTTGTTATCGACGATGATCTTCAGCTCGGCAGTCTCGTCGCTCCACAGCTTCAGAGCGGTGATCAGGTAGTCGTAGGAGCTGCTATAGTAGGCGAGAGCCTCGGCTTCTTTACGGTTCAGCGTGATCTGATATTTTGCAGAGTTTGCGAAGTATTTAGCGGTCATTTTGGATTTACCTCCGTCCTTTATTGTGTCTGTATATTACCATACATACGCATGGTAAACAAGAGCTAGACTGCACAAAGATACTGGCGTGTATATGGTCTTTTTGTCAAAAAATAAACCCGCCTTTTCGGGGCGGGGTGCTTGTTACAGCAGCTCTTTTTTCAGGGTTTCGACGACTTCCAGAGCCTCGTTCTGTGCAGCAAGATAGGCCCTGAAATCTTCAGGCTTCAGATCTCCATAAGAAACGGTCTGGATGGTGAACACTTTCGCTTTAGAACCAAAGAATTCGCTGTTGTAGTAGATCTTCGGGACGTATCTGCTACACCCGTCCACGGTAGAAACCCGAATATCATCTTCCACGGCTCCGCTCGCATAATCGGTATGGAAAACCTCGACCTCGTACTGGCCGACCTGATACAGCTTCATGCCGTAGTTGTCACCATCGATTTCCTTGTGCAGCTCTTTAACCAGATTCATTTTCATTTTGTTGTCCACCTTTCCTTTACTGTGATTGTATATTACCATACACGCGCATTGTTATCAAGGTGTATACTGCACAATTATTGACCGCAATATGTTGTTTATATTGTCAGCAGGGCAAAAAGAAATAGGCACCCGGCTATCAAGGCCGAGTGCCTATTTCTTTACCGCTCAGGGAGCGGCATGGTCAGGACGAAGAACGCGCCCACAAAATAGATCGTGGGGGGTTCGCCTGATTCACATTTGGTGGAGCATCAGGGAGTCGAACCCTGGCACCGGTCTCCCGGCCTATCGCATTTCGAG
>OFSD01001770.1_pt1 | contig 14774 bp, 25 predicted proteins | sample 1543191 | NCBI WGS metagenome assembly OFSD01 (sample SAMN04209221, study PRJEB22552) | human gut metagenome | biome: gut; material: feces | host: Homo sapiens | place: USA: Oklahoma
CCGATGTGCTGGTTGATGTGAAAAACGGAAATGGCAACCGGCGTATTCTGTCTGCCTCATCTACTGATATATAACTGTTTTTACCAATTTCAAGCATTTATTTTCCTTCCTTCCGGGGACAAAGTGTATCAGATGGGTTGCCATCTGATACACAACTGCCACACTTATTATGCTGATACTGTAGGTGTAAGAACCGCGAACGGATATCCTTCCGCGTCTTTTCTTCTGGTAACAGGGTTTGCAACTTGAACACCCAAACGCATAACAACACGAAGAGCAACCATATCCTGCTGTGCAAGGTTGTATGCAATTGAACCGTCAGTGTTTTGGATAATTGCTTCTGTAAGAATTTTGTATGTCACATCCTGTCTGATTGCATAAACAGCCTTTGTAAAGTCACCTGCAACCATCAAAGCTTTGTCTAAATCAAACATTCCGGAATTGTCATAGTTAATTCGTCTTCCTACCAACATATCAAGGCTATTTTCAGTCAACCTAGGGACATAAATAGGATTATTATTTTTATCCCTTAAGTCTCTTAGATAAGCTTCTAAAGTGGAGTCAGCAAGGAAACCGTTTACCCTAAAACCGTCATTTTCTACAAAAGACATTACACCGCCAACACCGATAATATCAGATGCAACATCTACATTAGTTCCGAAGGCAATATTATGGTTCTTTGCTATAGCTGTAGGAACAATTGCACTTGCCCAAGAGGCAGGTTTGTTTGTGCCGAATAAAACAGCTCCGTCAATTGCAATACCGAGTGCTTCTACGATTTGTGGTTTAAGCTCTCCCCAGATATCATAATCTGCATCATCTAAAACAGCTTCCGGAATTGGAACAATTACCGCTAATTCTTCAGCTGTAAGCGTTACTTTATCCCATTCAGCTTTAGTTGTTTGTTTCTGCGCAGTGTCACCGTTTAGAAAATAAGCTTGTGGCAAGCTTTTTTGTACAGGTATTGACCTTTGTTTTGCAGACATATCAGGCAGCCTTCTCATAAGCGGTAAGAGCTTGGACGCCTGAGGTGTTTCTTTAATAATTTCTTTAGAAATCTCTAAAGGGATAAGGGCCTCTGCCCCTGTTCTGTCAATTATTTTTGCATCTAATGCCATCTTTTTTCCTCCTTATTATCTTCCAGCCGCAGTTCTAATAAATGAATTCATTACCTGCGACGGACTTAAATTATTTGACGAAGAAGGTTTATATCCACCTCCGTGCTTTATAATTTCCTGTTTGAACAAAACCTCATTTTCCTTCTTATACTCCTTAATCCAAGCTTCAATATCATCGCAATCTTCTGGAATAATATTTACAACTAAATCCGATTTAATACACCCGGCTTTATCAAGCAGTGCGGTACGTTTTACAGTTTGATTTTCTTTTTTTGTTTTAGCAAACTCATCCTGTAAAGCTTTCAGCTGCTCTTCTATTGATTGCTTTTCACCTGCATTGCTCTTGGCTGCTGTTCTGTACTTTGCAGCCTCCTTGCGCAATTCTGAGATTTGTTCTTTCAGACTTTGGATTTCAGCTCCTGGCTGTATATCCTTCTCTTTTGTTTCAGCACCGGGCTGATTGTTGTTCAATTCTTCTGTTCCTGACATAAGAAATCCTTTCTAAGCTCTTTGTTTATATTCATTCAAAACATTTTGTGTTACGGCAAAGGAATGTATACAGTTAGGGTGGAACAACCCATTCCCTTTTGCCTCATCAATTGTCACATATCCTTCGGTTTTACCGCTAAGGCTTAATATACTGCCCTGATACGGTAAGCAGGGACTATCCGGGTATTTAGATTTACCCAAAATCTCTACCAAATCACCTTGAGGTACATTTTTGATGATACTCTCTTTTGCACCTTCTCGAAAAATATTAGCTGTCATAGTACGGGAGAGCATATTTGCATAGGTTGAAGCCTTTACACGTCTTACAATGTTACCGTTTTTATCATAATAAGGTATTGTAAATATGTCCTTTTGCTTGAACTCCTCTTCTAGCAATTTTGCTAATTCATAAGAGTTTTTATTGGTAACAGTACTTGCAAGCAAATTGGTGTCTGCTATGTTATTTAAAGCTTTAATTGTTTCTTGTTTATTACTAAAATCTGTTCTTACGTAAGCTTTAACTTTATTAGTTATATTTTTCGGTATATTAGAAAGATTTGTTAAATAAATGTCTTCAAGATTTTTAATAACTGTTTCATTTGCAATAAGCCCAATAATAGCTATATTTAATGCTTTGAAATATTTATTCTGCTCCTTCTGCCCCTCATAGTAAATCTGCTCAGATTCTTGTTCGGCGTATTCATAGAGTTCATATTCTAACTCTTTTATAATTTTTTCAAGCTTCCGTTTCTCAATACGCAGAGTAGATGTATCACTCCCTGCTTTAACAAGTTTGAGTATTGATTTTTTCAACTGCTCCAAACGCTTTTTATAAATATTGAGCAGTTTATAACAGCTTTCTTCTTGCAGTTCTTCAAATTCGCTAATCATTTATCATAATATCTTCTAATGAGACCGCGCTTGAAGCCTTTTGGTCTTTTTCAATCTCTTTCAGTTCGTTTTGCGCAACTTCTTCTGTAGAATTATCCATCAGCATTATTGCTGATAATTTACTTTGCGTTCCTGCAAGTACTCTGTCATTGCAGTTTTTAACAATTTCTGAATAGTCTCGTTTTATAGCATCACCCCAAGATATTGAAGCTGTTGCATCTTTATACCCTTTAAATGCAAGCGCGCATTTGACTGTTTTTTTAATAGCATTATCCAGTGATACAGCTCTGATATCTTCAACCTTTGCGATGGCAGCCATAAATATTTTAATAAGACTCTCGCCCGACATATTACCAGATAAATCAATACCATAAGCCTGGGGAGGAGTTTTGGTCAGTATATAGAAAAACTGCATTAATGTATCAATGTGTGACTTTATTTCGGAGGGTTGTAAATCTGCTGTTATATATTCAGGCTTAATACCATTGGAGCCTACAGTTATAAAATCAGAATTAGGAAAATGCCTTTCGCCGGTGAGCGGATCCATTTCCGTATTCTCAATACTTCCTGCAAGCTTTGGATTAGCGTGCCTGTTAATAATCTTTGAGTTCTGCGATATTGTAAGCATCAGCTCTTCAACAACACTTTCGCAAGCCTTATAATCACTCTCTCCGTAATAACTGTCACTTTCTGTACTGTTTTTTACGTGAAAGAGTACAAAATCATCCCATATATCTGAAAAATCATCTATTTCGTCTAAGCCAAATGGTGTGATATCTTCAACCCGGACAGAAAGACAACCGTTATTGACGAGCCAAACTTCATTTTCAATATAGCCTTTGTGGATTTTCTCGATATGTTTGTAATTCTTTCCATCTTTGACTATGTCATAAATCAAAATATGCCCTGCAAGATCGTTTAAGTTTCCGTTGTTGAACACGGGAAACCAGCAATCAGGACAGACTGAAAAAATCTTAACATTACCTTCATCAAATGCAACCTTAAAAAGAGCGTCACCAAAACGCGAATTATCAACGCAAATCTCCTTTAAAACAGCTGCGAAATTATTATCCTCGGCTATCTTATCCCAAACTTCCTGCGCGCTGTCAACACTGATGTTAAATTCATTATTAGTAGTCAGGTATTTAAAAAAGTCTGTGAGAGCCTTAAAAAGGTTTACTTCTACAAGACTCTGGGCTGTTGTTGAAGCAAGCGGATAACGCTGTCTGATTTTTCTTATTACATTTGCAAAAGGTTTTGCGTAATTACTTCTGTACAAGTCTCTGTATCTCGCGTAATTCCTAAGACGGATTAAGTCCTCGCTATCCCATTTTAGTTGTTTATTTATATCGAATGTAGTTAGCATTAAAAGTCCTCAAATGTTTATACAATCCATATCTGGATGCATCCATACAGTCATCATTTATTTTAATCGGAGTATCGAGCTGAATACTTGATTTTAATCCTTCTTCTTCTGAAGGATAGCGGTAAGTTTGGTATTCTTGCAATGTATGAACACACCTGGCCGAAACAATAAGCTTGTCATAATTTATAACAGACCTTACAAGAGCGATACTATCCTCAACTTTTGGCTTTTCTTCATAAACAACAAGCCCGGTGCCTTTTCTGAGTTTATCATTCTGCTCGGGACGGGCATTATCGCAGTTGGCAAAACTAAAAAAACGCTGATATTCGTTTTGTTTCTGCTCTATCCAGCGTATTACGGAGTCTGCTTCAATTTTTTGTCCGTAAAGTTCATCAATCTGATAATACATCCCGGATTTGCTGAAACCAAATAAAATTACTGCGGTAGGATGGTTCCAACCCCAGTCGATACCAAGAAAAAATTCTACAATTTCTCCGCATTGAATTTTTTGTATAACTTCAGAATGCGCAAGCGTGTGCTTTTCGCTGCTAAACGTGTCATAAACAAGCCCGTCTGCAACTATCCACAGCCCTTCTATTTTTCGGGCTTTAAATGCACCTGTGTAGAGCTTCTCCTGGTTTCTTATAAAAACATCGGACAGGTTGGCATTATCTCTCATTGTGAAATGCCAATACTCAAAGACTTCCCTTACTTCTTCGTCTCCGTCAATATAGGGCTTAATTTTCTCTTTATAAAGCCAGTGGTTAGAGCTTTCAGGATTACTATCAGCAAAAGCTCTTGCATTGGCCGGGGTAAGACGGCTTAGTGCCATGTTATAAAAGCTGTAATGATGCTGCGGAAGTTCATTTGCGTACCAAAAGTCCCAGGTGCCGCCCTGAATTGCCGCAGCACTGTCAGATTTTCCCCCGCCTACGACTAAGCAATTATAGAGCTTGCCGAAAAGAGTTATATCGAGCTCCCCGCTTGCACTATTATATTTGAACTTCCCGCCAAGATAGTTTTCAATAAACGGCTTAAGCTCTATCAGTACATTGTTTCTAACTGTACTTTTCGAATAGCCGGAAAATACTTTTAAATTATCATTACCGATAGAGTCAAATATTTGCGGTATCTTTTGGACGATGTTTAATGTCTTGCCACTTCTTACTGCCCCGTCAAGCAGTGTAAGCAAAGGAAAATCTTCTGGTTGTTTTGCGAGAAACGTCCTGGCTTTCGCACTATATTTACTGTTTTCCCATTTTATCGGCATTCAGATTTCTCATAGCCTCCAAATATGCCTTCCTTACCTCTTCACTTCCGCCTGTCAAATCGTGTTTTTCTGTAGGTTTTTCGCCTAAAGTGTCGCGGATTACGGTATATGCGTTCACATTGCCTTTCTTAGCCTCTTTAATAAGCGCACTTGTAATTGAAAAGTCGTTTTGCTCTCCAGTATCTTCATCCGGAAGCAAAAGAGCGATTTCTAAAAGCTCTTTTAGTTTCTTTCTTTCCCTGCGCACTTCAACGGATTTTTGACCGCCCATTTGAGCAATCCGCCTCCGTTCTTCCTGTGTTAATTCATTAAAAGGAATTAAATTTTTATCAGTTTTCCGTTTTTTCTTTTTTGCCATAAATAAAAAAAGCAGGGGCTAGGAGTAACGTGAGAGAAAGGTGAAAATTTTAACTTAGCCCCTGTATATATAGTCGTAATTTACTGTCTTAATTTCTCCAATAATTTCAGCCTCATTATTAAAATTCCTGCGGAGCTGTAAATAAATGGGATTTCCGTTTTTATCCTTGCGGTTCGTTTTTCGAAAATCCCCGTAATATGTGTTTTGCTTGCTTTTAGTACCTTGTTTGTAAGAATTAATCTTTTTTCGCCATTGATTTAATTTTGTTTGAGCTTCTTTGCCCGTTAAATCCTTTATTATTTCTTTACCCGTAAAATCCTGTTTATAATCACGGAATTTAAACACTCCACAGAATGGACAAATGCCAAATTCTATACGACGATAGCTATATTTTGTATTAAATAAAACATACGAAAACGAGCTCACAAAATGAGCATTACAACAAAACAACATACCGCCGGTTCTCCTTTTTTTGCGATAGGAACTATCCCGTATGAATTGGGTTTCAGATTAAGCAACTTTCATGCGACTTACGCCTAACCTACCACCCAACGGGCTATTATCATATTAACAAATTATTTTATAAATTTTATCTACCAAAAGTTATAGAAAATGTAAATTTTTGTAACAATTTAGGAAAGTATATTAACTAAGTGCTTAAACTTTTTATCATAACTTATTTTTTAACCTAATAAATCGCTTGTAAAGGCGTTTTTACATATTTTTAACAAGCGTATTATATATTAGGAATTAAGAAAAAGAAAGAGAGCTAAATATGAAAAGTACACTTTTTAGTGATGTAAAAAGATTTATTAGGTATGTACAAAAAAGGAGTTATATAATTCAAACCATAACGCTGATTTTATTAATGGCATTTATAGTACGACAGGAGTATGTAAATCATGAAATTAATACGAATATAGTAAAGGTAAACAAGAAAGTAGATTTCAGGTATTTTAATCTAACCAGAAGTTTAGAAAGTATTCATAGGGTTGATATTAATACTAGAGATGGCAGGTTGAGATAATTTATTTTCTTGAGTATCCTTTATGATTGGCATCATATATAAGAATATAAAAAATAGGTCCGTCAAAATAACCAATAAAGCGTCCTTGTTTTAAACCAGGTATTTTAAATTGTTCTAAATCCCTATCATTAAAACCTGATAAGACTGACAGGTTTTCGTCGAATGAATGAAAATGATAGATTTTAGGATTTGTCCTCATTTCTCCCCAAGTTATTTTAGAAAATTCTCTTATATATCTAAAAAAATCAAAAAGAGAATGACGTGATTGATTTGAATCTTCTCTAGAAAAATATTCCTCTTCTTCAATATATTTTGTAAAAGAAAAAGCGGGTGTTAGTGTATAATAAGCTATTTTCCCAGGCTTTATTATATTTTTTGTAGAAGGTTCTTTTATTCCAAATCTATTTTTCATCTTGTTTTAACATATTACTATAGTATTCATACATAGTGTCTGTATTTATAGCAGTATGGTAACCTCTTTTTACAGCTTCATTCCAAGGTAACTCTTGGTGTGTCATTCCAACCAACTCTGTTGCAGAATATTTTAAAAATATTTCGCAAAATTCTTGTAAATACCCTCTTGTATTGTCATCAAAATCTTCAAAATCTGTAGCTATATTACATTCAGGTTCAATTATACTTCTGCCATATTTTTGATATTTAGTATACACTGCTGGAATAACAGGACCATATTGCCATGCTTCAATTTCATCAGCAAAAAGTTTTTTATTATTGTTATTTACTAAAAACCAAGCTTGTGCATAATATAAGAGCTTTTGAAGTTTTAAATTAGTAATAGTATCTCCATTTAGATCAGCTAAACATAGAATATATTCTGCAATTCTTTCAGCACTATACATAGCCTAGCCTCCTTTGTTTATTCATTATAACATTTCTCATGCCTATTTTCTACCTATTCACTCTCCAAACATCAGCCAGTCAATCGAAATCTTAAACAACTGTTTTAGTCGAATTAGGATTTTTATATCAGGCTCTTCGTCACCCAGTTTAATATCAATATACTCTTCTTCACTGATTTTGAGCAGCTTTGCCATATCTTTATCGAGATATTCGTGTTTGTCTTGTAGTTCTGTAAGCCTGTTACCAAAACTTTTTACCTTTGTGGGAATAGTAGTATCGTTCTGGCGCTCACCGGAATTGTTATTGGGTTTTATGAACATCTCGCCTTCACCGGTGAATATGAAATTTAGACTTGCATTATAACTCTGTGCTAAGTATTCTAATAATTCTACTGAAGGCTTTCTTTCTCCTCTTTCATATTTTACAAATGTTGTATAGGGGATGCCAGCCTCTTTTGCAAAGGCTGCCGCGTTAGAATTTATCTTTTTTCTAATTGTAGCAAGGTTTTCAGCCAACATAATTTTTTCTCAGATATTTACCCAAATTGGGGTTGACAACTTTACCCGTTTTGTGTATACTTATATGCGTAATCAATCAAAGTGTAGGAGACACAATGACAATACATCGTATTAACTTTAACTGCGAGAAAGAAAAATACCGTGAATTCTACAAACGTGTTATTGACAACAACTGTACAATGACAGACGTTCTGAATGAGTTCATTGACAAATACCTTTCTCTCGGTGATAAAAATAGGGAAATTGCTTAACTAGTTTCAATTCCCCCCTTTAAATCGACAATAATATTATACCAAAAACAAAGCCTAAAAGTAAATTAATTTGAGGGCTTAGTTAACATTGCTTTACAAGAAGATTGAACATTGAAAATTGAATATCAGTCAATGCATTTTTAAATCCTTCTTTTATGATAATATAATAAAATATAGGATTAAAAAGATGCACTTATTTTTTATTGATGAATCAGGTACTATAGTTGCAGAGAATAAAAAACATTCAAAATATTTTGTTATTGGCGGTGTGATTATTCCTGAAATACATTGGCGTGAGATATACAAAAAGTTAAGAGATATTAAAAAGCAATATGCAATTAGCTCTGAAATTAAATGGAGATATTTTGCGCCTAATAATACCGACGAAGACAATGGAATGAAACACTTGTCTTTTGAAGAAAAAAATGATGTTCGTCAAAAATTATACAATATTATAACTTCGTATAAATCAATAAAAATAATTTCAACTGTCACAAATATAGAGGAAGCGTATAAATTAACTTATGTAAATACTAAGGATGATTTATATTGGTATGCTTACAAGCAAACAATAGAAAGATTTCAATATTATTTACAAGATTTATCTAGAGTCTCAGGTGCTGAATTTAACGGATTGGTTATTATAGACAATAGGCTTTCCTGCGATGACAATAGACTTAGAAATTTACATCATAAGTTAATGTATGTTGATAAAGAAAACTACTCAAATTTTAATAATCTGATAGAGGGTTTATTTATTGCTCCTTCGCATTTAAGTGTAGGTATACAATTCGCTGATTTAGTTGCAGGTGCTCTCTTTAGAAAGTATGAAAAAAATGACACTAAATATTATGACCAAATAAAAGGTTCTATCAGGGTTCATAATGGACAAATTTTAGGTTATGGTATCGTACAGTTTCCTAAAAATAAAAAGACGTCGAGTTGAATAAATCAAACCTACTAACGACGTAGTCTCGACGTATATTCATTATAACATATTTAGGGAATGTTTTCAAGGGAATTAATCTATATTCTCTTTTATTTTTTTACACCAAGCGGAATAGTTGGGCTTAAGACTACTAACTCCATTTACCCCTACATTTCCGTATTGACTGATATAAACAAAATTCAGGCATACTTTTGTACTGCCTATATTTTGTACTTTGAAAATTAAATATTTATATATCTGAATAACAAATAGACCGACAGCTATTTGTCGGTCTTTTCTTTCCAAATTATTTCATAACCAAGAACATTGGCTATTTCTAGGATTTCTTTATATGAAATGGTTCCACGTGAAAGTTTATTGCTGATACTTTGAACAGAAGTATTCTTATTACATTTCTCATTTAAAAGTTCAGCTAATTTAGTCATTGAATACCCTTTACGAGTTATTTGTGCTTTGACTTCATTTTTCATATTATACATATTTACAACCTTCTTATACAAATTTGTATAAAATCTACTTGGCACTTATACATTTTTGTGTAAAATAGTTTATATACATTTATATTTATTCAGATATTGAATATTTTACAACAAAAGCTTATTTGTTGCAACACTTGTTGTTGCGCATATTTTGTACTTTGAAAAAGAAAGCCTGATGGCATTATAAAGCGTAAATCGACTGGTAAACACCGAAAGGACTGAAATCATCTATTAGATGAAAGACAATAACCAACAGTAATATGCGGTTATTGCAACCGTTTTCACGGCAGCGTTGCAGAGGTAAAAAAACAATTAAGTTTTTAATATCAATTGTCCGGAATTTCCGGACAATTGCCTTAAGAGCTTGAAAAGAGAAAACTATGAGCGATGAACGAACAATCATTAAACTTGTACCTCCTCCCCAAGTCTGGAGAAGCAGTGCGAGAACACCGAAGCAAGCACTATAAAAAGTACTGTGGTTGACACCTCGGAAAGACGGGGATTTTTAAGAAGGCGGACAGGTTTAAAAGCCTCGTGTCTGTAATTGTATGGTTCCTTAGAACCCATAATACTGTTACAGAGTCCGTCTCCTTAAGAACTTAGGGTTGGGGTAAATGAGGTTTAGAGGCTTTTAGGCAATCTACTCCGCCTGATATAAAGATGAAAAAGATTTGCTCTCACCAATAGAGCACAGAGCCGGACTCTCTTCTTAAATAACTTACATAATTTTACCGGCTCTTTTTTTATTTTATCGACAATTTCTGAGGGGCTTTTGGATAGTTGATAGTTTGTCCGTGCTCCCTCTTTTTTTTACTTAACAAAGAAAGGATTTATATATGACTAAAGAACAAGAAAAATTTGTTAAAGATTGGGGGATTGGTAATTACCAAATAACAGAGCAACCTAACTGTAGGAGGTTACCTCGACCTTGAAGGCACAAGCATAACATCTAATAAAATCTCTAAACCAAGTAAAGATTTTATGCGCCAGTTTAAGCTTGATGTTGAAAAACAATTATGTTGGAAAAATGGCACATACAGAAAAATTGATGGTATTTTTTGTGAAGTTATATCATCTAAAGGTAACATTTTAAAGGTCAAAACAGGTTTAAAAACTGCTTATATCTTCTTTAAAGATGATGTTTATGCACACGGTAATACCGTTAAGCAGGCTTATTATGATTGGTTATTTAAAACCTCTGACAGAGATGTAGAAAAATATAGGGATGTCAAATCTGATGAGGTGTATCCCCTTGAATGGTGGGTAATTGCTTATAGAACAATCACTGGTGCTTGCAGTTTTGGAACTAATAATTTCTTAGAGAATAACAAAGAAAAGTATAAGCCGGAAATGACGTTAGAAGAAGTGATAAAAGCTACCGAGGGTCAATATGGCTCTTCCACCTTTAAAGATTTCTTTAAATTGTGATTATTTAAGAGGGAAAACCTGATACGACTATTTGCCGGTGTATCTCTACAACACACATTTTACATCGGCTTTTTTTATTTTTATTTACCCTCGGAAAGGAATTTTATTATGGTTGAAGCTTGGATATTAGTTATTTTTACTTTGCTATTCGCTATTCCGATAGCAATTACAGAAAAACTAAGGGAAAGGAGAAAAAAGCATGGCTACTTTAAGAGAAATGCAAAAAAATACTTACGCTTACGCATACAATATGCTTAGAGACAAGAGATTGCCACTTACCTGCCGTGATTTGAAGGCGGAAAGAGAGGCGCTTGATTTTGTTGTAGCGTGCTCTAAGACAGAAACTCTCAATATGTTTCTTAATTGGTTTGAGCGAATCAACAGGAGAAAACTAAATGGATGAAGAAGACTTTCTAGAGCATACAGAATTCCAAAATGATACGTATTTGTTTGGTAGATGTTGGAATAGGATCGGCAATTATCTTCCGGATAATTACTTCAAAGTTACACGAAAGAAAAAATATGCAAACTCAGAATGGACTGTAGAAGATGAAAAAATTTCTACACTATTCGGGTTTGGCTAGAGAGAAAGGTGAAAAATGGTAGATATCAGATTACTAAAAACAATGAGTGATGGCGAATTAACGAAGCTGCTTCAAATAGCAATAGAAATGAGGAGCAAGTACATCAGGATTATTAAGGAAGAAATGAATAGGAGAATAAAATATGCCTAATATTTATGAAAAAATACAGGCTTGCAGAGTTGAGTTACAAAATATGAACTTGAAAAAAAGTGGAAAAAATAAGTTCGCAGGATATGAATACTACGAACTTACAGACTTTTTGCCAAAAATAAACATATTATTTGAAGCAAAAAAGTTATTTAGCAATTTCAGTATAACACAAAATGAAGCAACGCTCACTATTATTAATACGGAAGATGAAACGCAAACGGTTGATTTTATCTCTCCTATTGAAGAATTAGAGCTGAAAGGATGTAACAAAATCCAAGCGCTTGGCGGTATTCATACATATTTGAAGCGTTATCTTTATGTTAATGCTCTTGAGATAGTAGAGAATGATATGTTTGATGGTATGCAGCCGCAAGAATTGCCCAAAAACAAATATTCTGATAAAACTTCTGATGCTGATATTGATTTAATTCAAGGACTGTATGAACAGATAAGCACAAAAGCTTGTGAAAATTATTATAAAACATACAAAGATACAGCTGTGGATAAAGAGGCGTTTAAGCAAGAATACGCTAAAACATACACAAAACTAAAAGCAAAGGAGAATAACAATGCAAATAGGTAATGGATGGCACAAGGTAACAGATGAGGGTAAAGAGTTTATCTCAATAAGTTTAGACGAAGCATTTAAGACGCTTTATCCGGCATTAGATAATTTAAATGTAACTCTCTGGCAGATAACAGACAAAAGGTCTGACAAATCTCCTGATTGGAGTTTACAGATACAAAAGAAAAAACAAAAATATGATGAAGAAGTACCGTTTTAGGAGGGGTAATGTCTAAACGCTTTGTTGATACCGAATTATGGCAAAAAAGCTGGTTTCAGGAATTGGGTGTAAAACATAAAATTTTACTGAAATATATTTTTGAAAATTGCGATTGTGCCGGTGTTTGGAATATTAATTTCCGGCTTGCCTCTTTTGTAATCGGTGAGAATGTGAATATTGAAGATTTAAAAGAAATTAACTTAAAGAAACAACAATTTGAATTTTTAGACAATAACAATATTGTTGTTATAGATTTTATAAAATTTCAATACGGCACACTCTCTGAAAATTGCAAACCACATAGACCTATTATAGAAAAATTAAAAAAACATAATTTGTATGAAAGGGTATTGAAAGGGTATCCAAAGGGTATGGATACCCTTGAAGAAAAAGAAAAAGAACAATACAAAGAAAAAGAAAAAGAAGATTTCAATATTTATGGAGAGTACCTAAATGTTTGCTTAACATCTGAACAACATGGAAAACTTCTTTCTATGTGTGCAAGCGAAAAACTGCTAAATGAGCTTATAAATTCATTCTCAAGCAATATTGAGGTAGGGAAAGAGCGACCTTACATAGCAGAATTACCTAATGCACATTATGAAAGACTTAAAAGTTATTACAATTACCGCAAAAAGAATCCCGATAAATTTTCAGAAAAAAGTAAAAAAGATTTATGGGAAGAAATGGCACGAGAATATGAGGAAAAGAAAAAATGACGATATTTGAGTTTTTACAAGAATTGGAGTGCTTTTTCCCTCTGAATGAAGCTGAAGAAACAGTAAGAAAACGCATTGTTTTCTATACTGAAATCCTTGAAGGAGAAGTTAAAAAGACCGGTAAGAGCTACGATTACAGGCAAATAACCAGATGGTTTTTAAAACACTATAAGTACAAAACCTTTCCGGGATTAGCAAATATTATTGAAGCGTTGACATATGGAGAAGTTAAAACACAATCTTGTAAAGACGAAGGAGCTTTGCTAATCATAACACTTACAAGCGGTTTAAAATATGGGTTTACAGTATCGCCTATCGGGAAATCTATTAATGAGCTAAAAGCTGATATAATGCGAAAATTCGGTAATTGTTCGTTCAAATTTTATCCAAAAGGCACTGTGATTATAGGAGATAAGATATTTCTACCGGAAGAATAATAAGGAGAGGAGAATGAATAATGCGTGAAGCACAAAATACAAAGGTATGGAAATACTTACAAGAACATAAGAGTATTACTGCATATGAAATGTTTGAAAAATTTAATATTTGTCACCCGCCCGCAAGGATAAGGGATTTACGTAAAAAATACGGCTACGATACCATTTCAGGGCGCTGGGTAAAGAAAACAAAAAAAGAGGTTGATTCAAATGGAAAAGAACATAAGGTAACGGTCAGATATCTTGAATACTTTCTTTCAAAAATGGAAGGGCTTGCATGAGTTTTTAGTAGGAAAAAGTGGAGAGAGGGATACTATGATAGAGCTGACAAATAAAGAGCTGGAAGTTTTAAAAATGCTTAGCTATCCTAATCGCGTAATTGCATCCCGGTTAAAGATAACAGAGGGCACTGTTAAAACACATCTCAACTCTTTATTTTATAAAATTCCTAATCAGAAAACACGTGCCGGCCTTATTATAGAGGCATTGAGGAGAAACATAATAAAACTTGAAGATATTAAATAAGAGGAAAGATATGAGCAGAGGCAGACCAAATAATACAGCATACAACAACCGCCTTTATACCAAATGGCACCGTACAGCAGCAAATTGTTATTATCACAAGATGAGGTGTTTTGAATGTCCTACTCAGCACTTCTGTAACTCAGCAGAGATTGTAAACCCTTACGGTATAACGAATATGAAATATGCGCTGTTAATGATTTACGCGCGGAACGGCAAGCAGGGGTTAGAGAAGTTTTTAAAGAATGTAGAAGAAGTTACAGTAGTGGAGGAAGAATGAAACAAACAGGGGTAAATAATTTATCGCAGCAGCTATGTGAATTGTGCGGGATTGAGCCAATATTTCTTTCTAATTGCTCTTTTGAGAATGAGGTAAGACTCGGGCGTTCAGAGGGCATAGATATTTGTAAATATGAAAATGGAGAATGCAGTTGTAGCGAATGCGAATTAGGCACAACTTACACGGCACTTTTCCCCGACTTTGAAAAGCTTGAAAACTTTGTGAAGTTGTTTAATTTAAACCATGTTCAGGATACTACAATTTGTTCTATGATGACCTGTCGACATAAACA
>OFSD01001772.1_pt1 | contig 14752 bp, 10 predicted proteins | sample 1543191 | NCBI WGS metagenome assembly OFSD01 (sample SAMN04209221, study PRJEB22552) | human gut metagenome | biome: gut; material: feces | host: Homo sapiens | place: USA: Oklahoma
GATCATTGAAGGATCAGACATTACAAAATTTAATCGAAAACAATTAAGAAAAACCAGATTAAATATTGGAATGATCTTCCAGCATTTTAATCTGATCAGCGGATCAACAATTGCTGAAAATATAGCATTTTCATTATATGCAAACGATTATCCAAAAAATAAGATCAAAGACAGAGTTAAAGAACTCTTAGAGATCGTACATCTTCCAGAGAAAGCGGATGCATATCCAGCAAACTTAAGTGGTGGGCAGAAACAAAGAGTTGCGATCGCAAGAGCTTTAGCAAATAATCCAGATATTCTGTTATGTGATGAAGCAACATCAGCCTTAGATATTGAGAATACAGAAGAGATTGTGGAATTATTAAAAGAGATCAATGAAAAAACACATATTACGATCGTATTTATCACGCATGAGATGGATGTGGCAAAGAAATTATTTGACCGTATCGCATTTATGGAAGACGGACAGTTAAAAGAAGTGACAGATATTTATTCTGCATTTGCAGATCCAAAGTCAGATATCGCAAAGAGTCTGGTACAGAGAGTTTTAAATGTAGAAGTACCAGAAGGATTAACAGCCAAACCAAATGAAGAAATTGTTCGTTTAAGCTATACAGGAGATGATTCTTACGATCCTGTGATCAGTGTTGCCTCTAAGAACTACGATATCACGATGGATATTATCAATGGTAAAGTTGATTATATCAGAAATAAACCATTTGGTATGCTGATCGTAATCTTACGCGGGGAAGATGAAGAACGTAAGAAAGCATTAGAATACATCAGCAAGAATGTATACAAATTAGAGAGGCTAGGAGGAAGATAGTATGAATCAAACAATGGAAATCATTCAGTCAGAATTTGCCCAGGCATCCTTTGAGACCTTTGAGATGGTATTGATCTCCATGATCGCAGCAGCAATCTTTGGAACAATTTTAGGACTGGTCTTACATTTAGCATCAAATCCGATTTTTTATAAAAACAAGGTTGTTAACGGAATTGCGGGAACGATCATCAATGTGATCCGTTCATTGCCATTTATTATTTTGATCATCGTATTACAGCCATTAGCAAGATTGGTTGTAGGAACAAGCATTGGACCAATTGCAGCATCTGTGTCACTGGCAATTGCAGCGATCGCATTTTATGCAAGACTGGTAGAAGGTGCTTTCAGTGAAGTTGATAAAGGTGTGATCGAAGCAGCGGTTGCAACAGGAGCTGGTATGCCGCTGATCATCCGCAAAGTTTTATTTGTAGAAGCAACACCTGCGCTGGTACGTGCATTAACTGTTACATTTGTAAGTGTTATTGGATATTCTGCAATGGCAGGAGCTGTCGGTGGTGGTGGAATCGGTAATCTTGCCATCATGTATGGTTATAACCGTTATGAGACAGGGGTGCTGATCATTACCGTTGTTGCATTGGTTGTCATTGTTCAGGTAGGACAGTGGATCGGGGATAAGATTGCACTGAAACTTACAAGAAAATAAGGGTAGCTAAAATAAAAATAAGAAATTTTCGTATCAAAATAAATATTTTCTTTTCTTCTGGACAGAATATAAGTATCAAGATGTTAAGAAGAAAAGGAGATACAATATGAAAAAGACGATGAAGCTTGCAAGTTTTATTTTTGCATTGACTTTGGCAGTGTCTGTAGTTTTGACTGGATGTGGGAATGGAAGAAAGGATTCTACAACAAAAGGTACAACAGAGAATAACAATGCATCCAATACGACAGAAGATAATTTGGTAGATGATGCAGAGGATGCCGTTGATGATGTGGCAGACGGAGTCGGTGATGCCGTTGAAGATGTAGCAAATGGATTTGATAATTATGATGATGCACACGATTATTTACTAAATCGCCTTCAGACAGATGATAAGGATGGAAAATATGAAGTACGCAACGAGACAAGAGATGAGCAGGAATATAAAGATGGAGCCAGTGGATATCATTTTGAGATTTATGATGCAAATGATGATTCTGGGAAGAAATACGGAGATTTTTATGTAGATAAAGACAATGGAAAGATCTACAAACGAAATACAAAAACAGAGAAATTAGAAGAATACAAGAAATAAAGAAAAAGGCACAGGGAGATTTAATCCTGTGTCTTTTTTGTTGTATAAAAAACGTAAGAAAAATTTAAGAAAAAAATGATAGACAGATTTAATACTTTTGTTGTTTAATATTCAAAGAGGGATTCAGCTGCAAATGCAGCGCTTTGTACAATAAGGATAAAAGGAGTAAGTTATGAAAGCTATGAAACTACTTTATCGCATATCAAATGGTATGGTATATGCGATTTCTTTTGTGATACTCGCAATTCTCACAATCAAGAATCTAATATTTTTCACTTATGTTATGAATATTAAGGAACATATCAGCATCCGCAATACAAATGTATGGATGACAGCAGTTTTTATGATCGGGCTGGTTCTTTTGTTTTACCTGTTATTTAAATTTTCGGAAAGAATCGATGAGAAAAAATTGTTTTTATTTTTTTCTGTGATATATCTTGTGGCAGGAATTTATATGATCATAAATATAAATTCTGTATTAAGATATGATGCATTGTCTGTTCATAAAGCATCCATTGCGATTCATCATGGAAAATTTACAACAATGGATATGGGGCATTATATGTACAGATACCCACATCAGATTGGATTTCTGATCTATGAATATATATTGGGATTTATAAGTTATGATGCAAAGCTATTATTTGGAATGAATCTTGCAGCAATTTTTGGAATTAATTTTTTCATATATAAGATTACAAAAGAAATATTTAATGACCAGCATAAGGTTAATTTGACAGCAATTACTTTAAGTTTTTTATTTCTGCCACAGTTTTTCTTCCTGACATTTGCATATGGATTGATTCCGGGATTTTTTCTTCTGACAGTTGGAGTTTTTTATCTATTTGCCGCAGTCAGGACAAAGAAATGGAAAGATATGATCCTAAGCAGTATTTTTCTTATGCTAGCAGTACTTATGAAGAAGAATTTTATTATTGCACTGGCAGCGTGTCTTTGTTATCTTTTTTTACATTATTTAAAAGAACATGATAAAAATATCTTAAAGATGATGGTATTATTTGTCATAGTATTTGTTGCAGGTAAGATGATCATGACGGTTGGATTTGAAGTAGCGACTGGGAAAAAGATAAATAAAGGAGTCCCAAGTATCTTGTGGGTCGCGATGGGAACAGATCCTGATAATCATGTTCGTTCTGGAGGATGGTATAATAAAAAATTTATCGATGTATATGTAAGCAATAATTACGACAGAGAAAAAGCAGCGAAGCAAGGAGAAAAGATGGTATCTGGATATATTAAACAGTATAAAAGACATCCTAAGAAGGCTTGTGAATTTTTTAGCAAAAAGCTTACAACAACATGGACAGATCCGTTATATGAATCTATTTTTTCGGGGCCTAAGGCAGCGGCAGGGCAGTATGTGAAAACAAAACAGCTGCATCACCTGTTCAATGAAGAAAAACATGATACATATCTTTATACGGGAATGAAAGCATATATAATTTTACTTTTGGCAGCGGTGTGGATCTTTGTGATAAAGTATTTAAAAGAATATGATAAGGCAGCATTTGGACTGATCTTTTTGATCGGTGGATTCTTGTTCCATTTGTTCTGGGAGACAAAGGGGCAGTATGTATATCCATATATTTTTATGCAGATACCGACAGCTGCTTATGCAGTCACACGTTTTTATGAGAAGATTTCGGCAAAGGCTAAATAAGAAATTAAAATATATGAATACAAACTCAGAGTATGAAAGCGGTACAGGAAATTATTCCTGTGCCGTTTTTAATGCATTTTTAACTGCCTGTTTTAATAATGTATTTGTATACTGGCTCTGGCCATCAAATTTAATTTCATCGATACTGTTTACTTTTGGAAGCTGTTTGTTGATTTCATTTAAAGATGGTTCGACCAGAGGATACATGGTTTTTATGGATTTATTTAAATGCTTCAGGGAAACATGCTTTGCTTTTCCGTTCTTCACTGTAACTTGAAGTTCTAATTCATTTTCGCCAAGTTTTAATGGAGAGGTATAGACTCCTTGTGCGTAACCGGAAGTTTCTTTTGATTTTTTTGATGATTTATGTGATGGTATAAACATAAAGACCAGAAGCAGGATCAAAAGGATTCCAAGCAAAATAAAAATTCCGGTGTAAATAAGTTCCCGTGCTTTAAATACGACGATTTTCGTTTTTGATGACATAGTTATCCTCCTAAAAGATTCTATCTCTAATTTATGCATAAGCAGCTGTGTTTAGAACATCTTTACGGAAAATAAAGGATAGGATATAATAAAATGATATAAAATGGAGGAAAAGATATGGCATTACAGTTTATATTAGGATCGTCAAGATCTGGGAAGACAGATTTTATTTATGAGCAGATGATCAAAGATTCCATGGAACATGAAGATGAGGAGTTTTTCTTCCTTGTACCTGACCAGTCAACACTCAATGCACAAAGACAGCTTGTACAAAGACATCCACGCCATGGAACATTTAATATTGATGTGGTGGGATTTTTTAGATTGACTTATCGTATATTTGAAGAATTGTCCTATATTCCAAAAGATCTGCTGGAAGATGAAGGAAAATCCATGGTAATAAGAAAGGTCATGGAACAACACAAAGACGAGTTAAAGGTTTTTTCATCTAGTATGAAGAAACAGGGATTTATTGATGAATTGAAATCATTTTTTGCAGAAGTATATCAGTATGATGTTTCAATGGAAGATTTAAAGAAGACGATGGATATAATGAAAGAAGAAGGTCTGCGTTCAAAGATGGATGACATACTTCTTGTGATGGAGAAATTTGAAGATTATATCAAGGAACGCTATTTGATCTCGGAACAGCTTTTAGATGTGCTGGCACAAAAGATGGATCGATCACAAAAGCTTAAGGATGCGACGTTTTATCTAGATGGATTTACAGGATTTACACCGATACAGAGAAAGGTTATTGAGAAACTTTTAAGGATAGGAAAAAATGTCTATGTAGGACTTACTTTAGATGGGCGTTATGTAAGAAGCAGATACCATGAATATGAATTGTTTGCCATGTCAAAGAAGGAAAAATATGAATTGATCAAGCTTGCACAGGAGGCAGGAACGCCTGTTATGCCAGATATCATATGCTGGCCGGATGGAAGAGATTCTAAGGAATTAAGACATTTAGAGCAAAATATCGAACGATATCCATATGAAACATACGACGAGGTACCAAATGACATAAAAATCCGTTGTTTTATGAATCCAAGGCAGGAAAGCAGGGCGGTGGCAAATGAGATCGAACGTTTTGTAAGAGAAGAAGGATATCGCTACAAAGATATTGTTGTACTGACCGCGGATCTTGACAGTTACCAGAATGAACTGGAAAAGAGTTTTGATGATCTGCATATTCCATATTTTGTGGATGTGAACCGCAAGTTATTAAATAATCCTTGTATTGAGACACTTCTTTCTGTCTTGAAGATGATTCAGAAAGATTTTTCCTATGATATGGTATTTCGATATTTAAAATCGGGATTTTCAAATTTTACGATGGAAGAAGCAGATTTTCTGGAAAATTACGTGCTGGCATGCGGAATTCGTGGTTTTGCAAGATGGAACAGACCGTTTGCTTCAAAACTTTTTTCTGATGAAGAGACACAGAGAGCGGAAGAATTAAGAATTCGTTTTATGGAAGAAGTGAAAGATCTAAAGATTGGATTAAAGCGCAGGGGAAGTACCGTAAAACGCAAGCTTATTTATTTGTATGAATTTCTGGAAATGCTTGATGTCGAAGGAAAGATGGCAAAGAAACAAGAGATGTTTGAAGAAGAAGGAAATCTGATTCAGGCAGCAACTTATGCGAAAGTATATGATCAGGTCATTGATCTGTTAGAACAGATGGCAGAAATTTTAGGGGAGGAAAAGCTTTCTTATGATGATTTCTTAAGTGTTCTTGAAAGTGGATTGGAAGAAATGCAGATTGGAGTGATTCCGCCAAGTCTTGATCAGATTGTGATCGGGGATATGAAACGAACAAGGACAGAGGAAGTAAAGATCCTATTTTTCTTAGGTGTCAATGAAGGTGTGATTCCAGCTGCAAATGATGGCGGAGGAGTAGTCAGTGACTATCAAAGAGAGATTCTTCAAAGTTACGGGATCGGTCTTGCACCGGGAGCAAAAGAGTCTGCATATATGGAACAGTTTTATTTATATCTTACAGTGTCAAAACCAACTGACCGCTTGTATGTATCGTATCGCATGATGGAAGCAGCAGGAAATAACAATCGCCCATCTTATTTTATCGAAAGAATCTTAAGAATTTTTCCAAAATTAAAAATTTCAATGGAAGAAGAAGAACAAAAGACTGGGTACACAAAAGAAGAAGCATTAGATCAGATGATCCTTTGTCTACAAGATCTTGATCTTACGGAGAATGAGGATTCGGATAAAATGAAATGGATGCAGACATTATATTATGCACTGAAGGACTTGAAACCGGTTACAGATTATGTGGATGCAAGATTTTATACGAATCAGGCACTTCCGCTTAGCAAAGAATTGATCCATGATCTTTATGGAGATACGATTTCTGGAAGTGTAACAAGAATGGAGAAATTTGCTGGATGTGCATTTTCACATTTTATGCAATATGGACTTAGACTTCGTAAACGACTGGTACATGAAATTCTGCCGACGGATATGGGAAAAGTCTTTCATAAGACAATGGAGCTGGTCGGAAAACGCAGCGACTGGAAGTTCGCAGATGATGAGTCAAGAGATGAATTTGTAGATGCTATGGTAGAACTGGCAGTTACAGATGTTCAGAAAGAATTGTTTGAAAGTAGTCATAGGAATGAATATGTCTTGGAACGTATGAAACGAATCTCTAAAAGAGCTGTGTGGGCAATGGAACAGCATATTAAGAGAGGAGATTTTACACCAGAAGAGTACGAAATTGCGTTTGGTGAGGAAAATCATCTGGATTCTATGACGTTTGCATTAGAGGACGGAGAGAAAATGATTTTTTCCGGTGTGGTTGACCGCATGGACAGCGTGGAAGATGAAGAAAATAAATATTTAAAGATCATTGATTATAAATCAGGAAAGCAGAAGTTTGATTTTGCAAAGATTTTTCATGGACTACAGATGCAGTTGATCATTTATATGAATGCTATGATGGAATTGTATGAGAAGAAAAGTGGTAAGAGAGTCTATCCGGCTGGGATGTTTTATTTCCATATGGATGATCCGGTTGTCAATGTGGAGCATGAGAGGGAAGCGAACGACAAGATTTTGAAAGATCTTAAGATGAGTGGTGTTGTCAATGAAGATTTTCAGTTGATCGATCATATGGAACATACGGGACCAGAAGGATATCTGACATTACCGGTCAGAGCAACAAAGTCAGGATATGATAAGCGATCTTCTATTTTAAATACAACGCAGTTGTTAAATCTTGGGAAATATGTAGAGAAGAAGATGACGGATCTTGGAAATTCATTGATGCATGGTGATATTTCCATTAAACCATATGAATATGAAGGAAGAAAACCATGCGAGTATTGTGAATTTAAAAATATCTGTGCTTATGAAGAAGGTGTTGATCAGGTGGAGAAGATCAAGAAAATATCACTAGAGGAGGGAAAACATGCCTTGGACGAAACAACAGCAGAAAGTCATTGATCAAAGAGATGCCGACATTTTAGTATCTGCTGCAGCAGGTTCCGGAAAGACGGCAGTCTTGGTAGAACGTATCATACAAAAGATCACAGATGACAAGCATCCGATCGATGTAGATCATCTGCTAGTCGTTACATTTACAAAAGCGGCAGCAGGAGAGATGAAAGAAAGGATCATGGCAGCACTTGATGAGAAAGTAAGAGAGTTTCCGGGGAATCAGCATTTTGTGAAACAGCTTTCTCTGATCCATAAAGCACAGATTACAACGATCCATAGTTTTTGTATGAATTTAATCCGTGATTATTTTTATGTGCTTGGCATTGATCCAAGCACAGCACCGGGGGATGAAGGAAGATTATCAGCAATCCGTCAGGAAGTGTTGGATGACTTGTTAGAAGAGGCTTATGAGAAGAAAGAAGAAGATTTTATTAATCTTATTGAATCTTATTCTCCGGGTAAAAATGATAATATCATCAGCGAATATATCTTAAAATTATATCAAAATGCACGAAGTCATAGAGAGCCTTTTAAATGGCTTGATCAGGCAGAAGAAAACATATCTGTTGAGACATTAGAACAATTTGAACAGGCACCATTTATGAAGATCATTTTAAGGGATGCAAGGATTTCAATTGATGGTGCGTTAAACCTGATAAAAGAAGCTTTAGAATTGTCACTTTCATCGGGAGGACCATATTTTTATGAGAAAACATTCCGAAAAGATCTGGAAATCGTAACAAAGATCAGTGAGGCACAGACATTTTCAAAGTTGTGTGAAGTTTTTGTAAAGATTGAAAAGCCAAGACTTTCCGGGCGTAAGAAGAAAACAGATGAGAGCGATGAAATGCTGCAGGAACAGTGTAAATTGTTAAGAGCACAGGCGTATGGTCTGCTTGATGATTTAAAGGCTGCATATTTTTATGAGAATGAGTCAGAGATTTTTCATGAATTAAAGAGGATCAAAAGTCCGATCAGGGGCCTAATACATCTGACAAGAGAATTTATGATGCGTTATGATGAGAAAAAGAAGAACGAAAATATCATGGACTTTGATGATATGGAACATTTTGCATTGGATCTTTTGATCGATCATTATGATGAGCAAGGTAATCCGGTACCAAGCAAGATCGCAAAAGAAAAATCAGACGGATACGAAGAGATTTATATTGATGAGTATCAGGACAGTAACTATATTCAGGATGCGATCTTACGAAGTGTTTCAAAAGAAGCAGAGGGTGGACATAACATGTTTATGGTAGGAGATGTCAAACAGAGTATTTACAGTTTCCGCCTGGCAAGGCCGGAGTTGTTCCTTGAGAAATATCATGGATATCAGCAAAAGGGAGAAGAATATCAATTGATCGAACTGCGAAACAACTTTCGAAGCCGCAGTGAAGTTCTTACCTTTGTTAATGATGTATTTTACCAGATCATGCATGAAGATCTTGGAAACATTGAATATACGAAAAATGTTGCTCTTGTTCCAACGATGGAGTTTGAACAAGGATGTGATGCCCAAACAGAGATCTTACTTTTAGAATCAAAGGAAGTAAAGAATTCAGAGGAAGATGCCGTTGTTTTGGAAGCAAGAATGATCGCATCAAGGATTCACGAGATGGTAAATGGAGAAAAACCGATGATGGTTACAGGAAAAGATGAAGAAGGCAATACCATTTTAAGGAAAGCAAGATATAGTGATATAGTGATCTTGCTTCGATCTATGAAAGGGAATGCTGAAGTGATTCAGAAAGAATTGATGGATGCAGGCATTCCTGCATTTGCGAATAGCCAGAAAGGATATTTTGATACTGTGGAGATCCGGACACTGCTAAGTCTGCTTTCTGTCGTTGATAATATTTATCTGGACATTGATCTTGCAGCGGTCTTAAGATCGCCAATGATCGGAATGTCAGAGGAAGAACTTGGACGATTGAAAGTTGATGGTGGGAAAAATTCACTTTATGAATGTCTTTGTGAAACAAAAGAGAGCATAAAAGGTTCTAAGAAAGCATTACAACTTCTTGAACTTTTAAGGGATGCCAAAACATATCTGTCATTAACACAGCTGATCTGGCTCGCACTAGAAAAGACCGGATATTATTATTATGCAGGTGCAATGCCACAGGGAAAGAAGCGACAGGGAAATATTTTGATGCTTATTGAACAGGCAAAAACGTTTGAAAGCAGTCAGATCAAAGGATTATTCCATTTTGTGCGATTTATGGAACAGTGCAAGGAGTATGATATGGATTATGGTGAGGCAAATACGATGAGTGAGGATCAGGATCTTGTGCGTATTTCAAGTATTCATAAGAGTAAGGGATTGGAATATCCAATCGTATTTGTCTCAAAGATTCATCAGAAATTTAATTTAAGAGATGCAAATGGAAGTATGATTTTCCATGGAGATTATTTTATCGGGGCAGATCATATTGACCCAATTCGAAGGACAAAAAAGAAAACGATCTTAAAAAATCTGATCAGAAACCAGATGAATCAGGAATCTTTAGGGGAAGAATTAAGAGTTCTTTATGTTGCGATGACAAGAGCAAAGGAAAAACTGATCCTTACAGGAATAAAGACAGATGATATTATGTGGCATGACCAAGAAGATGTCACAGCGATTAATCTTTTGAATGGAAGATGCTATTTTGACTGGATCAAGAAAGCACTTCCAAAGGTTCCTAAAGAAGACTACAGATTGAAGATATATACACTTGAAGATCTTTTGTGGCAGCAGGAAGGAAATGAACTTCTGCATGAGATGAACCGACAGATTTTTTATGAACGTCTGAAGGATCAGATCCCAAAAGATAAAGTCAAAGAAATGAAAGACAAATTTGATTATCATTATCGCAATGAGACAGAGACAAAAGGACGTTTAAAATATTCTGTATCTGAGATCAAACGTATGAGTCAGGCAGCGGATAAGCAAGAACGGCTGTATACATCCGTTCATCAGGAAAAGGAAAAAAGGGTTCCTGCATTTATCAAGAAGAATGAAAAGATTTCAGCGACATCTAAAGGTACCGTGATTCATAAGGTGCTTGAACTACTCAATTTTTCCAAAGATCACACGATGAAAAGTTTAAATGAAGATATCAAAGAATGGATCGATCAGGGAAAATTAAAAAAAGAATATGATAAAGTGATCTATCGAAAAGAAATTCTTGCACTTACAAACTCACAGCTTGGAAAACGTATGAAAACAGCAGATCAGAAAAAAAGATTGTATAAAGAACGTCAATTTGTAACAGGAATACCATTTTCAGATATGAACCAAGAGGCAAAAACAGACGACTTTGTTGTTGTTCAGGGTATCATTGATGCGTATTTTGAGGAAACAGACGGGATTGTGCTGGTAGATTACAAGACAGACAGAGTTAACGAAGGAGAAGAACATATTCTGATCAATCGATACCATGCGCAGATGGAATCTTATAAACAGGCATTAGAGAAAATCACAGGGAAAAATGTAAAAGAAATCTATATTTATTCTGTGACATTACAAAAAACGATCACAGTTCATGTATGAAATTTCTGATTTGTCATACGCTAAGAATAAATGACAAATCAGAAAGGAAGAAACATGATGCCAAAGGAAAAAGATTTTATTGAAAAGACATTGGAAGAAATGAATGAAATAGAGCGGTTAAAATATGAGACTGCCGTAGAACTTGGTTTGTTTGACAAGCTAAAGAAAAGTGGATGGAAGTCATTGTCAGCAAGTGAGACAGGGAGACTTGGCGGGGTCATGAACCGTAAGATAAGACAAAGAAACCAGAAAGAAAAATGAAACTAAGATACGAAGGGAAGTTAAAATGAGCAAGTCATGTTTTATAGCAGTAACAAACAGAAGTTTATGTAAACGGCCATTTTTTGATGTGATGGAAGATCTCTCAAAAAAAGACATTAAAACAATTGTTTTAAGAGAGAAAGATTTAAAAGAAGAAGACTATTATGAGATTGCAAAGAAATGCCAGGAGATTTGTGAAAATCACAGTGCTTCGCTTACAATTCATAATTTTGTCAATGTTGCAAGAAAACTTGGAATCAAAAAGATTCATCTTCCATATCCTGTATTCTTAAAAGAGGCAGGAAATTTGACGGATTTTGAATCCGTCAGTACATCAATCCATAAACCAGAGGAAGCATTGAAAGCACAGGAGCTTGGGGCAGATTTTGTGTTCGCGGGACATGTGTTTGCTACAGATTGCAAGAAAGGTTTGCCACCAAGAGGACTTGATTTTTTAAGAGATGTTGTAGGAGCAGTTGATATTCCGGTTTATGGAATTGGAGGGATCAATGAAAAAAATATCGAGCAGATCATGGAATGCGGGGCAGCAGGTGGCTGTATGATGTCTGGATTTATGAAATAGTTTTGTGTTAGGATTTTGTTCAGTATCGAACAAAAAATTGAAATTGGAATTTATTTATGCTAAGATGAAAAGAAGTAGCTTTTGAAGAAGGTAAGGACATAAGATGAAGATAACAAAGTATTTGACAAAACCAATTTCAAAAATTCTCAAATTTTTATTACGCAGACTGGTGTTTGTTACAGTTGCGATTATTTTACAGCTTATCTGGATGACCTATTTGTTTATTGTGATCGGAGAATATTCCAAAATAATTGAATGGATTTTCCGTATTTTCAGCATTTTTGTGGTGATCTATATTGCAAATAAAGATGATAATCCGGCATATAAACTTGCATGGACGATACCAATTTTGCTTTTTCCGATCTTCGGAGGATTTTTATATCTTGTCCTTGGAGATAAACAGCCAGCGAAGAAACTACGTTTGAAACTGGAGAAATCTATTCATGATACGGAATTTTTGCTAGGGCAGGATTATGGAGTTATGGAACATCTGGAACAGGAAGATTATCAGGTGGCAGGCCAGGCAAAATATATTGATCAGTATGGTGGGTATCCAATTTATGAGAATTCGGATGCAAAGTATTATCCGTCTGGGGAAGAGATGTTCGATGAATTGATTGAAGACCTTAAGAAGGCAGAACATTATATTTTTATGGAATTTTTTATTGTTTCCAAAGGCTATATGTGGGATACGATCTTAGAAGTTTTAAAAGAACGTGTCAATGATGGGGTTGAAGTACGTTTTGTGTATGATGACGTAGGATGTGTGGACCTTCTTCCTTACAAATATTATAAAGAACTTGAACGTTTCGGAATCATGGCTATGGCATTTAATCCGATCAAGCCATTTGTATCAACAGCATGGAATAACAGAGACCACCGAAAAGTTGTTGTGATCGATGGACACACAGCCTATACAGGAGGCCTTAATTTAGCAGATGAATATATTAATAAGATCGAGCGATTTGGATATTGGAAAGATGCAGGACTTAAGGTAACTGGAGATGCAGTCTGGAATTTTACGGTCATGTTTTTACAGGTATGGAATGCAATTCGTAAGACAGATGAAGGCTATGGTGCATTTTTGCCACATAAGCATTATGAAGAAGCATTTCAGGGAAAAGGATTTATTCAGCCATATGCAGATAATCCATTAGATCATGAGATCGTTGGAGAGAATGTGTATTTAAATATCATCAATACAGCGAACAAATATGTTTATATCTATACGCCATATCTGATCATTGATAATGAGATGATCACAGCACTTTGTCTGGCAGCGAAACGAGGAGTAGATATAAAGATCGTGACTCCTGGAATTCCAGACAAGAAAATGGTATTCTGGTTAACACAGTCTTATTACAGACAATTAGTAGAGGCAGGAATTCATATCTATGAATATACGCCTGGATTTATTCATGCAAAATGTTTTGCAAGTGATGATAAAGTGGCAACCGTTGGAACGATCAATATGGACTATCGAAGTTTATATCTGCATTTTGAGAATGGCGTCTTTATGTATAACAACGATGCAGTGATGCAGGTAAAACATGATATGGAGAAAACATTTGAGATCAGCCAGAGGATCACAAAGGAGATGTGTCAGGGAAGTTTAAAAAAGACATTGGCACAAAGTGTGTTGAGATTACTGGCCCCATTATTATAAGAGGATGAGATGGAAAGTTACAAAGATTTTGCAAGGGTGTATGATGAATTTATGGATCAGACACCATATGATGAATGGCTTTTAAACATTTTAAATGTTTTTAAAGAATATAAGATAAAAAAAGCTGCACAAGTATTAGATCTTGGGTGCGGAACAGGAAAAATGTCACGAAGACTTGCCAGAGAAGGATATCAGGTAACAGCTGTTGATAACTCTATGGATATGCTGGAGATCGCAGCGAGTGAAGAAGATGATCATATTTTGTATGTATTACAGGATATGGTATCTTTAGAACTTCCACAACAGGTTGATGCAGCAGTAAGTATTTGTGACTGTATGAATTACATTCTTGAGGAAGATGATCTAAAAGAAGCATTTAGAAGGGTTAAGAGATTTTTAAAAGAAGATGGTGTGTTTATATTTGATATGAACAGTCATTACAAATACAAAGAAATTCTTGCATGCAATACATTTGCGGAAGACCGTGAAGATGCAAGTTTTATCTGGGATAATTTCTATGATGAAGAAGATAGGATCAATGAATATCAGCTGAGTCTGTTTATTCAGAATGAGGAAGGTACATATAATAAGTACGAAGAATTACATTTGCAAAAGGCTTATGAGGAAGGGGAGATTACGAGACTTCTTCATGAAGCAGGATTTTCAACTATTCGAGTTCTGGATGCAGAAACGATGGGTGAGGTAAAAGAAGATACACAACGATTATATTTTATTGCAAACTGAAAGGGAAAAAGATGAACGATTATATTATCAGAGGAACAGCAGCAAATGATCAGGTACGTTTCTTTGCTGCATACACAAAAGATGTCGTAGAAACAGCAAGACAGAAACACAATACAAGTCCGGTAGCGACAGCAGCACTTGGAAGATTATTAACAGCAGGAGCCATGATGGGAAGTATGTGCAAGAATGATAGTGATGTGATCACATTACAGATTCAGTGCAGTGGACCGATCGGTGGGTTGACAG
>OFSD01001785.1_pt1 | contig 14705 bp, 8 predicted proteins | sample 1543191 | NCBI WGS metagenome assembly OFSD01 (sample SAMN04209221, study PRJEB22552) | human gut metagenome | biome: gut; material: feces | host: Homo sapiens | place: USA: Oklahoma
CGTTGAAGTAGGAATGAAACATAAAGGTTTATAACTTTTTATAAGTTTTCAGTAATGGAAAGTATGATTACAGCAGTGATTTTTGATATGGACGGTGTGATCGCTGATTCAGAATATTTTAATGTCAAAGCAAAACATCTCATCTTAAAACGAGCAGGTATTGAAGTTGACTGGCATTACCATGATAAGTTCTTGGGTACAACACATGAATATATGTGGACAGAGATGAAGAAAGAATTTGAAAGTCTTGATAAAGAAGTTCTATATTATATAGATCAGTGGGTCAAAACCAGAAAAGAGTTGATCGACCAGGAAGGACTAAAGCCGATGCCGGGGGTTGTTGATCTGATCCGTACATTAAAGGAAAAAGGATTTCATCTGGCAGTAGCATCGTCTTCATTGAAAGAAGATATCATGACAAATATGAATACGTTTGGAATTACAGACTGCTTTGAAGCATTTATAAGCGGTTCCGAATGTGAAAACGGAAAGCCGGATCCAGAAATCTTTCAAAAGGCGGCTGAGGCAATTGGACAGAAGGCGGCAAACTGTATCGTGGTCGAAGATTCCGAAGCAGGAGTAAAGGCAGCCAAATCTGCCAAAATGAAATGCATTGGATATGCACCAGAAGGAGCGATCAAACAAGATCTCCATCAGGCAGATACAGTGGTGAAGGAATTTTCAGATAAACTTATAGAATATATTATGGAAAAATAAGTAAAATAAAAAATAGACAGCGTTCTTATGAAAAAGAGCACTGTCTATTTTTTTATAAAAACTTTCTCGTAAAAAGAGAAGATAGGACACAATATTCATTCATGCAATATAAACATCTGGACGACGTTCCGTCAACATTGTATAATAGTCATGCTTCATTTGTTTTGCTATATCGTAGTCATAAGGTTTCTCCCAGTTTGTACTATTAACTAAGAGATCCACTCCTTGAATAGCAAGACTTCTGGCAGCTTCTGGAAAGAATGCGTCATAACAGATAAACAAGCCGATACGACCAATCTTTGTATTAAATACTTTAAATTGATCTCCGGGTGTAAAATAATTTTTCTCGGAATCAAATAAATGAACTTTGCGATAAGTTCCAAGAAGAACACCAGTGTCATCAATGAAAAACTGAGAATTATAAAGGATATCTTCTTCTTTTTCAGCCATTCCATAGACGATATGAACATGAAATTCCTTAGCTAAGGCACTCATCTTTTTTACGGATGTAGAGTTGATCGTGGCAGTTTCTGCCAAGTCTTTAAAATTTTTACCACATTGATAACCAGTAACAGCAAGCTCAGGGAAAATAATGAGTTGAGTATCTGGATGAGATTCCATAGCTTTGCGAAGAAGCGTTTCCATATGAAAAAGATTTTCCTCTTTCTGATTCATTTTTGGATAAGTTTGTATACAAACAACATTACATTTCATAATTTTTTCTCGGTCCTTTCTGAATGCTTTGTGATATATGCTCGTTTGGAACCTTGAACCAGCTAAACAATTCTCGAATTGCAAATACACTGATCACTGCAATTCCAATGGCAAACCATACATAGACAATTAGAATAAATAATTTAATTGTTCAAAATCAAAATGTTCTTTCTCGAATAGAGAGCCGATCATGATAACAACAATCGGAACACAAAGAGAAAATACATTACCTACAAAATAGTTAATATTATCATCAGGAATCATAAAGTAAGCAATGAGTCCACAGATCATACCGATAAAGATAGATGCAACGGCAACTCTTGAGGATACTTTATCCCAGATCAACCCAGCAATAAATGCAGCACATGGGGCGGCCAAAAGTAGTTTGTTGTGTTTTAAAGTGATTCCCACGTTAAGATTTCCTTTCTTAATAAATGCAAAAGGCGCTATAAACATATATCTGTTTACAACGCCTTTGTTTATGACTAGTGTAATATACAAAATCTTTTTATTACAAGGTAAGAGTGAAAAGAAGTGAAGAATTTAATGAAAAAGGCAGATGAGAAACATTTTCAGGTGCTTTTTTCATGTATTTAAAAATAGTTATTGACATGATAAATTCTATGTGGTAATATAAGAAAATGTCTTAATGTGGGTTTGTCTGCCCACACTCTATGTAAAATTAAGAATAAGATTGTAAGAAAGATATAGTAAGATAGAGGGTTTCTTACAGTTGATGTAGTATATAAACCAGGTTTAGATCAAGAGGTGAAAAACGTCCATGGAAAAGAACAGAATACAGCCAATAAAATCAGGTACAGGGATGCGAATCAGCTATGCCAGACAGGATGACGTCCTTGAAGTACCAAATCTGATCGAAATTCAAAAGGATTCCTATGATTGGTTCTTAAGAGAAGGATTAGCAGAGGTATTCGAAGATATCTCCCCAATCGAAGATTACAGCGATCAGTTAAGCTTGGAATTTGTTGACTATCAATTATGTAAAGATGACGTCAAATATTCAATTGAAGAATGTAAAGAAAGAGATGCAACATACGCTGCACCTTTAAAAGTGAAAGTAAGACTTCATAATAAAGAGACTGATGAAATCAAGCAGCATGAGATTTTTATGGGCGATCTTCCTTTAATGACAGCAACAGGAACATTTATCATCAACGGAGCTGAACGTGTTATCGTCAGTCAGTTAGTGCGTTCCCCTGGAATTTATTATGGAATTGCTCATGACAAGATCGGTAAAGAGTTATACTCTTCCACAGTTATTCCAAACCGTGGTGCTTGGCTTGAATATGAAACAGATTCAAATGATGTATTCAACGTACGTGTAGACCGTACAAGAAAGGTACCTATCACAGTACTGATCCGTGCATTAGGTATCGGAACAAATGCTGAGATCAAAGAATTATTTGGTGAAGAACCAAAGATTCTTGCAAGTATCGAAAAAGATCCATCTGATAACTATGAAGATGGTCTGCTAGAATTATATAAGAAGATCCGTCCAGGAGAACCATTATCTGTAGATAGTGCAGAAAGCCTGATCAACAGTATGTTCTTCGATCCAAGAAGATATGATCTTGCGAAAGTAGGACGTTACAAATTTAATAAGAAATTAGCATTAAGAAATCGTATCAGCGGATTTATCTTAGCAGAAGATGTCTTAGATCCAACAACTGGAGAAGTTTTAGCGGAAGCTGGAACGAATGTAGACATGAAACTTGCAGATAAGATTCAGAATGCAGCAGTAGCAAGTGTTATGATCCAGACAGAAGAAGGTGCTACAAAAGTACTTTCTAACATGGAAGTAAATCTTGCTGAATATGTAGATTTCAACCCAGAAGAGATCGGAGTTCATGAAGATGTATTCTATCCTGTATTAGAGAAGATCTTAGAGGAAGGATATGAAGGAGAAGAATTAAAAGAAGCTCTGAAGAAAAATATTCATGAATTGATTCCAAAACATATTACAAAAGAAGATATCTTAGCATCCATCAACTACAATATCCATTTAGAGTATGGAATTGGACATGATGATGATATCGACCACTTAGGTAATCGTCGTATCCGTGCCGTTGGTGAACTGCTTCAGAACCAGTATCGTATTGGTCTTTCAAGATTAGAGAGAGTTGTTCGTGAAAGAATGACAACTCAGGATATTGAATCTATCTCACCACAGTCATTGATCAATATCAAACCAGTAACAGCAGCAGTGAAAGAGTTCTTTGGAAGTTCTCAGTTATCTCAGTTCATGGACCACAACAACCCACTGTCTGAGTTAACACATAAGAGACGTTTATCTGCATTAGGACCAGGTGGTCTGTCTCGTGATCGTGCCGGATTCGAAGTCCGTGACGTACATTATACACATTACGGAAGAATGTGTCCGATTGAGACACCTGAAGGACCTAACATCGGTCTGATCAACTCTCTTGCTACTTATGCAAGAATCAATGAATATGGATTTATCGAAGCTCCATATCGTGTACTGGATAAAACAGATCCTGAGAATCCAGTTGTTACAGATAAAGTTGTTTATTTAACAGCTGATGAAGAAGATAATTATGTAGTAGCACAGGCGAACGAACCAGTCGATGAAGATGGACATTTCGTAAATGCTCACGTATCTGGACGTTTCCGTGAAGAAACATCCGAATTTGATAAAGTAAACCTTGACTTAATGGACGTATCTCCAAAGATGGTATTCTCAGTAGCTACATCCATGATTCCTTTCCTGGAGAACGATGATGCCAACCGTGCGCTGATGGGATCTAACATGCAGCGTCAGGCGGTACCACTTCTTTCTACAGAAGCACCAGTTGTCGGAACAGGTATGGAAGCCAAGGCAGCATATGACTCTGGAGTCTGCATTACAGCAAGAAATGGCGGAGTTGTAGAAAGATCTACAAGTACAAAGATCGTAGTTCGTAATGATGACGGACAGAGAGATGAATACAATGTTATCAAGTTTGCACGAAGCAACCAGGGTAACTGTATGAACCAGCGCCCAATCGTATTTGTAGGGGACAGAGTAGAAAAAGGAGACATCTTAGCAGATGGTGCTTCAACATGCAATGGAGAGATGGCTCTTGGTAAGAACCCATTGATCGGTTTCATGACATGGGAAGGATATAACTACGAGGATGCGGTACTGTTAAGTGAACGTCTTGTACAGGATGACGTTTATACATCTGTTCATATCGAAGAATATGAAGCAGAAGCAAGAGATACAAAACTTGGTCAGGAAGAGATCACAAGAGATCTTGCTGGATTAAGTGAAGATGTATTAAAAGACTTAGATGACAATGGTATCATCCGTATTGGTGCAGAAGTACGTGCCGGTGATATCCTGGTAGGAAAAGTTACTCCTAAGGGAGAAACAGAATTAACAGCTGAAGAGAGACTGTTACGTGCGATCTTCGGTGAGAAAGCAAGAGAAGTCCGTGATACATCTTTAAGAGTGCCACATGGTGCTTACGGAGTTGTTATGGATACGAAGATCTTCACAAGAGAGAATGGAGACGAACTTCCTCCTGGAGTAAACAAGAGCGTTCGTGTATACATTGCTCAGAAGAGAAAGATTTCTGTAGGAGATAAGATGGCTGGTCGACATGGTAACAAGGGTGTAATTTCCCGTATTCTGCCAGTAGAAGATATGCCATACTTACCAAACGGACGTCCGTTAGATATCGTGCTGAACCCATTAGGTGTGCCTTCACGTATGAATATCGGACAGGTGTTAGAGATCCATCTGTCCTTAGCAGCAAAAGTTCTTGGATTTAATGTTGCTACACCAGTATTCAACGGTGCAGATGAGAACGATATCGCAGATACATTAAGAATGGCAAATGATTATGCTAATACATCATGGGAAGAATTTGACGCAAAATGGCGTGATAAAGTTAACGATGATGTAATGGATTATTTATACGAAAACAGAGACCACAGAAAAGAATGGAAAGGCGTACCAATCGATACAACTGGTAAAGTAAGATTAAGAGACGGTCGTACAGGAGAAGAATTTGACAGTCCTGTAACAATCGGATTCATGCATTACCTAAAACTGCATCATCTGGTAGACGATAAGATCCATGCACGTTCTACTGGTCCTTACTCATTAGTAACTCAGCAGCCACTGGGTGGTAAAGCTCAGTTCGGTGGACAGCGTTTCGGAGAGATGGAGGTATGGGCACTAGAAGCTTATGGTGCAGCATACACACTTCAGGAGATCCTGACATTCAAGTCCGATGATGTTGTAGGTCGTGTGAAAGCATACGAAGCGATCATCAAAGGTGATAACATCCCTGAACCAGGTGTTCCAGAATCTTTCAAAGTATTATTAAAAGAATTCCAGTCACTTGCCCTAGATGTTAAGATCCTTGATGAAAATGCACAGGAAGTTGAGTTAAGAGAAGATATTGATGGTGGAGATGCTGATCAGGATCTTGCACCAATGATCGAAGGAGACGGAGTCTTCAATAATTATGAAGAAAGCGAATCTGAACTCGGTGCTTTAGGATATAAACACGGAGACTTATCAGAAGGTGAAGATAACACAATCATGTAGATTGGCGAGCAATTTAGGAAGGAGCAGCCTTAAATGATGGAATCAAGCAATGAATATCAAAGCAATAAAATTTCATTTGATGCAATTAAGATCGGGTTGGCTTCCCCAGAAAAGATCCGTGAGTGGTCTAGAGGAGAAGTAAAGAAACCTGAGACGATCAACTATCGAACATTAAAACCTGAAAAAGATGGGCTTTTCTGCGAGAAGATCTTCGGGCCTACAAAGGACTGGGAGTGTCACTGCGGAAAGTACAAAAAAGTTCGCTATAAAGGTGTTGTCTGCGACCGATGCGGTGTTGAAGTAACAAAAGCAAGTGTCCGTCGTGAGAGAATGGGACATATCGAATTAGCAGCTCCAGTATCCCATATCTGGTATTTCAAAGGAATTCCTAGCCGTATGGGTCTGATTCTTGATATTTCACCAAGAACACTGGAAAAGGTTTTATATTTCGCATGCTATATCGTTTTAGATGCTGGAGATACAGATCTTGCATATAAACAAGTATTAACAGAAAAAGAATATAGAGAAGCGTATGAAAAATACGGAGATACATTCCGCGTAGGAATGGGTGCTGAAGCAGTGAAAGAACTGCTTCAGGCCATTGATCTTGAGGCAGAAGCAAAATCCTTACAGGATGAATTCAAAACTGCTACAGGTCAGAAGAGAGCCAGAATCGTTAAGAGACTGGAAGTTGTAGAGGCATTTTTAAACTCAGACAACAAACCAGAATGGATGATCCTGGATGCAGTTCCAGTTATTCCACCAGATATCCGTCCAATGGTGCAGTTAGATGGTGGACGTTTTGCCACATCTGACTTAAATGACCTTTACAGACGTATCATTAACAGAAATAACCGTCTGAAGAGATTATTAGAGCTTGGAGCTCCAGATATCATCGTAAGAAACGAAAAGAGAATGTTACAGGAAGCAGTTGATGCCCTGATCGATAATGGTAGACGTGGACGTCCAGTCACAGGACCAGGAAACCGTGCATTAAAATCATTATCAGATATGTTAAAAGGTAAACAGGGACGTTTCCGTCAGAACCTGTTAGGAAAACGTGTAGACTATTCTGGACGTTCCGTTATCGTAGTAGGACCAGACTTAAAGATTTATCAGTGTGGTCTTCCAAAAGAAATGGCGATCGAATTATTCAAGCCATTCGTTATGAAAGAATTAGTAGAGCGTAAATTAGCTCACAACATTAAATCAGCTAAGAAAATGGTTGAAAAACTTCAGCCAGAAGTATGGGATGTCTTAGAAGACGTCATTAAAGAACATCCTGTTATGTTAAACCGTGCACCGACACTGCATAGACTGGGAATTCAGGCATTCGAGCCTATCCTGGTAGAGGGTAAAGCGATTCGTCTGCACCCATTGGTATGTACAGCGTATAATGCCGACTTCGACGGTGACCAGATGGCTGTCCATCTTCCATTATCTGTGGAAGCACAGGCAGAGTGTAGATTCCTTCTGTTATCACCAAACAACCTGTTAAAACCATCTGATGGTGGTCCAGTAGCTGTTCCTTCTCAGGATATGGTACTTGGTATCTACTATCTGACATTAGAGAAAGATGGAGACAAAGGTGAAGGTAAATACTTCAAATCTGAGAACGAAGCATACTTAGCTTATGAAAATAAGGTAATCACACTTCATTCTAAGATCAAAGTAAGACGTACAGGTGTGGACAAAGATGGAAATCCTATTTCCCAGATCGTAGATTGTACACTTGGACGTATTCTGTTTAATGAGATCATCTTACAGGATTTAGGATTTGTAGACAGAAGCAAACCAGAAAATGCCTTAGCATATGAGATTGATTTCCATGTAGGAAAGAAACAGTTAAAACAGATCCTTGACAGATGTATCAATATTCATGGAGCAACAAAGACTGCAGAAGTCTTAGATGATATTAAAGCAATCGGATACAAATTCTCTACAAGAGGAGCTTTAACAGTATCCATTTCTGATATGACAGTGCCACCTGAGAAACCTCAGATCTTAGGAGATGCACAGAAACAGGTAGAATTTATCACAGAACAGTATAAACGTGGTCTGATGACTGAAGAAGAGCGTTATAAAGCTGTTGTTAAGACATGGTTCGATGCCGATGACGTTTTAACAGATAAACTGATCAGCGGATTAGACCGATTAAACAATATCTTCATGATGGCCGATTCCGGAGCCCGTGGTTCTAACCAGCAGATCAAACAGTTAGCAGGTATGCGTGGACTGATGGCCGATACATCAGGACGTACAATTGAATTACCAATCAAGTCTAACTTCCGTGAAGGTCTTGACGTACTGGAATACTTTATTTCAGCACATGGTGCTCGTAAAGGTCTGTCTGATACAGCCCTTCGTACAGCCGATTCAGGATACTTAACACGTCGTCTGGTAGACGTATCACAGGATCTGATCATCCGTGAACAGGATTGCTGTGAAGGTACTGGAGAAGAAATTCCAGGAATGTATGTAGAAGCATTCATGGATGGACAGGAAGTTATTGAAAGCTTAGAAGAACGTATCACAGGAAGATATGCAGCAGAAGAGCTTGTACACCCAGAAACAGGAGAAGTTCTTGTAAAAGCAAACCACATGATCACGCCAAAACGTGCGAAAGCCGTTTGTGATGCAGGATACACAAAAGTTAAGATCCGTACGATGTTAACATGTAAATCCGGAGTTGGAGCTTGTGCAAAATGTTACGGATCCAACATGGCAACTGGTCAGGCTGTACAGGTTGGTGAAGCTGTCGGAATCATCGCAGCACAGTCAATCGGTGAGCCAGGTACACAGCTTACAATGAGAACATTCCATGCTGGTGGAGTAGCCGGTGATGATATCACACAGGGTCTTCCTCGTGTCGAAGAGTTATTTGAAGCACGTAAACCAAAAGGACTTGCGATCATCGCAGAATTTGGTGGAGAAGTGCAGTTAAAAGATACGAAGAAGAAACGTGAAGTCATCATCACAAACAGAGAAACTGGTGATGTGAAGACATATCTGATCCCTTACGGATCTCGTCTGAAAGTACAGGAAGGACAGATCCTTGAAGCCGGAGATGAACTTACAGAAGGTTCTATCAACCCTCACGATTTATTAAGAATCAAGGGAATCCGTGCAGTACAGGATTACATGATCCGCGAAGTACAGAGAGTATACCGCTTACAGGGTGTAGATATCAACGACAAGCACGTCGAGGTTATCGTACGTCAGATGCTTAAGAAAGTTCGTATCGAAGACGGTGGAGATACAGGATACTTACCAGGAGCAATGGTTGATGTATTAGAACTTGAGAAGAAGAACAAAGAGATGGAAGAACAGGGTCTTCAGACTGCAACAGCAGAACAGATCATGCTTGGTATCACAAAAGCATCTCTGGCAACAGATTCCTTCTTATCAGCAGCTTCTTTCCAGGAAACAACAAAAGTTCTGACAGATGCAGCGATCAAAGGTAAAGTCGATCCATTAGTAGGATTAAAAGAAAACGTAATCCTTGGTAAACTGATCCCAGCCGGAACGGGTATGAGACGTTACAGAGATGTCAAGATCAGCACAGACGAAAATGATTTCACGATTGGAGATGAAATCGATTTCGAGGATGAAGAATTTGATATTGAAGAATAATTTGAATTTGTAGTTGGCCAACTGTAGGCTTTGAGTATATGATAAAAAATAAATAAAAAACCACAAACGCAGCGGTGGAATTTTTGCTCATATTTTGAACAAATCGCTTATCCGCCCAATTTCCTACGATAACTCGCTCTGAAGTTTATCTAAGACAAGAGTCTCTGAAGCTCAGACAATCGTCCAATTGGGCTGCGAATTTATTCAAAATATGGCAAAATTCCAATGCTGCGTTTGTGGTTTTTTATTTATTTTTTATCATATACCAGAAGACTATAGTGTGGACAATTACAGTATTTGGTGCATACGTAAAATATTTTATCTTCATTTATCGATACCAAGAGCGCAAGCCAATACCGTTCAACATACATATCTCATAGTGGTTTCAATAATTTCAGTCCATCAAACTATAATCTGTTTATTGTATGTAAAATTCTTAAGAAATCTGAAAAAACTATTTAGTTGACAAAGTAAACAGATATTGATATAATAAAATCAACAAATGAAAGATAAGTTTTAAAAGAAAGGAGAATTGCCCAAGTTGCTCTATAAGGCTAACGGAAAGACCTTTAAAACCGGCAGCTGATGGATCAGAAGTATTAAGATGATTGGGAATCATGAGACTGACTCAACAGGATATTATGATCTCGGGAGAGAACATAAGAGTCCTAGAAGCGGATAGAACGGTAAAGGAGTCAACCTCATAAAAATAATACGAAGAATAGAGAAAATGAACAAGATCTTAAGATAAGATCAGAAGATGATCAAAGAAAAAGAATCCAAACAAGAAAGATTCCAAGAGACGAGGAATCCAAACAAGAAAGATTCAGATAAGAGATCAACAAACATTCGATCAGCTGACCGGTGGAGCATTTAAAAAATTTGTAACTGGTAACTAAAGCAAAGTGTAACCCGTTAACAAAATAATTTGGAACTTATTAACTGAATATTTTCTCAAGAATAAGAGATTGATTTTTATATATTAAGAAAATGGCGTAAAGAAGCCATATAACAAAGAAATCGAAACATTGAGATCAAGAAAAGAGATCAGAATAGAAGCTGTCAGGGTCGATATCAGAGATGTGACGAGAAAGCATTTCTGAAGACAGTGGGATAAGAAAAGATTTCGAATAAGATCCATAGAATGAGATTTCCAAAAAGATAAAAATATATAGAAATTAATAAAAATCTTGGGAAAAGGTCTTGACAAAGGCATGCAGGCATTTTATAATAGCCTAGCATGCCTTTTTGGGGAGCAAAACCAAGAAGTGCATGTATAGTCACAAGGTGAATTTAAGTAACCACAGTAGAAAACATGTATGGAGGTGAAATCAATGCCAACTTTTAACCAATTAGTTAGAAAAGGGAGAAAAACATCTGTAAAGAAATCTACAGCACCAGCACTTCAGAAAGGATTTAACTCTTTAAAGAAGAAAGCTACAGACACAAGCTCACCACAGAAGAGAGGTGTATGTACAGCTGTTAAAACTGCAACTCCTAAAAAGCCTAACTCTGCTTTACGTAAGATCGCCAGAGTTCGTCTTTCTAACGGAATCGAAGTAACAAGTTATATCCCAGGTGAAGGACATAACTTACAGGAACATAGTGTTGTTCTGATTCGTGGTGGTCGTGTTAAGGACTTACCAGGTACTCGTTACCATATCGTTAGAGGTACACTTGATACAGCAGGTGTAGCTAACAGAATGCAGGCTCGTTCCAAATATGGAGCTAAAAGACCTAAGAAAAAATAAAACAAAACTAAATTGGTACAAAGCAGCGTAATTAAACGCTACCTTGTATAGTTGTGCCGGAACTTTATTGTTTCCTACAAAGGTTACAGGAGATATAAAAGTCCTGCACGAACATGCAATAACTAAGTATGAGTACCGATGAATTAATGACTATTAAGGAGGGAAGAACCGTGCCACGTAAAGGACATATTGCGAAAAGAGACGTATTAGCAGATCCTATTTACAACAATAAGGTTGTGACAAAATTAATCAACAACATTATGTTAGATGGTAAAAAAGGAGTTGCTCAGAAAATCGTATACGGAGCATTTGCCCGTATCGAAGAAGAAGCTGGAAAACCAGCTTTAGAAGTATTCGAAGAAGCTATGAACAACATCATGCCAGTTCTTGAAGTAAAAGCTAGACGTATCGGTGGAGCAACATATCAGGTGCCTATCGACGTTAGACCAGACAGAAGACAGGCATTAGCGCTTCGTTGGATCACAACTTTCTCACGTAAAAGAGGAGAAAGAACAATGGAAGAACGTCTTGCAAAAGAACTTCTTGACGCTTCCAACAATACAGGAGCATCTGTAAAGAAAAAAGAAGATATGCACAAGATGGCAGAAGCAAACAAAGCATTCGCACATTACAGATTCTAATTTCAAGAATCTGTTCTGGCGTCTTGCCAGATATGCTTCTATGTTAAAACTTATAGGAGGAAAAAATCTTGGCTGGAAGAGAATATCCATTAGAGAGAACCAGAAATATCGGAATCATGGCTCATATTGATGCTGGTAAAACAACAACAACAGAGCGTATCCTTTATTACACTGGTGTAAACTATAAAATCGGTGATACTCATGATGGTACTGCTACTATGGACTGGATGGAGCAGGAACAGGAAAGAGGTATCACAATCACTTCTGCGGCTACAACATGTCATTGGACACTGCAGGATCATTGCAAGCCTAAAAAAGGTGCTTTAGAGCATCGTATCAATATCATTGATACTCCTGGACACGTAGACTTTACTGTAGAGGTAGAGCGTTCCCTTCGTGTACTTGATGGTGCTGTCGGCGTATTCTGTGCAAAGGGTGGTGTTGAACCACAGTCAGAAAACGTATGGCGTCAGGCTGATACCTACAACGTACCTAGAATGGCTTTCATTAACAAGATGGACATCTTAGGTGCTAACTTCTACGGAGCTGTTGATCAGATTCGTACAAGATTAGGAAAAAATGCTATCTGTCTTCAGTTACCAATCGGTAAAGAGGACGATTTCAAAGGAATTATCGACTTATTCGAGATGAAGGCTTATATCTACAATGATGATAAAGGTGACGATATCACTGTAACAGATGATTTAGGTGATATGGCTGATGAAGCTGAACTTTATCATGCAGAATTAGTAGAGAAAGTCTGCGAGTTAGATGATGACTTAATGATGATGTACCTTGAGGGTGAGGAACCATCTGTTGAGGAGATGAAGAAAGTATTAAGAAAAGCTACATGTGAATGTACTGCTGTACCTGTTTGCTGTGGATCTGCTTACAGAAACAAAGGTGTACAGAAGTTAATCGATGCAGTTATCGAGTACATGCCAGCTCCAACAGATATCCCAGCTATCAAAGGTGTTGACTTAGATGGTAATGAAGTAGAGAGACATTCTTCTGATGAAGAACCTTTCGCTGCATTAGCATTCAAGATCATGGCTGACCCATTCGTTGGTAAGCTTGCATTCTTCAGAGTTTACTCTGGTACAATGAATTCCGGTTCTTATGTATTAAATGCTACAAAAGATAAAAAAGAACGTGTTGGACGTATCTTACAGATGCATGCCAACAAACGTGCGGAATTAGATAAAGTTTACTCCGGAGATATCGCAGCTGCTGTAGGTTTCAAATTTACAACAACTGGTGATACAATCTGTGATGAACAGCATCCGGTAATCTTAGAGTCCATGGAATTCCCAGAACCAGTTATCGAGCTCGCTATTGAGCCTAAGACAAAAGCTGGACAGGGTAAAATGGGTGAGGCTCTTGCAAAACTTGCAGAAGAAGATCCTACATTCCGTGCTCACACAGATCAGGAAACTGGTCAGACAATCATTGCTGGTATGGGTGAGTTACATTTGGAAATCATCGTTGACCGTCTGCTTCGTGAATTCAAAGTAGAAGCTAACGTAGGTGCTCCACAGGTAGCTTACAAAGAGACATTTACAAAACCTGTAGATGTTGAGTACAAATATGCAAAACAGTCCGGTGGACGTGGTCAGTACGGACACTGTAAAGTTAAATTTGAGCCGATGGATCCAAACGGCGAAGAGACATTCAAATTCGAATCTACCGTTGTCGGTGGTGCTATTCCTAAGGAATACATCCCAGCAGTTGGTGAAGGTATCGAAGAAGCTGCTCAGGCAGGTATTCTTGGCGGATTCCCAGTTCTTGGTGTTCACGCTAACGTATACGATGGATCTTACCATGAGGTCGACTCTTCTGAAATGGCATTCCACATCGCTGGATCTATGGCATTCAAAGAGGCTATGGCAAAAGCTTCACCAGTATTACTTGAGCCTATCATGAAGGTAGAAGTTACAATGCCTGAAGAATACATGGGTGATGTAATCGGTGATATCAACTCCCGTCGTGGACGTATCGAGGGTATGGACGATATCGGTGGTGGTAAAATGGTTAAAGCATATGTACCACTTGCTGAGATGTTCGGTTACTCTACAGACTTACGTTCTAAGACACAGGGACGTGGTAACTACTCTATGTTCTTCGAGAAATATGAGCCAGTACCAAAATCTGTTCAGGAAAAAGTTCTTGCAGATAAATCCAAATAAATTCTGAAAAAAAGCATGGCTTATAACTGATTTCAGTTATTTCTGTGTAACAGAATCTAAAAACAATATTAAATCACAGAAATCCCTTAAAATAAGGGATTCTGTGATAAAAATAACTTGAAAAAGCTAAGATTATTTTATATAATCATAGATAGCCGAGTTATTAAATATAACAACTATAGCCAATATGGCATCAATTTAAGGAGGATATTCAAAATGGCAAAAGCTAAGTTTGAAAGAACAAAACCACATTGTAATATCGGTACCATTGGTCACGTAGATCATGGTAAAACAACTTTAACAGCAGCTATCACAAAAGTTTTATCTGAAAGAGTAGCTGGTAACGCAGCTGTAGATTTCGCTAACATCGATAAAGCTCCAGAAGAAAGAGAACGTGGTATCACAATTTCTACTGCTCACGTTGAGTACGAGACAGAGAAGAGACATTACGCACACGTTGACTGTCCTGGACATGCTGACTACG
>OFSD01001786.1_pt1 | contig 14699 bp, 10 predicted proteins | sample 1543191 | NCBI WGS metagenome assembly OFSD01 (sample SAMN04209221, study PRJEB22552) | human gut metagenome | biome: gut; material: feces | host: Homo sapiens | place: USA: Oklahoma
TTGCACAAGTTTTTAAAGAGATTTTTATGTATTTTTAGGTATTTTTTTTTGTACGTCACAAAAATAACAATGTTTTTAAATCCTTAGTAAAATACTCAAGATTTTGAATTTGTTGTATTTGTGCTATTTGTACTATTTTTATCTTTTGTACTTGTACTCTTCGCCTTCTTATGTTCATCAAATGTTTTTGTGAAAACATGGGTTCCTTTTTTGCTTCCATCTGTGCGATAATACAGATATTTATGTTTCTTAGGATTCATTGCCGCCTTGATCGCTGTATCTGACGGATTACAGATTGGTCCAGCAGGTAATCCTTTGATCACATAAGTATTATAAACCGTTTTCACTTTCAAATCTTTATAATATACCTTCTTCGCATTATATAACCCATTTGTTGTTGTATATAATACGGTTGGATCGATCTGAAGTTGCATTTTCTTTGCAAGACGATTCTCGATCACTCCTGCGATCACCGGACGTTCAGATTCTACTTTCGCCTCGCGCTCGATCATGGAAGCGATCGTCATGATCTCTGCCATAGAATGTTTTCCCTTATAATCCTTGGCAAGTACAGAATATTTCTTTTCAAAATTATCAAGCATCTTCTGAATCAGATCTTTTGGCTTTGAACTTTTATAAATCTTATAAGTATCTGGATAAAGGTATCCTTCTAATTGATATTTTACTCCCTTCTTGGATGGGATGTCTTTGATAAATTTGTTGCTGTACTGGCTTGTATCTTTTACCGCTGCAATAAATTCATCTGCTTTAAATACTCCCTGATCTTCCAGTCGTTTTGCCATCATATCAATAGAATATCCCTCTGGTATCATAACCGTTACGATCTTTCTTGCTTCTGCAAGCCGTCTCGCTTTTTCCTGCTGTGCCTTTCGATATGCCATATATTTTCTTCCACCAAAAAACACACCAATGATCAGAACCAGCACAATGATGATTCCTATGATCCAAGGTTTTCTAGAACGATTTCTTCTTCGATATCCACGGCGCCCCCTTCTGTGTCGTTTGGAATGATCATCAAAATCTAAATATAAATCCATAATTTCCTCCCAAATGTAAATCTTATGTATTTTGTATGTTATTATACTCGTATTTTGCAGAAAAAAAAGGTTTTTTATTAAATTTTGTTCATAATCTTAACTTTTTTGTAACTTTTGTGATGATTTTGCATTTCATTGCACTAAAATATCTTCAATCTCTCACCTCGTCTATCTGTACTTTTCTTATGTTATCCATTATAATCAAACCATAGTCAGATATGATCTGATCTAAGTATTAAATAATATAGAAAGGAATTTTGTATTATGGCAAATCCAATTGTAACGATCACTATGGAAAATGGTGATGTAATGAAAGCAGAATTATATCCGGAGATCGCTCCGATCACTGTTGAGAACTTTGTAAATCTTGTAAAAGACGGTTTCTATGATGGTTTAACTTTCCATCGTATCATCAACGGATTTATGATCCAGGGTGGATGCCCATTAGGAACAGGAACAGGTGGGCCTGGACATACGATCAAAGGAGAGTTCAGCCAGAACGGTGTGATCAACAACTTAAAACACACTCCTGGTGTTTTATCCATGGCTCGTTCTATGATGCCTGATTCTGCCGGATCACAGTTCTTTATCATGCATAAAGCTGCTCCACATTTAGATGGACAGTACGCAGCATTTGGTAAGATCATCGAAGGAATGGATGTTGTAAATAAGATCGCTGAAGTTGCAACAGATTATTCCGATAAACCATTAGAACCACAAGTTATGAAGACTGTAACTGTGGAAGAATAATCAACTATATCCTTACAGCACAGAGCCGGACCATCAATCTTCATTTGTATCCGGCTCTTAATTTTTATACATATTTAGATGGGGAATGATAATATGAGTGAAAACAACAAACTAATCTTTCTGGATGTTGATGCGACTTTGTACAGCAAAGAACAGCGTCTGGTTCCAGAATCTGCAATCACAGCAATCCATGCTGCACAAAAAAATGGTCATAAAGTACTGATCAACACCGGACGGCCTCTTGTTTATTTTGAAAAAGAAATCCTTGATATTGGATGCGATGGTTATCTTTGTTCTAACGGAGTTCACATCCTTCTCGATGGTGAAACGATCTATCACAAGATAATCCCTAATACAGTGGTTGAACAGATTAAACGGATTTGTGAAAAAAACAATATCTACGGAACATTTGAAGGGGAAAAATGTTCTTATTTCCGTGATCATAATGTTGACTTTCATCCACATTATGGATTTATGATCACTGCTTTTGAACTTGCCCCTTATATGGCACATGAATTTACATGGGATCATGTTGAAGATCCTGACAAAGCCATTGTATTTACAGGACCTGGAAGTAACGCTTCTGGTTTTGTAGCTGCTCTTGACAGCATTTCTGATACAATGGATTATATTCGAATTGACGATACCCAGTATGAGATCCTGTTAAAAGATCATGATAAGGGAACTGGTCTTAAATATGTAGCTGATCATCTCGATATCTCTACAGATGACTGCTATGCATTTGGAGACAGTAATAACGATATCTCTATGTTCAAAGCCGCTGGTCATAGCATTGCTATGGGAAATGCCTGTGATGAGTTAAAAGAGATTGCGGAATATGTTACGGATTCTGTAAATGATGACGGGCTTTATAATGCATTTGAACATTATCATTTGATTTAATTGGTTAAATTGTATATCTCCCTCTCAAATTTATATCTTTTATCTTTTTGTATACATTGATATATTGTATAATAAATGTATCAATTACTGGATAATCTGACTTTATTTGAGAGGGGAATTTTTTATGATCGCAAGTTTTTCTTACTACATGTTGAATATATTCGTCCCTCCATCCGCCGCAAGTAAATACAGTATGCTGCTGATCTATCCGTTTACTGCGTTTAGTTTTTTCTTTTTTCTTGGTGGTACAAAATCTTTCAAGTTTATTTTAATCTGTCTGTTTTTTAATTCCATTTTACTGATTGAAGGCATCTCTGCCACTATTTTATCCCTGATTGGACTATTATTCCCAAAACTTCATATTGTCAGCGTTTTTATCGGACTTGACGGCAATCCGTTTTCTATATCATTGCTTTGCATTTTTGAGATCATCACTTATATGAAACAAATGCAGGAGAAAGGAGACCAGCTGTAATGAATTAAATGAAATCTCATAAAATACAATCCATTTTAACTTTTATTTACATATTCCTCATTCCTTTTACTGCTGTACTTTATCATTGTCTGCTCACAACCCCGGCATTCCAGAAACATTTTCCTATGGAAACTGTTCAGCCCTATTTGTCTTTTTTCTTTAATCTTCTTATGGTGCTGTGCCTTCTTTCTTTTATCAGTATCATTATCACTACGTGTAATAATACGAAAAAAACAGATTGAGTTGAATATGCTTGATTCAACACAGCAGACAGTCCTGAAACAGGAAAAAGAAATTGAAACTCTGCGGACACAGATTCTTGAAAAGCAGCGTTATATTCCGTTATATTCATTCGCATATCGATCTTGCAATTGATCTATGCGAATCTGAAAACTATGATGATATGACAACTTTGATTTCTTCCCATGTGAAGAGAAATTATCCTGATACTTATTGTAAGAATGCTTTATTAAATACATTACTTCAGGAAAAGAAGGTCATTGCTGATCAATCGAAAATCCAATGCTGGTTTCGTATTATCCTGCCAGAACATTTTGATTCATATTTTCGGATTTTACGATCACAAGCCTTTTTTCAACCCTGTTAGATAATGCGATTGAGGCCTGCCACCTGTGTGATCCTTCACAAACAGATCTATTTATCTCGCTGACAACAGATTTTCGGGCAAATATGTTTATTGTATATATGCAAAACAGTAAAAATTCCAATGAGATTTTTACACACCACACAACAAAGAAAGAATCCCATGTCCTGCATGGCCATGGATTGACTATTATAGAAGATATCGTTTCGCAGTACCACGGAACTTGCAAATGGCTGGATCAAAAGAATTCATTTTCTTCTGAGCTTCTGTTCCAGCTGCCAAACGATTGAATACAAAGGAGATTCACAAATGATTCATATTGCAATCTGCGAAGATGATCCAATCTATCTGCGCGAACTTGAAAAAACAATTAAAGAAACAAAAGAGCTGTCTACCGAAATTCATCCTTGTTCTTCCGCAGAAGATCGCTCTAAATTATATGGTAAAAACTCTGTCCCATATGATATCGTCTTAATGGATATCGAACTTCCTGAAAAATCCGGTATTATCTTATCCAAAGAAATCTTACAGTCTCATGCTGCTACACAGATTATCTTTATCACACAGTACCGGGAATACTGCAGTGATGTGTATGAGACGGAACATGTTTATTTTATTCATAAATCCGATGTTAAACAATATCTGCCTCATGCAATTGAGAAAGCGATCTTCAATCTTAAACAACGTAAGAATAACTACCTAACGATCTCATGGAACCGCAGAGAGCAGTGGAGGTTAAAAAGCAGTTTTTGGCTATATTTGTAAAGTAGAGTGGATTATACCTCTACTTTACATTGATGATGTTTTATCATAGGATATTCTATAAACATATTTAATTTTGATCCATTGGAATATTTCGCGATTGGAAAAAATCCTGTCATAAAGCACTCGTGAAAAATATAATCCCATATTTTCAATACTCAACTCAAAAAACAGAGATACTACAAATAATCTGTAATATCTCTACCTTTACCTCATATTGTTTTACTTCATAATTTTCTTAACAATATTCCTATTTAACTGTAACTACACAAACAACTTTCTTCTTACCTACTGTAACCGTAATCTTAGCTTTTCCCTTCTTCACTGCTGTGATTTTTCCTTTGGAATCAACCTTCACGATTTTCTTATTTGATGTTGTATATTTCGCTTTGGCTGTACAATTGCTTGGTTTAATCACTGGTTTTAACTTATATGTTTTTTTCTTTTTTAATGTCAGTTTCTTTGGTACTTTTCCAATAGATTTACAATCGACTGTTTTCTTGCTCACTGTTACTGTAACTGTTTTCTTTAGACCTGAAGCAAGTGTAATTGTAATCTTTGTGGTTCCTGTTTTAGTTCCAGCTTTAATCGTACAGGTTCCGTTGCTCTTTCCTGTAATTGTGACTATCTTTTTGTTGCTGGATGTCCATGATTTTACATAGTCTCCTTTTTCCAGTCCATAAACGCCTAATTGATCTGTTGATTGGTTTTGGAACAGTTTTAGAGACGTTTTAGTAACTTTTATTGTTGGCTTTAATTTTTGACCAACCGTTCGTTCTTCTTTTCTTCCACATATATTACAGATCCGTTGTTGCTTTTCGGCTGATAAAACACTTTGTTCAACTATTGTTTTCCAAGCTTCATATTGATGCCCTGTTGCTGGAATTTCTATTGGTTCATAAATTCCATATAATCCTTCTTCATCCATAAACAACTCTTCACATATTTCACACTTCCAGTATTGCTCATACCCTGTTGTTTCACATGTTGCTGATATAGCTTCCACTTTTTGCATTTTATGCTTGTGCTGTGATGATTCTATAATTTCCCATGGAATTACTTTATTTTCTATTGTTCCATCACTCCATATATAGTTTTTGGAATCTTTCAGTTTTACAACCGCTTCATATTTTCCTACTTCTGTTGCTTTATCTCCAGAAATGACTTCAAATTTTGTGTTTCCTGTTATTCCTGTAATTGTTTGTCCATCCTGATACACCAGAAATTTTCCTGTTGGAATCTCAATCGTTGCAGGTTTAATAATTAGTTTTGCTGTAAAATCTTTACAGTTTTCGTGATTGTCGTCTCCTGTTAATTTTGCAGTTACAGAATAGTCTCCTGCATTAATTTTTCCATTACCAATATATTGAACATCAATTCCATCTGGAATCGTTCCTATAAGTGCTAAATATTTTTGTTCTCCATCATAAGTAAATTCTTCATTTTTAAATACAACTCCAGATAAATCATATTCTGCTTTTTCAATATTAAATCGCACTGCATCTGACTCTAGTGCATCATAATTTTTTGTTCCGTCTACAAATGCTTTTACATAATAACTTCCCGCTTCCTCTGGTTTTTTTGATTTGTAAGTTCCCAATGGTGTAGATGCAAACTTATATTCCACCTTTCCAAATTTTGCAGCTGCAAAAACATTTAGATCCTCTCCATATTTAATGTCCTCACATTTTAATTCCGATGTCCATGAATTCTTTGCTTTTATAATAGAAAATGTTGTACTCTTTTTCCCTTTGTAATTTCCCATAAATTCAATCACAACCTGAGCTGTCCCTGTGTTTACATTGTCAGAATACTGTAATATATAATCTGTCTCTTCTCTCAATAAAACATCTCCATCATAAATCTCAAATTCAGGAATTATTTCATTTCCTGTATACTCTTGATCAGGGATTTCTTTTACATTAATATTGCTATCTGCTGTCTTTGGTTCTATGACCATTTTGGCTTTTTTCACATCTAACAGTTTTTTTCCCTCATCAAAAAATCTTGCAATAACAGTATATGTTCCTGCATCTGTTTTTTTATTTCCTTCATATTCCACTGTAACTCCGTCTGGAAGCTTTTGCTCAACAACAATATTTTTCTCTTTTCCATCATAAACAAATGTTGCATCTTTAAATGTAATATCATTTACGACCTGATCTTCTTTTGTCCTTGTTGTTTCAATTTCCACTTCATCACTTTTCTTTGTATACTCAAGTTCATTATTAATTGCTTTCACATACACTGAATATTTACCTGCTGGCAATTGTATATCACTTTTTGTTGATGTTACAGATTTCTTTATATAATCTTTTCCACCATCATTGCAAACAATAATTTCATATTCATCTGCCCATGAAATCTTGTTCCATGAAATAGAAGCTGTCAAACCATCTATTGATGCATCTATTTTTAAGTCTTCATCTGAAATTAAAATCCAGTCTTGTGCTTCACTCGAATTTTCAGACCAGAGCTGTACATTCGTTTTATTTTCAGCAACTCCACCAACCACATCTAAATAATTTCCTCCGTTCTGACAGAAAATATTATAATATTTTCCATTATTCGATTTTTTAATACCCCAATGCATTGATTTCGTATTTAAATCTTTATTGGCTACTACATTACTTCCTTTATATGGATTAGAACTTGATGCAAACAATCCTGTTTTTGTGTAATTATTAATAATCTTATAAAATCCATCTCCTATATAAGTAATATTAAAAATCTGTTTCCTATCTTCTGTATTCTGATATACGTTAATATTCGTTCCATCTTGTGCAGATGCATCTTCAACGTTAAGCCCTTTTGTATGATCAAGTGCAGAAATAATTCGATAATTTCCATCTTCAACACTCTTTTGCGCATCTTTATTAACTCTAACAAAATGCCATTTCTGTGCATCTGTTTTATTCCATGTCCATGTTCTAATATTAGTTCCAGATTTAATTGTTCCATTTTCAATATCAATAGCTCGTCCATTACATCCAGAAATAATATAATAGTTATAATTATCTTCTGCCTCCTTGATAATCCAACACTGAGCTGATGTACCATTATCTTTATATAATTGCAGATTCGTGCCCTCTGTTGATGAAGCATTTTCTACATCTAATGCTAATCCTGATTGCTTAGAAGTAACTTTGTAATATCCATCTCCTAAATATGTTACATGCATAATCTGTACATCATCAGCAGAATTCTGCATCAATTCAACATTATTTCCTACAGATCCCATTCCTATTTTTGTATCTGTTGTTACAATATAATAGTCTCCATCTGATATTGTTCTTCGATTCGTTGAAGCCATTTCATATTCAGCTAAAATATTGCATTTGGTTCCAAGACTATCGCCATCAATTATAATATTTCTCCACTCTTCTCCAGAGCCTTTAAAATATATTTTATCAATGTTATTACTTTCACTTAAAATATTTTTCCCTAATGTTTTTAATGATTTTGGAAATACTATTTTTTTCAAATTTGGGCAATTCGCCAATCCGTACTGTCCAATTCTTACAATACCTTCTTCGAAAATAATTCCTGTCAACTTATCATGAGCTTCAAATGTATGTAATGCCACCCTATTTACCTTTATGCCAGTAATAGAAGATGGTATAGTAATTTCTCCCTTTGCCTCCATGTTGCATCCATCAATACACAATCCTTCTTGTTCCAGATAATATGTTAATTTCATATTAGATTCTTTATTTTTATAAACAGCCTTTTCATTATAATGAATTTCAGCACCTGTATTTTTCAACGCATTTCTTACATCTGCTGTTAACTCTGTATTCCATGAATCCTCATCTCCTTGATAATAGATATGTTTAAGAGATGTACATCCTTTAAACACATCTGTTCCTATTTCTTTTATGCTTTTAGGAACACGGATACTTTCTAAATTTGCTGATCCTTCAAAACATTCTGATCCCAGTCGATAACATCCATTTGGAATATATACTCCTGTAACATTCATTTTATTTTTAAACACTTCTCTGGCTATACGATGAACTTTATATCCATTTACATTTTTAGGAATTGTTACATAACCTTTGACTTTGGAAGTTATACCTGTTACGGCATAGCTGTTACCATCCGAATTTATATTTTCTCCTGTAAATTCAATATTATTTTCTGTTACATTTTTAGGTAATATAGTAACCACATTACTCGAAATATCACTATACAATGGAAGTTTCACGTTTGATCCACCACCTATGTTGATCGCATAACAATCTATTCTATGTTCTCCTGCCTTATCTGTTGGCAGAACCGCTATAAAACCATGTTTTCCAACATCTGGTCTTGTCATATCTGCCTGAACTTGTCCAAAATATACCCCATCTATATAAAAGTGAATCTGCAATGTTTGTGAACTGTCGTCTTCATCCATTGCCCAACCATGAACTACAACTGTTCCATTCCCTGCTGATAACTGGTCTACACTTCCTATTGGATCATGCGATTGCTTTTTTAATCTTAATACCCCATCCCAAGGATGATAATAATAACCATCCACTGATACCTCTGTACCTGTCTGATCTCCTGTTTTAGGATATCCTCAATTGGAATGTGCTCCTACATTTTTTCCATTTCCTAAATATATTTCTGTATGCTGTTTCTCCCATATGCCTGTATCTCTTAAAAGTATATCACCTCTTTGAAGATTAGACATATTTCCAATTTGACTCCACGGAATCCAATCAAATCCATTTTGTGTAAATTGACTTCGCATATTTCCCGTATTAGCAGCTGAACCTGTATTAAATCCTGCACTTCTAAATGCAGAAATTACAAAAGAAGAGCAATCATAATTTGGTCCCCAACGATTGCTCTGGCTATATCCATGTGAATTATCATTAGCTATACCTATAGCCCAGTTTATTGCATTTTCTACTTTAGCATCTGCTGCCTTAACATTATTTTTTGAAAAAATTATTAATATTACGGCTAGCATCAATATGATACCTCTATATTTTTTCATACATTCCCTCCTTTTTTCCGTTCACAAAATATTCACATTTATTATACCATTGATTTTATATTCTGAAAATTATAATTATAATCATAAAAACTTATTTATATGTCATATAAAATTGATCTTTTAAGAAACAATAAGCTGCAAAATAAAAAGCAGCCATTTTTGACTGCTTTTTCATTTTCTTTATTTTTTTCACTAAAATCATTTTATCAGTATTGCTATTAATACCAATATATATTATACTAATCACTAAGGTGCTACCATGAAACGGTAGGCGGTTAGCCTCCTCTCCGGGAGTTATAGCCCGGTTTACATAGAAATCCAATCTAATTGGAAATATATACGCAGGAGGAATAGATGTATGTTAAGTGTAGATACCCTCATTGGCATAATCAGCCTTTGTATGACTTTTTATAGTCTTGGATATTCTCACGGTAAACGAGATTCTAAATTAAAAAAATAACCGCCCCTCATTGTCTTGGTAAAATGGAGCGATTATTCATCCAATATTATCAAGCTAACCGTCTATCGGTAGCATCTTTTCTATTATTAGAATAACATTTCTAATAATACCTGTCAAATTTTTTATACTATTATATATAAATTATAATTCCCCATCTTCTATCAAATCCATAAACAACTTAATAACCGGGTTCGTATTATTAGGATTCGTCACGCATACATAAGAATCTGAATACTCAGATTCGAAAGGAATACTATGATAATAAGGATTATTCAGCAAATAAGGATCATGTGGATTGGAGATTGTTACTCCGTTTTCTGACAGGACTTTAAAATATGCAATCTCTGATGAAGTCACTTCCACTTGACGTACATCATCCAAACAAAAGACATCTTTAAAAATCCTATCTACCTGATATCCATTTGGCGATGTTAGATAGAATGTTTCCCCGCATAGATCATTGTATTCCAGATGGTCTTTCTGTGCTAATCTATGGTCATTGGATACAACGATCAATGTCTCTTCTTTCTTTAACTTTTTAATCTTAAAACCTGCTTCTTCCCAGTGTGGAAGTTCTAATCCTATCGCCATATCGATACTTCCATTTTCAAGTCCTCTGTGCTGGTCTGTTGTTGGCATTTTATTATAATTTAATTTCAATGCCGGCCAGCTTTCTCTTAATTCATCGATGATCTCAAAAAACATATATTCTGAGTAATATCCTGTTTGAAATACAATAGAAAGTGTTCCATCGCAAATCAGAATTTATGCTTCCACTGTTTTATGATCTCTGTCTTTCATCTTATCATACTGCGCAAACATTCCCGCTAATAATGTTCCAGAGATTGAATGCCATACGCAAGATACTGCACAAATGATCGCAGATTCTGGTGTTGATGCAAACTGTGCTGTTGTTGTTGCTAAGTTTGTTGCAAGTCCAGCATTCTGCATTCCAACTTCGATAGAGATTGTTCTTTTCTTTGCTGTATTCATTCCAGTTAATCGTCCTGCACAATATCCAAGGAAGTATCCTAAACTGTTGTGGAGTAATACTGCGACAAAGATTACAATTCCTGACTGGAAGAATTTTGATCCCTGTGATGAGATAACCCCTCCAACTACACATGCAAGTCCTAAAACTGCAACACCAGGCATGACTTTCTGAACTTCTTTGAATGTTTCATTTTTTCCTAATGCATGGTTTAATACAAAACCAATTGCTACTGGTACAATAACTGTTTCAATAATAGATACGAACATTGGCAGTCCGTTGATTGTGATTTTTGCTCCGCTTGCCAAGAATGATACCATAAGTGGTGTCATGACTGGTGAAAGTATTGTTGATACTGTTGTCATTCCTACAGAAAATGCAACGTCTCCACCACAAAGGTAAGACATAATGTTGGATGATACACCTCCTGGACAGCATCCTACAAGGATTAGTCCAAGTCCGATTCCATCTGGAAGATTTAATACTTTTGTAATTCCAAATGCTAAAAATGGCATGATCAGATATTGAGCGATTGCTCCGATACAGATGTCAAATGGTCTTTGTGCAAGGATTTTGAAATCTTCTGTTGTCAGTGTCAATCCCATGCTGAACATGATAATTCCGATAATAATAGACTGGCTTGTGAATTTATTTGCTACTGGATCTGTAAATAACTGAAAATTTACCCACCCCATTAATGATGGTAAGAAAAATGTAATGACTGCGATTGCGATTACGACGATTGATGTGTAATCTGATAAAAATTTGCTTAGTTTTTGTAGTTGTTTCATATGTATATTACCTCCTGATATTCCTCACCGCCTTTCGTTTATCCGTTATTTCTGCAATTTTTTTATTTCATAGAGGATTTCATCGAAATTTCCTATGAAATAAAAAAGCCCCTTCTCAGAAAAATCTGAAAAGGGACGAATATTCCGCGTTACCACCCAATTTCTGCAATAAAATTACAGCTCTTAACGTACTAACATACGCTTTCCTTTTAACGGAGGATTCCGGCGAGACTTACTGGTTAGAAATATCAATATCAAGTAATGTTCAGTCCGCATCTTAGAGATGATATCTGTTCATGAAAATGTATCTGCTCACACCAACTGCAGACTCTCTGAAACACTTGATTCAAAAACAGCGTTGTTCTCTTCAACGAATTTCGGTGAAGTGTATTTATTTAAATTATATTATAGTCCTATCATTTTATTTGTCAAGTTTTAATTTTCTGATTTGATGACGGAAATTATTGGTGGAATATTATAAAAAGGGTTATCTGTCTGCGGTGTGTTCCTACGGTCTCAGACAGAAAATATGAAGTTTAAATGTATCTTAAACATTTCGCCCAATCACAATTTATCCACAGATTTCTACAAATTTCTTAATTCTATCTACAGATACACTACGATACCTATCTCCGTCTTCGTCGGATACCTGGAAGGATACTCTTTCTCCCATTCCTGTCGCATCAACTCCCCAGCCTCTGCATGTGCTGTGTAACTGTTTGATTCCTGTTTTTTTCATGATCTTTTCGGCATTGTTTTCATTGACTCCACAGCCTGCAATGATCTCGATCTGATTTCCATATTTTTTTTGAAGATCTGCCAATAATGAAATTCCTTCTTCTGCTGTTGCTTCCTGTCCACTTGTTAACAGACGGTCAAAGCCTAGATCGATCAATGTTTCGATTGCTTCATATGGGTCTCTTGTGCAATCAAATGCTCTGTGAAACGTTACCTTACGTCCTTCATTTTTTACATTTTCTAAAAATTCCTGACAGCGATTTTTATCAACTGTACGATCTTCATTTAAAAATCCAAAGGCAACTCCATCTGTTCCATAAGCCAATAATAATTTGAGATTTTCAAGCATCTGTTCATATTGATAGTTTGTATAGCAAAATCCACCGGCTCTGGCTCTTACCATAGATACGACTTCGATATCACTGTATTGTTTGATCATGATCAGACTTCCTAAGGATGGTGTTAATCCTCCTAAACTTAATGCACTATTTAATTCTACTCTTTTTACTCCACATTCACTTGCCATCATGGCATCTTCGAAACTTCCACAACATACTTCTATCATTTTTGTTTCCTTCCTTTACTCACAAATATTTTATCTTTATAGCATAGATCATTAATAAATTTATTTAGAATATCTTATGATTCTGGCATATATTTTTTCCCTGTTTCCGTCTGAGCAAGTCCTGCCTGACTCGTTTCTTTTAACGAACATGGTAATAGATCACCAACTTCCGCCATTGCATCAATAACCTCATCTAATGGAACTTTGCTTTCAATTTCCGCCATTGCCATATCCGAAGCTGTGATCGCATTGACGGATCCAATGACATTTCTTTTGATACATGGAACTTCTACCAGTCCGCCTAGTGGATCGCATACCAGTCCTAACAGAGATTTTAATGCAAATGCACCTGCATCAAACACCTGCTTTGTGCTGCCACCACGGATATAAGTGATCGCTGCCGCTGCCATACAGGAAGCGGAACCGATTTCAGCCTGACATCCGCCTTGCGCTCCTGCAATGCAGGCACGTTCGGCAATAACTTGTCCAACTCCAGCTGCAATATACATTCCTTCTAACATCTTCGCTTCTGGAATCTTATAAATCTGTTCGTATGTGATCAGTACCGCTGGCAGTACTCCGCAGGCTCCGGCTGTTGGTGCTGCTACGATTCGTTTCATACAGGCATTGGATTCTCCCATTTTTAAGGCATTTGCCATAACAGTTCCGACAAATTCACCGGTTAAGTTCTGCATTTTTCTGACTTCTTCCATCATTTTTTCACCGTCACCGCCGGATAATCCGCTTCTGGATCTTAAATCTTTGTCATAATTTTCATTGGCTTCTTTCATTGCCAGATACATGCTACTCATCTTGCCAATGGACTCTAGGCGATCTACTTGTCGTTCTGTCATATCATCATGTAAAATTGCTTCCCATAACTGACAATCCTCTGCTTTTGCTCTTGTTTCAATTTCTTCTACTGATGTAAATCCCATACTCTAGTCCTCCTTCATCTTTGCAAGATAGGTAACTTTCTGAATTCCTTCCAGACGTTCCAAAAAGTTCAGACCTTCTTCTGGTATTTCTTTGTCGCATTCAATGACCATAACTGCACTTCCGCCTCGATGATCTCTGTATAGCTGCATCGTTGCGATATTGACAGATTTGTGAGCGAGCATAGATGTCACTTCTGCTACATGACCCGGCTGATCATCATTGTGTACAACTAACGTTGTATATTCCCCACTAAAGTTTGCTTCCAGTCCGTCAATCGTACAGATCTTGATTCTTCCGCCACCTAAGGAACAGGCTATGATCTCAAGATTTCTTCCTGACTCCCCGACTAATAATAATTTTACACTGTTTGGATGTGCATTTTTTAACTGAATCTTTCCAATCTCAAATTTCATTCCAGATTCTTCTGCAATCTCAAAACTATCCGGAATACGGATATCATCGGCCGTCATTCCAAGCAGTCCTGCAACTAATGCCTTATCTGTACCATGTCCTTTTCCTGTTGCTAGAAATGAGCCATGTAATAGTATTTTTGCTTCTTTTACCGATTCTCCGAGCAGATGTCTTGATACCTGTCCAATTCTTACAGCACCTGCTGTGTGAGAGCTCGACGGTCCGACCATCACTGGTCCTACGATGTCAAATAAATTCATAT
>OFSD01001800.1_pt1 | contig 14620 bp, 17 predicted proteins | sample 1543191 | NCBI WGS metagenome assembly OFSD01 (sample SAMN04209221, study PRJEB22552) | human gut metagenome | biome: gut; material: feces | host: Homo sapiens | place: USA: Oklahoma
TGCCGCCGTGTTGGCGTGCCGAGAAGTCTACCAAAACATACTTATTTGTCAATATCGTTTGGCTATTTTTCGACAGATTTTTTCTACAATTTTAAAACTCATTGATTATAGGCATTTTAAAAAATCGTATTTTTCCACAAAAAAGCCCCCTTTCACAAGGAAAGGGGGCAGAATATTTCGGCAGGCTTAAGCTTCCTTCTGTTTTTTCTTCATGGCGGCATATTGATGGACCAGCGGCAATTCGTGGAATGCTTTCAGGGCATCCTCTTTTGCCTGTACGTAGTCTTTTTTCTCCATGGCCATTTCCATCATGACTTGATAACAAGCGGCATTGTAGCCGCCATCGCCGCGAGTATTGGCATCCCGCATGATTTGCAAGGCACGCCGGGAGGCATCATAACTGTTTTCCTGCATTTCATCCGAACTTCTATAGACTTTCAACATGTAGGAGGCCAGGGCGTCTTCCTGGGGAAAGCGCGAAAGCATCTTGTCCAGAATATCAACCGCCTTACGGTAATCCTTTTCCTTGACTGCCTGTCCGGCACGCATTTCAGCTACTGTGGAAGAGAAGGAGGGATTGTCGGAAAAACGCTCTGCATTTTCTTCCAGCAATTTGATGTAATCCTCATATTTTTTCTGTTTGCGGAGCTCAAAGGACTTTTTGTACACACCCTCAAGCTCCTGGTCGTATGCCTGGCGTTTGGCAAGCTCTTCAGTCAGTTTATCTTTGTCAAGCGTATCCCTGGCCGCCAAGTCCGCTACCCAGGAAGGCATTCTCTTGATTTCTCCAGCCCATACAACCACACCGTCACGAATGGCGGCAGACGACGGAAAGTATTGAAGTTTAAGAGAGTTAAAAAGGTCCATTACAGAGTCATCGGAAGGAACCCCAACAGGATAGGGAGACCACATGCCGGGACGTTCCAGGCACTCCTTCACTTGTTCTTTGTTCAAAGGCCTCACCGACAGTACCAGTACTTTGACATTAGGGTGATCCAAAAGCCCGTATTTCTTCAAGACAATGTCCAGCGTATTGGCGGGAATATCCCCTACCAGCTTTCCATCCTTCGAAAAGGCTCGCCAGAAGTCAATAAAAACAGTTTTCCCGGCAGGAAGCCCCGCCAGGCCCGGATGACTGAACCAGGTTTGCTTTTTCAAGAGAGGCGTATAAAAGGAATCTTCCTGAACCGCTTCTATTTCCTGCATCTTACGGGGCAGTTGCGGCCTGATCCCCTCCGTCGCACGGTCCAGCAAGGACTGGAGCGTTTCCTTATCTCCCGTCTGTTCCTGCAACTTTGCCCATGCTTTTCCCAAAGATGAAAGCGTAATGGCTTTTTCCATATACTCCAGAGCCTCCTTTCTCTTGCCCTGCTTTTCCCGTAATTCCGCCATCATGCGCCACGGAAGAGATGCCTCCTTGTTTCCCTTTTTCGAGATTTCAATGCAGCGGCGCAAGCACCGTTCTACCAGCGCGGCATCCAGTTTATCAGACGGCATGGTGTCTGCTTGCAGCAAGCTACCGGCCACATTGATCTGCACACGGTAATTATCTGAATATTCTTCCGTCAGGTCATTCAGGACCAATTGTGCTTCATCATATTTTCCCTGTTGCAGCAGAACATTGAAAGGTATGGTTTTCAAATAAATCAGCCTGTCCTGTGAAAATTGATTCGATTCCTGAATCTGCTTTAAAAGGGGAGCAGCTCCCTGTCTGCCATTTTTTTGGACAAGCTGGTTGACCATCTGCCTCGTCTGCAGGAAAATCTTGTTTTCCTTGTCTCTCGCATCCGCTGTTTCGACCGGCAGGGAGGCCACTGAGAAGTCCGGCTTCAACATAGCCGTCAGCATTTCTTCCGAAAGCTTTAAGGGATGTCCCCGCCAGATGAGTTTTCCGTTTTTAATGGCAAAAACATGTGGAATTCCATTTACTTCCAGAGGATCCAGCCATTTTGCCTTGGTGCGCTTTCCATCCACGTCCACGGCCATGGTATAAGTGAGGGGAGTCGGCCTGTTTTTCAGAAATTCCTTCAGGTTTTCCGGAGATTTGCGATCCATCACGTTTACCCCGATGATCTGCAGGTTTGGATTTTCCTTGAGTACCTGGTGCAGATGTTCCATATGAGGCATGGCAGCAAGACAGGGACCGCACCAGGTTGCCCAGAATTCAAAAATATACACTTTGTCCTTTTCCCATTTTTTCACGGGATCACCTTGGAGCCACACCTCCGGAATTCCATCCAGAAACATTTCAGGCAAAGCTTCCCCCGCGGCGGCAGTTTTATCTTCTTTTTTTTCAGAAGAGCCAGCCATTGAAGGCATACCCGCAGTCATCGCAAAAACTGCGGAACAGCCCAAAACAAGCAGATTAAAATTCAACATGGTAAAACCATACTCCCGGAACCAGCCGCGTCAAGATTATAGAAGAGGATTTCCAGTCGGATGGCAAAACAAGATTCATTTCTCCCCGCGGCAAGAAAATTCATGCGGCGCCGGAGTACTGGAGAAGAGAAAAAATGCTAAGTATGAGCTTTTTCCCCTGAGGGCAGAAAATGTCAATTCCCCGCATCCACATTTTTTTGAATTTCATTGGTTTTAAGAAAAAAAATTTACCTTTTAGGATAATCAAAGACAATATTATTTTCCAAAAGAGAAAACACATTAGAAAGGTCTTGCCAGATTTTTCTGAATGCGAAAAATGCGCGCATGGATGATATGAAGTCCAGCATCAGGAAGTTTCTGACCCTCACAAAAATGACTAGGGATGAATTCGCCGATCTTTGCGGCGTAAGCAAAAGTCAGGTTGACAAGTGGCTATCCACCGTACCCATCCCTGCTGCACGACAACGCCTCATTGCCAGAATCATGAAGGAAGAGTACGCCAAACACGCTCGTGCAGCTCAGATCAAAAATCCAAACAGCATCCATGTTCCGGTAACTCCACAGCGATATGAAAAGTTCAGATCGGAAGCGGAAAGACATGGATTAACCGTCCCGGAATGGGCCAGTGAAGCTTTGGACGCACTTTCCAACATCAAGTGCAAAAGGTAGGAAGCCGGCCCGGACGCTCAACCCAATCATATGGAAAGGAAGAATGGAGAGCTGAATATTCAGTGCCCAACCTGCACGCAATTACCAAATCCCCAGTAATTTCATGTCAGACGACGAAATACGCGCCACAGTCAGAGAATGGCTTCAATGCCAGCATTGTAAGTCCTATCAACTGGCCGGGAAAATAGGAATCCGCCCTCAGACGTTTTACGCCCAGATGAGCGTACGCAAAATATCCGATAATACCAAAAGAGCGCTCGCCCGGATTATTCCAGCGCTGATGTCTGAGCCCGATTTGCGCCTGCCGTCTTTTCCGGATAGAAACGACCCCGAACGCCTCAAAGTCAAGGAGTGGCTCAAAGCTCATGGTAAAACGCGGCAGTGGCTGGCGAAACAATGCCGGGTTTCCGTTCGGACCGTGCATACCTGGTTTTCAGCCCGCGGAAGAATTCCAGCCACGCAGTCCCTGTTTATTGAGAAGCTGATGCAGGAAAATGTTTCACGACCTATGCCCCTGCATGCGTTTTCCGTCAATTTTTCCGAGGCGGAGATGTCCATCATCCATAAATTCCAGAAACTTCATCCCAGCATAGACTTGAACACGTACGGCATGTACAAGATTCTGGAATTGTGTATCCACACGCTTTTACAGGACGAACACAGCCGCCCCGAATTCGTGCCGGCCTCTCCCAGCATTCCGGGAAATTGCCCTCAAACGGCTGAAAGACCTTTTCCTGCAGGGAGACAGAACGCGGGCATGCTCCATAAAAGGCAAACCCCGCAAGCTTGCGGCTTACGAGGTTCATAATGGCACGTCCAACTGGATTCGAACCAGTGACCCACTGCTTAGAAGGCAGTTGCTCTATCCAACTGAGCTATGGACGCATGGCGTGGAAGGAGAGTAGCAAAGATGCTCTCGGCTTGGCAAGCCCGTATCTGTAAAAAACGGCGTTCCGGCTACCGTTCAGGCATTATCCGGAAAAGACATGCCCGCAAGTTCCTGTCCGAATTTTCCCACCAGAGGTTCCTGATGGGAGAACATCCGCTCTCTTTCCTCTGGCTCCGTGTCGATGTAACCGTGCAGATGCAACAGGCCATGCACCATGTACCGGAAGAGTTCCCGGCAAACGGGTTCGTTGTATTCCACCGCCTGGCGAACGGCGGTATCATAGCTGACGACGATTTCCCCCAATCCGTCTCCATGAGGGAAGGTGATAACGTCCGTTTCAGAGGGATCATCCAGAAAACGGGCATGCACATCCCGGATGGAGTCATCATCCACGATACTTATTTCCACTTCCTCCAGACCGGAGAGGACGGGAACAGGGCCTTCGGGCAAGGCCAGTACGGCAGGCAGGCAGTTATTCACGGCCAAAGACAGGGATCCCATGACGGCAGACGGAATGCGCCCTTCCTCCAAATGGCTGTAAAGTTCAAGATGCGGTTTCATCCTTTTCCTCTCCCTCCGGATTTTCTTCTTCCGGTTTTCCTGCATTTTTCCCGCCGGAAGCGTCATCCGGCAGTTCCATAATGCCGGGAGAGGATTTGCCGTCCTGCGCCTTTCCTTCCTGCTTCCCGCTATTTTCCTGCTCGGACGCTTCCGCGTTTTTTTCTATTTTTGCTTCCGGACTGTGGGCTGGGGAAGGATACGCAATGCGGTTGTGATGGATGCTTTTCAGCGTTTGAATAAAACTGTTCCGGATTTTCTTGAGGTCTCCAAAGGTGAGTCCGCTGTCATCCAAATGACCGTCCACCACTCTTTGCTTGAGCAATTCATCCACCTTTTTCTGCATTTCCTCGCAGGAAACCCTGCCCATGGAACGCGTAGCGCTTTCCACAATGTCCGCCAGGCTGACGATGCCCGTCTCCTTGCTCTGCGGATTCGGCCCCTTGTAGCGGAAGTTGGATTCCACCACTTCCGGAACGTCATCCGGGGAAGCCAGACCGCTTTCCACCCTGCTCAGGATTTCATCACGGTATTGAAGGGCTTTCCGGTAGAAGAAGTATGCCAGGGATGTGCCGTGGTGCTGTTCGATGGCATCCACCAGAGGCCGCGGCAGGTTGTTGGCCCTGGCCATTTCCACGCCGTCGCTGACATGGTCAATGATGATGCGGGCGCTCATGCTGGGCGTGAGTTCATCATGGGGATTGGGGCCGTCCATGATGTTTTCAATGAAATAAAGGGGATTCTGCACCTTGCCGATGTCATGGTAGTAGGCCGCCACCCGGCATTCGATGGGATTGGCGCCGATGGCCTCGGCCGCAGCTTCCGCAAGCTGGGCAACCATCAGGCAATGGTGGAAGGTTCCCGGCGCCTCCATTTGCAGACGCTTCATGAGGGGACGGTTCATGTCCGCCATTTCCAGCCAGGAGATGGGAGTGATGATTTTAAAGACGCCCTCGATGATGGGAAGTACCCCGCTGATCAGTACGCTGGTGAGCATGCTGATGCCGAAGGATACCGCTACGCATAGCAGCACTCCCACCAGGTCGGAGTCCCACGCCTGGAGATTGACGACTCCCATGATGCAGCTCAGCACCATGATGAGCAGCCCCACGAAGAATCCCGCCCGCAACAATTGGGCACGATTTCTGAGGTTGTGCGTAAGAAGCACCGTGAGCATGCCGGACAGGGAGCTCAAAATCCAGAACTGGACCTGCTTTTCCGGCATGTATTGCTCAGGAAGCACGAAGAAGCCGCCGAGCATGCAGATGCAGATGGTGGCAAACATCCCCAGCAGCGGCCCCAGAAGCACCGTCACGATCAGAGGAGCCATCATGTAAGGCAGGTAGAGAAGCTCGTTGCCGATATCCGACGTAATGTCCGCCGTCACGTGGCGAATAAGGCCGAAGAAGAGCAATTGCACCAGAACAGTGCCCCAGGTAACTACAAAGGTTTTGTTTTTTTTGCGCTGGGAACCGGCGCAGAGCCAGTACATCGGCATCAGCGCCAGTGTCACGGAGAAGAGCAGGAAGGCCTCGGAGACATGATGCCATACGGACTTGCCCCAGTGCGGGCTGTAACTGCCCATCCATTGCAGGATGATGAAAACCAGGATGCACAAGGCAACGGAAACCACAGGATTGGAATCCAGGCGGTCGCCCGGGGTATGCTGAACTCCGACAACCGTTTCCGGTCCCTTGCCTTCTTCCGCCGCGGCGTGTTTTTTCAAAAGATGAAACATGATTGATTATTTGGGGTACACTTCCGAGATTTCCGGAATGGTACCCAGTTTGGCCATCTCCTCTTCAATGAGGGGATTGACACCCGTATGCACCATTTCCATGGAAACGCGCAAGGCATTGCGGATGGCTACGGGGGAGGAACTGCCGTGCGCGATGATGGTGACGCCCTTCACTCCCAGCAGGGGGCTGCCGCCTACGGCATCCGCAGAGAGGCGCGTCTTCATGGCCCGGAACGCACCGGACGCACAGGCCGCTCCCATCATCCGGAGGGGATTCGCCTGGAGTTCCATTTTAAGCCATTTGCCAAATGCCTTGGCCGTGGCTTCACAGGTTTTCAGCAGAACATTGCCGGTAAATCCGTCCGTCAGCACTACGTCTATTTCGTGCTCAAAGAGATCGTGGCCTTCCACATTGCCCACAAATTCAAAGGGGAGCACGCCGCGCTCCTCCAGATGCTTCAGCAATGCAAAAGTGCCTTTGGTGAAATCCGTTCCTTTTTCGTCCTCGGACCCGTTGCTCATGATACCCACTTTCGGCACGGGCTTGCCATAAACGGTGCGTGCCAGAATGCCGGCCATAACGGCATATCCCACCAGATGCCGGGGCTTGGCATCCGGGTTGGCGCCGGTGTCCGTCACATTGCAGACTCCGAATTCATTGGGAAGCTGCGTCACGATTCCGGCGCGTTCCACTCCGTTGAGCAGGCGGAGCTTAATGGTGGCGGCCGCTACGGCCGCTCCCGTGTTGCCGGCACTGACAACAGCGTCCGCATCCCCTGATTTGACAAGATCCACGGAGACGGACATGGAAGAGTTTTTCTTCTGCCGGACGGCCATCAGACCGGATTCATTCATTTCCACTACTTCCGCCGCGGGCACGATCTCCACACGCGGGCCGGACAGGCCCCAGCGATCGCAGGAATTGCGCACCACATCCTCCCTGCCTACGAGATAAATTTTTTCAATGAGGGGGAAGTCCTGTAGGGCCCGTTTCGCTCCGTCCATGTTAATATCGGGCGCATTGTCGCCGCCCATCACATCCAGTGCAATCTTCATACGTATTTGTTGAAGAAATATGTTAGCAGAAAAACACTCCGCTTCAAGCAAGTTCAGCCGCTTTGCGAAGCAAAAGCGGCCGAGGGTTCAAAATTATTACGCCGCGGTACGGCGGAAAATTTTTCAAAGTTGTTCAGGATCGCAGGCTCAGACTTCCGCCTTCACCACGATTTCCTTGCCGGAGCGGGTCGTGTAGGTGCCGCAACTCGGGCAAGCGGTATGACCGGGGATGCTGCTGCCGCAATTCTGGCATTTGCGAAGCTTCGGAGCACGCCATGCCTGGGCGGCAAGGCGGGTACGCTGCTTCATCTTGGACGTTCTGCGCTTTGGTGCTGCCATAATTTTAGTTGGTAAAAAGGTGATTAATGCTGGTCCCCCAGTTCATCGAGGGCGTCCCACACGCCGCTGTTTTCAATCGGGGCAGGACTGTTTACACCCGTTTGCCCCTGTTTGTCCACTCCAAAATACGGAGTTTTCGCCATACAGTCGTTTTCCATGCCGCCGTCCGCACATTTCGGGTATGCGGGAAAGTCCAGCACGATTTCTTCCCTCATGGCATCAGACACATCCACAACCGTTTGATTGTCAATTTCAAAAGAAGACGCAAAATCCTCCACTTCCACCACGTAGTCAAAGCGGCCCAGGCAGCGGACACAACGGAATTTGAAGGGAGCGGAAATTTTTCCTCTCACGAACAGTTCATTTTCAAACCTCTGAACCTGCAAGTCAAAGGCAAGCGGCCCGATGGACGTGACTTCTTCATCATCTATGCCGAAGATTTCCGAATCCAGCTCCCCGCTGTATTTTTTCCCCGCTTCCGGCAAATTCTCAAGCTCTACCAGCAATCTTTTCATAAATGCATCTTACAGGCTGATTCCGCGCCTGACAAGCAGACAGGGCGGCACCCGCATCCGCAGAAGCAGGAATGACACGCGCGCCGGCAGCCGGAAGAACGGAAAGCCGCTGCGGCCTAGCCGGGAGGCCATTCCAGCTTCCTCCCGGCCAGGATGTGCATGTGCAGATGCGGGACGGCCTCTCCGGCATCGGGGCCGTTATTGATAACGAGACGAAAGCCGGATTCATCAATACCCAGGCTGCGGGCAATTTTGCCTGCGGCCAGCATCATGTGGCCCAAGAGGGCGGCATCCCCTTCATCGGCCAGGGACAGACGCGGAATGGGCTTGCGGGGAACGAGCAGCAGATGCGTGGGAGCCTGTGGACCGATGTCCCGGAAGCAGACGCACTGATCGTCCTGATAGACAATGTCCGCAGGAATTTCCCCGGCACAAATTTTTTCAAACAGCGTGGAAGACATGGCATCAAAAAGAAGTCGTCAGGTTGTTTATCATTTTGCAGGGAGCTTGAACAGATTATTCCCTGGCGGCGGAGGCCCGGCGCAGGCGGTCCATGATGGCACGGCCCAGCCCCGCTTCCGGAACGGGTTCCGCCACAATGACATCAATGACCCCGTTTTCATCCATCTGCCTCATGAGGGCAAACAGGCGTACGGCGGCTTCCGCCAGACGGCCGCTGCCGGGGCTCATGGCCACCACCTCCGCCCAGTTTCCCTCCTGGGCCAGATCGGACGTTCCCTCATAGGAAAGCAGGCCGTAGCGCACGCCCTCCACAGGCGTGAACTCCATGCCGGGCTCCAGCAAAATCATGGGCTTGCGCGGCGCGTAATGACTGGCGAGCTGGCCGGGGGCATCCGCAGGGGCGGCTTCCGACACGGGACAGGAAGAGGGCTTGCGGCGAATGACCTTCACCATGTTCCTGAACTGTTCCCTGGTGACGGGACCTTCACGGAGCAATTCCAGGGCAGGCTTTCCCTTGTCGTCCACTATGGGCCGCACGATAGTACTTTCCAGCCCCTCGGAACAGGCCCCGGCATCCAGGATCATTTCAATGCTGCCGCCCAGCTCCTTTTCCACCGCGGAGGCGGAAGTAGGGCTGATGTGGCCAAACCTGTTGGCGCTGGGCGCCGCTACAGGCCTTCCCAAAGCCTTGGCCACTCCGCGCATCGCCGGATGAGCGCTTACCCGCACGGCTACCGTAGGCAGTCCGCTGGTGACGATGTCCGGAATGATGTCAGCCTTCGGCAAAACCATGGTCAAAGGCCCCGGCCAGAATTTGGATGCCAGGGTGTGCACCAGTTCCCGAAGCTCTTCGGGAATATTCGTGTATTTCTCAATTTCTTTCCCATGATGCACATGAATGATGAGCGGGTCGAAAGAAGGGCGCCCCTTGACTTCAAAAATTTTAGCCACCGCATCGGGATTCAGGGCATCCGCCCCCAGGCCGTAAACGGTTTCCGTGGGAATCCCCACCAGAGCACCCGCCGCCAGCGCTTCAGCCGCGCGGACATACAGCTTGCGGTTGTCTGACAGGGGATCCACCTCGAATATGTCGGTTTGCATGACCCTATCCTTGCCTGAAGGATGCTCCTGCGTCAAGCCAGACATCATCCCCTGCCCTTCCTACGGACCGGAAAAGGGCATACGGCTAAAAAGTTGTTTTCTCAAGCGGGCGGATTGGTTACACTTGGGGTATGAAGGACCCGGTGCGCCCCCCCCTGCCTAACATCATCCTGATCGGGCTGATGGGGTGCGGCAAAACGACCATCGGGAAGGAATTGCATCGAGAAACGAATCTGCGCTTTACAGATACGGACCAACTGATCGAGCAGCAGACGGGCATGAGCATTCCGCAGATTTTCAAGATTCACGGGGAATCCCACTTCCGTGACCTGGAAACCGGCGTCCTGCGCCAAATGCAGTCCGGCAGCAGGCACAGCCGCATCATTTCCACAGGCGGCGGCATCACCATCCGCCCGGAGAACCGGAAACTGCTGAAGGAACTGGGGTTCGTGGTCTGGCTTCATACGGATGTGAATACTCTGTACCAGCGCATTTCCCGCTGTTCCAACCGCCCCCTGCTGCAAGCTCCGGACCCCAGGGGGGTGCTTGCACGTCTTATGGACGAACGTCTTCCCTTTTATCAGGAAACGGCCCATCTCACCATAGATACGGCCAATCTCCACATTCACGAGATCACCTTCGGCATCCTTGAATCCGCCCGGGTGTTCCGTTCACGCTGATACGGCTGCATATTCCTTTTCCGTGAGCTGCTTCCCCCAGGGGCTTTCCGTCCTTTTGCAAGAAACAACAAAAGGCGATCCTCACAGGAGGAACGCCTTCAGGGAAAGCTGAACGGTTATGCGACTCAGGCCTTGCGAGCCTTGCGGATCATGGAATTCACCGTTTCAGACGGCTGGGCGCCGTTGGAAAGCCACTTGTCAACCTTTTCCAGGTCGATGGTGTAGTTGACGCCTTCCTGCATGGGATCATAGGTGCCTACCTGTTCGATGTAACGGCCGTCGCGGCGAGCGCGGCTGTCTACAACTACGATTTTATAGTAAGGACGGTCCTTGGAACCCTGACGGTTGAGTCTGATTGCTACTGCCATATCAATTTTAAATAAAAGATGTTAATGAGAACTCCCGCGTTTTGTCGCTCGCATGCGTGCACGGTCAGCTTCCCATTGCGGGTGCAGATGTATGCGATATAATGGGATCATTGTCAACACCAGAGTTGTTTTCCGGCAAAAAAACCTTTTCATCCCTTCTTCCCTTCATTACGAAAAACTTTCCACGGCCATGCGCCCGAAGGAGTACAGCATGCTGATGCCGAATCCGGCAAGTGCCAGGGACAGCGCGGCGTCCACCCAGTTGGCATGGCGGTCATAAAAAATCCGGATGGGATGCCAGCGGAATACCAGTGCCCAGAGGATCCATCCCACCGTACCCGTAACCACGATGAGCACGCCGATGAAGAAGGCATAGGAGACGGAATGATTTTTTTCCAGCAAAGGGGCAGCCAAGGCCACGAAGAAGAAGGTGGCCTTGGGATTCATCAGATTAGTCAGCAGGGCGTCCCGGTAAATGGAGGAGGCCGGGGGGATGTTTCCGTCTGCCGGAACGGGAGACTTACCGCCGCGGGGCCATATTTTCCAGGCCAGATACAGCATCCAGCAGGAAGCCAGGCAGAAAAGCGCCAGCCCCAGCGGACTGTGAAAAACGGAAGCCCCCACCGTGCACGCCAGCGCGGCATGCGCTACAACGCCCGTGCCGATGCCCAGGGCGGCCATCACCCCGGCTCCGAATCCGTACGCCAGCGTGCTTCTGGTGACGAAAGCCTGGTCGGGACCGGGAGAAGCCTGTGAAAGCAGCAGAATTCCTGCAAAGATGAGTTCTTCCATGGACGGGGAAAGTGAAAGTCATGCCCGGGGATGCGCCTGCCTGTAAACCTCCGCCATTCTGGCGCGCGTCACATGGGTGTATATCTGCGTGGTGGACAGGGAAGCGTGGCCCAGCAGTTCCTGGACGGAACGCAGGTCCGCCCCGGCATCCAGAATATGCGTGGCGAAGGTATGCCGGATTTTATGGGGGGAAATAGGGAACGGGATGGAGGAAAGCTTTACGTATTTGTCCAGCATCATCTGCACGGCACGGGCGCTGAGGCGGGTGCCTATGCGGGAAACGAAGAGGGGAGAATTCTTCGGCAGCCCGGCCATGGAAGCATACGTTTCCAAGGCGGATAGAGCGGGAGCCCCCACAGGCAGAATCCTCTCCTTGCGCCCCTTCCCCATCACGCGCACCCCGCGGAATCGGTGGTCCACGCTGTTGACGTCCAGGCCGACAAGTTCGCTCAACCGCATGCCGCAGGAATAGAAGAGTTCCAGAATGGCGGCATCCCGGTAAGGTAGCCACGCCGGGGCGTTGGGAGGCACCGGTACCTTGTACGGCAATTCCAGCAATTCCACCATCTGGTTGATGGTCAGGAAAACGGGCAGGCTTTTTTTCTTTCTGGGCAGAGAAACGCCCGTCATCGGACTGGCCTCCAGACCGCAACGCCGCATCATGAACAGATACAAACTGCGCAGGGCGGCAAAACGCAGGCGGATGGACGCCGTAGCAGCCTCATCCTTCAATTCCTGAAACAGCCAGTCCCTCATCTGTTCAGCCGTGCAGGCCTCCCACGCCGTGAAAGAAGCACCCGCCCATGTCCGGAACTGGCGCAGGGCGCGGGCATAAACCTCAACCGTATGCGGGGATGACTGTTTTTCCACCTCCAAATACTGGAGAAAGGCCCGTTCCGGTTCCAACGGCTGTTCCATGGCGAAACCAGAGTTATTCCGATTCTTCCTCCTGCTCTCCGTTCACAGGAGCCTCCAGCAGCAGAACCTCGCTGATATTCGCCCTGATGAACAGGTCTATGTCGTCCGGCTCTTCCATAGAGTCCAGAGGGTTGTCCCGGTAGCTGTTCGCAAGGGCCTGTTCCCTTTCCATGGGGCTGAGCGTACCGTCCTTGTCCAAGTCGTAAAGGTCCATCATTTCCTTCAGCCTGGCCTGGTACAGGGCGGCCGCATCTTTCATCACAAGAGCATGTTCCTCCGGATCAATGCGTCCGTTTCCATTGGCGTCATACTTTTCCAACAGCATGTTCCTGGTCAGCAAAAACAAGCCCGGCGCCACCATGAAGCGTTTTTTCCCCGGCGTTCTGATTTCCACCATGGGTACGGCCCGTTCCATCCCGGGAGGCGGAGGAGGGGGTGGAGGCCCTTCCTTACGGCGCATGTCCGGTCCTCCGTTCCTGCCGCGTTCCCTGCGGAGTTTTTCCACATATTCCCGGAACGCCTTGTATTCCGTAGGAGAAAGTTTTCCGTCTCCGTCCTTGTCAAACTGCATCATGAATTTCCTCCGGGCCTCCTGGCGCGCGGCGCGTGCATCCTTCACCAGCCGGGCCTTGTCCTCTTCGGACAAGACGCCCGTTCCCGTGCTGTCATACTCGTCCAGCACCATCTGGCGGATCAGCAGAGTTACCTGCAGGCTTTCCAAACCGGGCTTGGGCACAGGCGGAACCGCTCTCCGTTCCTCCGCGGCAGGAGCCTCAATCCGGGCCGCAGCCTGCGGCAGGAAACCGCACGCCAGCGCGGCGGCACATGATAGGATGAAAGGCTGGAACAATCTCATGGTCATTCTTATTAACCCCGCCTGGAAAAGACGGTTTCAAAAATAAACATCCGCCCCCTGCCGGCGGGCGGCACAAGGCGGATGCTGAAAATGCGGAAAACGCGGAAGCGGCGATTACTTCTCAACGTGAACGATCGCGTTCTTTTCCAGTTCAACGATCACGCCTTCCGCAATCTTGAGGGAAACAGTGCGTTCGTTGACCTTTTCAATAAAGCCGTGGAGCCCCGCGTTCGTCACCACCTTGTCCCCGCGTTGCAGGGATGCGATGCGCGCCTGCTGCTCCTTCTGGGCTTTTCTCTGCGGGCGGATCAGCATCACCCAGAACAGAATAATGATGACCACGAACATGAACATGGGACCGCCGAAGATCTGCTCGAAAATGGCGTTGAGCACCGGGAAGATCTCCACATCACGGTTGTAGTTGACGGTTGTCTTTCCATAGGCTTCCAGATGATACGGATCGATCATGTTCACATCGTTCAGGTCTGCGGTTGCCGCCTCATAAGCCAGGTTCACCGGATGAGACAGAGGCAGATTCCAGATTGGGAAAGTCTCGTATTTCGCATAACCGGCACGAACTCCGCGTTTATGTTCGTGGTAGAGCTGGGAGAGACAGGTTGCCATCTTTCCGCTTCCCGGTCCAGGTGCTGTTACAACAACCAACGGCTTGGTTGTCTCAATATATTCATTATGGCCATATCCATCCTCACTCACGATCAGCGGAATATTGTTCGGATACCCTGGGATCAGGTAATGACGATATACTTTCACGCCCATCTTTTCCAGACGGTTCTGGAACATCTGTGCGCTGTACTGTCCTGCATAATGCGTAATGCAGACACTTCCCACGTACAGATTCTTAGACTCAAAGATGCCCTTCAGACGCAGCAGATCCGAATCATAAGTGATACCCAGATCTCCACGAACTTTATTTTTCTCAATATCTTCTGCGCTGATCACAATAACGATCTCCACCTGATCTGCAAGCTGCATCAGCATACGAAGTTTACTGTCCGGCTCAAATCCCGGCAGTACGCGGGATGCATGATAATCATCATAAAGCTTGCCGCCAAACTCCAGATACAGTTTATTGTCAAACTGCTGAATCCGTTCCCGAATATGTTCTGACTGCATCGCCAGATACTTGTCATTGTCAAAGCCTTTTCTCATGATCGTCCTCCTCGTTATCCTGTGTTGTCTTATTTATTGTATCATCTCTGTTTGTATACGTTTCAACGCTTGTCCAGGGCATTGACTGTATTAAAAATATATACAGTTTGTATACAAAGGGCATGTAAAA
>OFSD01001802.1_pt1 | contig 14614 bp, 17 predicted proteins | sample 1543191 | NCBI WGS metagenome assembly OFSD01 (sample SAMN04209221, study PRJEB22552) | human gut metagenome | biome: gut; material: feces | host: Homo sapiens | place: USA: Oklahoma
GGATAAATCTTAGAAGCTATTCCATACCAAGTTTTAGTTATCCCTAAGATTTTAAATTGCTCCGGACAATATTTAATCAGAAATGAGATAGGAACTCCCATCACTCCTTCATAATCTGACGGAATGGCATCCGTAAAAGGTACTTCAATGGCATCATAATTATCGTAGCGGTCATAGGCAGCTTTGCCTTTCAGTTCCTTATGTTTGGAAAAGCGGAGGTTGTCTGCCATGCTCATCAGTGACAATGGCTCGTGACGACGACCATGTTCAATACTGGTAAACCAACATGAATTGCCCAATCTGGTATAATTGCCTACATATCCTAATCTTGCAGCTTTAGCCCTGTCTTTCTCATCCACTTTAGCTCCTTCAGGAACACCAAAAACCATATCATTTCCATTTCCTGTAGCACCTAACCAAACTTTGTTATCTTTTATCAGTGGAAAGACCTCTTTATAAGTGATTGCATTCATATTACCTATTACAGCAAATTTCTTCCCGGCTTCCACAATCCAAGCCAAGAATTCACGAAACAGGGAGAATGGCGGATTGGTGATGATAAAATCCGCTTCATTGCGAAGCTCGGTAACTTCTTTGCTTCGGAAATCTCCGTCACCTTCCATATACTTCCACTCAAGGTCATCAATATTGATACGTCCGTCCCCACTTTTGTCTCGTTCCAAGATGAATATCTTACCTTTCACCTGTGCCTTGGACGGGTCGAACTGAGGTGCTTCTTGCTCAAACAAAGAGGGCTGATAAGGCGTTTTGTATTTTTTGCTATCCGGCGCATAGCTCGTAGAAATCAGTTTTTTCAAGCCCAACTCATCGAATTTGGCAGCAAAGTATCGGGTAAAGTTGCTCCATTCTGGATCATCACAAGGAAGAAGCACAATCTTTCCTCGAAACACATCGGGGTCATATTCAAGATAGGCGTTCATTTCAATCTCTATGTCATGAAATTGCGTATAGAACTCATCATTCTTAGCCGCCTTAGCTTCTTTTAGATTAGTATTTGCCATATGTCTGTTTTTTTATTTCGTTAGGTACAAAAGTGTACGCACATCCACATTCAGTATTTCCGCTATCCTGTATAGTACGGTTATAGGCGGTTACACTCTGTTCGTAGCGTATAGATTGACCATGTTAAAACCTTTACCAAGCCGTTTAGCCAATTCAGTTTGACTAATACCCGCCTCAATCAATGTTTCTTTTATCCGATTCATTGCGACATCTTCTTTAACTTGTCACAAAGGTATATAATTTTATTGGGTAAACCACTGTGCTCTTAAAAGAAAGTATTTCGTTAATGGCTTATCCAAAGCTATTTTGGAAAATTCTATTTGTTTTTTCGCCAGCTGATTTTATAAAACTGCCACCGATAGTTCGTACTTTCGAAAAAAATCCCTATATTTGCAAATGAAAGAGTTATTTGACAGCATACAACGCAAAACGCTGAAATTCGCACAGTTGCCAAATCGTTACCTCTATTTCTCAAATAATTCGCTAATAGTTTATTTCTCAATCGGTTAAGTCAAACCGATAAAAATCTAAAATAAAAACTCTATTTGCAATTTTGAAGCAAAAATAGAGGACCGGCGCGACGGCGGCAAATTAATTCAACGAACCCCGGGACAATCATCACCAACAGGCCTTTTTCAATAACGAACAGAATCGGCGCGCAGAGGGGAACAGATCGGAGGAAAAGGCGACAGGGGTTAAAACAGCCGGAGAGGGGACGGAAATCCGAAACAAAAAAAACGGCTGCACTTGCGTGCAGCCGTCGGTTTGGTAGTGGATAGGGGATTTAATGAGCCCTTTTTCTCGCAGAATTGTCAACTGATTTTCAACGACATACAAATCGAAAAATTTATTAAAAATCACCTTTTTGTCCCGTATCTGTCCCGGGATAGTAGTGGATAAATTATCCACTACCAAATAGTTGTACCTAATTATTGTGTACTCGCAACATCTTAGCCCGGCGAATCTTACTTAAAACTTCTGAATAAGTCTCAGACACAACAATTTTCACAAAACCATTTCTATCTTCAACTCCCGGACGCTCAAACTCTTCAGCCAAATAAATTGTAACGTTCTTTGTATCATCTTCGACACGAGTTATCCAATCCACATTGATTAGCGTCTTTCGATATGGAGCAGCGGAATTTGTTACTTCAATAAATCCATTCATGATTTCATCTATTTAAGATTTCAAGATTATTCTCTCCGAACACCAATTTCAACACTTGCTCCTTTTTACTTTGACTCAATTCAATAGTGAGCGTAGCACGAACTTCATCACTAAAATTTTCACCGTTTCGGCGTTTTTCATAGATATCCGGATAAGTGAATAAATCTATTTCACGGAGACCTATATTTGTTGCAATATTTGAAATTTGGCGTAAACTTAATTGCACCTCTCCGCTTAAAATCTTGCTGAACTGCGAAGCGCTCGTTCCCGCATATGCGGCCATCGCCTTTTGCGATATCTTCCTATCGCTTATAATTTTACGGATATTCTCTACTATTGGATGCGTCATCTTTTCTTGGTGTTTTTGCCTATAAGAAAGTTAGGCATTGATTTTCAGATTGTTGCAAAATAATTTGAAATTATATTTCATTTTATGAACTTTTAAGTTTCATATTATGAAATATATTTCTATATTTGCATTTGTAATTACAAAAGTAACGCATTTGTAATTGCAAATATAAAACAATTTCTAACCAAACATTCAACCCTATGTACACTATTGAAGAAAAGGTTCCGAACTACGCGCCGCAACTGCCGGACATCGCAAAGGCCAAGAAAAGCATCACCGGAAAGGCTCGCCAGCTATTGACCGCCGCCCTGGGACGCGAGTTCATGGAACGATCGACCCGTCACAAGGTTTACGGGCTCTATTTCTGCCTCTCGCTGATCGCTCTCTTCGCCTGGGACGAATCGCGGATTTGGCCGAACCTGCTGAACCTGCTGAATTTCGCCAACGCCGCACGGCTGGCAAATAAGACAGCAAAAAAATCGAGTGCCCAGAGATTAGGATAGTCGCTACACCACGCACTCGTGCCGAAGCCACCCGGGAGGGCCGCCAAGGCGACAAGGAGGGGCCCGGCCCCTTGAATAGCCGAGCCGGGCGCCCTCCTTGCTTTTTTTCAAACCACCAAACACCGGAACAATGAAAACGACAACACCAACAACAAAGGAAATCATCGAAATAATGAAACAGGCCAGCAACGCCTTGGACAAGTTCAACAAGGCGCACCGCCATCTCGACGTCTGCGAAAAGACGGAAGCCGATCTGGAATTATGGAGCAGCAACCTGCGCTGCCATGCCACAACACTCAATTCCCGGATAATTTACAAATAACCAATACCGCCATGAAAGAACAAACATTGAAGGAACTCTACACAACACTCGGCCCGAACGAGCAAGCGAACATGATCCGCTTTTTCGGGGCAAAGCTATTTGTCAACCCCACAACGGCGGTCTACTATCTACGCGGGTATCGCCAACTGCCGAAACTGAAACAGCCGGTATTGGCCGAATACGCCGAAAAAACATACGCCGTCAAACTCAAATTCTCGTGACCATGTATTGCGACAAAGACAGCAACGGCCGCGTCTCAATCATGGATTTAACGAACGACGAGTTCGACACGATCCGCCGGGCGATCATGGCCTTCAAAACGGGGCTGCTCCAAAATCGCTTGCCTGCCGGGTTCGCCCCTCAAAGCGAAACCTACGAACAATATCACCGTGCAGGGATAATCCTGCGCCAAATCGAAACTCTCGAATAATACAATCGGGGGGGGGTGTCCGAGGGGGCCCCTCCAAAACGCGAAAAGATGATACCTCAAGAAACAATACAACAGCTCAACGGCCTCGACATTCTCCGGGTACTCCAGGACGAGGGGCTCGAACTGAAACGGGCCGGCACTCACTACGAGTGCTGCTGTCCCTTTCATGGCGAGAAAACACCCTCGTTCAAAGTATCGACCACCCGGGGAACCGCACATTGCTTCGGGTGCGGCAAAACATGGGGACCGATCTCCTTCGTCATGGAACGGTACGCGATGAACTTTGTAGAAGCGTGCCGCCACCTCGGCAACCGCTATGACATCAAATGGGAGGAGAAAGAGCCGACACCCGAAGAATTGGCAAAGCGGTTCGAACGCGATCAACTCTTTCGCGCCAACAATATCGCACTCGAATTTTTCCGGTCCATGTACCGGCAATCGGAACCGGCACAGAAATACGCCACCGGACGCTGGGACGAGGCGACCATCGAGGAGTGGTGCATCGGTTACGCCCCTGGCCGGAAAACTCTACTCCGCCACATCCGAGAGCAACACGAAAACCTCGACATATTCATCAAGGCCGGACTCATCAAAGTCAGCGACGCAGACGGGGACATATACGACGCCTTCACCCAGCGCCTCATGTTCCCGATCCGCAACCAGACGGGCAACGTCATCGGCTTCACCGGCCGGGCCATCAACTCGAAGAAGAACTCCGAGGGGAAAGAGCCTCCCAAATATATCAACACCAAAGAAACGCCCATCTTCAAGAAGGGCGACATTCTATTCGGGTACTTCGAAGCACAGCGCATCGCCGCCTTACACGACGTACTGAACCTCGTCGAAGGAAATCCCGACGTGATCCGCATGGCGAAGATCGGCCAGCAGAACACCGTCGCGCCGATGGGAACCGCCCTCACGAGTACCCAGATCGGGATGATAAAGCGCATCGTCTCGAAAGTCGTCATCATCGGCGACAACGACTCAGCCGGGCAGAAGGCGGTCGTCAGCCATGGTGAAGCCCTCACGGCGGCCGGGCTGAACGTGCGGGTGATGATACTCCCCGGAAAAGACGCCAAAGACGCCGACGAGTATTTTAAATACGAAGCCTCAAAATCCTACGACGAGTGTATGGCCGAGAACTCGGCCGACTTCGTGGACTTCATGTATCAGACCAAGGTCGGGAGCGTCATGTCGCAGAATGACCGGCTCAACGTCATCAATTACATCTGCGGCCTGCTCGTTTTCTACGACGAGACACTCGCCCGGATGTACCTCGACAAATTCGGCAAGGAGGATAAGCAAGGTAAAATTTGGAACGAGACCTACTACCGGCTGAAAAACAAGCGCCAGGTCGAGGCAATCCGCGAAGAAAAGCAGGAGCAGGCCGATTTGGTGGAAAAATACGGCTTCTACATCAAGAACAACTGCTACTACGGACAGATATCGAAGGTCGGGAACGCGATGCCGTGGACGAATTTCGTCATCCGTCCAATCGTGCTGATTTGGGACGGTCCCGCCTCCTACCGCATGTTTGAAATCGAGAATATCCACCGCGAAAAATGCCTTATCACGTTGCCGCAGGACCAGGTAACGACACTCGACAACTTCCAGAAGAACATCGAAGGCAAAGGCAACTACATCATCGAAGCCGTCGTGGCGAAACAGCAATACACGCAGCTCAAGAAATACATCTACGAACAGACGCCGACGGCCCGCGAAATACAGCAACTCGGATGGCAAAAGCAAGGCGAATTTTTCGCGTGGGGCAATGGCGCCTTCGATGGCGAGGTGTTCATCCCGGCCAACGACTACGGGCTCATCAAAGTCGGCGACAAACTCTACTACCTCCCGGCCGCATCCAAGGAAGCCCGCGAGGACACCACCACCTACAACCTGCACCGAAAATTCGTGTTCGTTCAGCAGAGCACCGTGACGCTCTACGAATACGCCCGACAATGTATCGACGTGTTCGGGGAGAACGCGAAAATAGCCCTCTGTTTCTACTTCACGACCCTATTTTCGGACATCGTGCGCGCAACGATCGAGAACATGCCGATTCTCGACATGTTCGGGCCACCGGCAACTGGAAAAACCCAAATGGCGCGCGCCATCGTCGCTCCCTTTCAAGTCAATGCCGAGTCGATCAACCTTCGGAACGCGACACAAGCCTCGCTCGGCGAAGCGATCGCCGAGGTATCGAATGCCGTGGTTCACATCGACGAGTTCAAGGAGGACATCGACCCGAAGAAAGTCGAATTTCTCAAAGGTATATGGGACAACAGCGGCCGGAGTAAAATGAGCATGGACGGCAAGAAAAAGCGGACCATGACGGCGATCAGTTGCGGACTCGTGCTCACGGGCCAGGAAATGACAACCTCCGACAACGCCCTCATGTCCCGAATCGTGATGCTGACCTTCTACCAATCCAAACATAGCGAGGAGGAGAAACAACGCTACGACCAGTTCAAGACCATGTGCAACCGCGGACTCTCCCACCTCACACACGAACTCCTCCGAGAGCGCCGCAAGGTAAAAATAGGCTACCGCGAAGCCTACGACCAGACAAACGCCGATCTCCGGACTCTGACGCGCGGCGTCATAGACCGAATACTTCAGAACTGGAGCGCCCTGCTGGCAACGCTCCGAATCCTCGAAACACGGCTGCAACTGCCGTTCACCTACGCCGAGACGCTCGAAATCGCCGCACGGCTCTGTCAGATACAAAATGAAAAAGCCGAGCAAACCAACGAACTCGCCGGCTTCTGGTCGTCGATCGACTCGCTGGCCAGCCTCGGCAAAATCCAAATGAAGGGCGAATATAAAATCATATCCGGCCCGGACTGGTGTTTTGCCAAAAAGAAAGAGCGCAAGGAACTCCCCGGTGGCCGCGAGTACCTCCTACTTTATTTCGGCCCGGCGGCCGACCTCTACACGATGCACAGCAAGAATCTCGGCATAAAATTCCTTCCGAAATCCTCTCTCCAAGAATACCTGCAAAAATCCGAGGAATTTATGGGCACGAAATCCGGCGTGCGCTTCCTTCCGCACCTCGGCGTTGGCGGTGCCGTTTCCGCGACAGAAACAGCACAGAGCAAGGTCACATCGGCGATGGTATTCGACTACACAGCTCTCAAAGAAAAATATGACATCAGTCTCTCAATGATTGCATACGGTGACGGAAGCGACGAAACGGACGCCTCCGTCGAAACTGAAGACAAACCATTTTAACCAAAATTCTCAATCCTATGTACAAAGACAACGCAGAAACTCCGCGCTCAAAGCGAGCCTGCTGGAACAGAATCGAGGCCGTAATCAACATGGCCCAGATGACGACGAACGCATTCGCACGCCACATCGGACTGCCCCGAGGCGAAAACCTCTACCAAATCAAACGAGGGAATAACGGCGTGTCTCTTGACCTGGCCAACCGCATCGTCGCAAAGTTTTCCGAAGTAAGCAAACTTTGGCTTTTAACCGGCGACGGCCCGATGCTAATTGAAAAAACGGAACCGGCAAGACTTACGCCGTGGGCATATTTCGCCGGAACTGCGCTCCACGCACTAATAGCGAAAGATGTCGATTATCCGGAAAAATCGGCAGCCCATTACGCAGATCGCATGGTCGAACTTTATGCAAAGAGAGGAGGTCGGCAATGAATTTTCATATCTCGTGCATGGTGTTCGTACCCGACGAGCAACAGCAAATCGAAATCCAAAAATGGATGAACGGTATCGGATGGCGAATCCTCGGAGGACGAGACAGCAAACGTTGCTTTCTCGTGGCTGATACCGACCAAAACGCCGCCTTGTGGTTGGAACTGGACAGGGGTGCCCGAGCATGTTTCAGCCAAGATTACTACGATTGCGGCGAAAATATCGAAATGTTCAAAGCCCTGGCGGCGATGAACAGCGACAACGACCGCGAACAATGGTTCATCGCTCACGTCGTAATCCGCTTCGACCGGCTGAAAGACACGGTGCAGACCGAAACCGGAGAGCGACTGATTATGGCCGGTGACTGGTTCAAAGTCCTGATCCCGCGAGCCAACAATATCCGCGCGAAATGGATGGCGGCAGGGTGTCCGAACCAACTTTCGCACAAAGCGACCAAAGAGGAGATCATCGAACACTTCAAAAAATTAAGACGATGAGCGGAAATTCCAACAAAAAAATCGCATTCAACTATTTCGGCGGAAAATTCACATGGCTCGACAACCTCTACCAAAATTTTCCTGCGCAATTCTCGCACCTGGTCGATCTGTTCGCCGGCTCGATGGTCGTCTCAATAAACTATCGCGGAAAAGTCATTCGCACAGCGAACGAAATCAACGGAGAAGTTACCAATTTCTTCTGTCAGCTGCGCGACCACGAAGCAGAACTTGTACGGGGGCTTCGTCTGACACCCTACTCAGAAGAAGAGTTCGATCACAGCTGGGCAGAAGATAGTATGGAGATCTCCGATATTGAACGTGCCCGTCGATTCTACATCCGTGCACGGCAATCCTTTTTCGGACTCGGGGCCCAAAGACAGAAAAAAGGCTGGCACATGTGCAAACAACATATCAACGCACAAGGAGGCGAGGGTGTTTCCCGATGGAGAAACGGAGTAGAAAAGTTGCATGAAGTAGCGGCAGAGATTCGCAACAACTTTCAGATCATGAACTGCGACTACATGGAAGCCATCGACCGAATTGATTTCCCCGGCGCTTTCTTCTACTGCGATCCGCCCTATCCTCTGGAAAGCCGAGGCGGCCATAATAAAAATGGCGATTATCGCTTCGACTTCACGGATGAAGATCACGAGCGACTGGCCGAACGCCTACACCGGATAGAAGGGATGGCCATGGTGAGCAGTTACGATTGCCCGCTGACAAATCGGCTCTATGCGGACTGGCACAAAGTAAAGTTTCCGTTCAAGCGCAATAACATTCGTAGCAACATTGTGAACGGCTCGGGAACGGTCATGCAAGAGTGCGTATGGTGCAACTATGAACCGCCCGTGCGTGCGCAAAAACTTTTTTGATCATGGGCAAAATCACTCTTTCAGACCTCCACGCCCGCCAAGCGTGGCCTTTGGAGCAGAAAATCGACCACACCGTCGGAGCAATCGAGGCGTTCATAAACTACTGTGAAAAGCACGGCCGCAAGCCCTACGTCTCATTTTCCGGCGGACTGAACTCAACAGTACTACTCGACATCGCCCGACGCTTCGTCGATCCAGATATGCCGGGTGTGTTCTGTTCGACGGGCAACGAATGGCCGGAAATCGTCAGCTTCGTTCGACACACACCCAACGTCACGATCATCCGGCCGCAACTGACGCCGCGGGAAGTGATCGCCCGATACGGGTTCCCGTTGGTCAGCAAAGAGCAGGCGCATGCCGTGCGAGACATCCGCACATCCAAAAGCGAAAAACTGAGAAACTATCGGCTCTATGGCGATGGGAAACGCCAGCAAGGCATACTTGCGAAAAAATGGCGCTATCTAAGCACAGAACCGTACATGACCTCGGAAAAATGTTGCGAGATATTGAAAAAAAGACCTTTTGCAACATATAACGCTTCAACACTCAGCCTCCCAATGGTTGGAACTATGGCAGGAGAAAGTAAACGACGAGAGATTACATATATCAGTCACGGCGGTTGCAACTCCTTTTCAGACGACCCGCGCAAGACACACAGCGCTCCGTTGTCGATATGGACGAATGCGGACTGTTGGGCCTACATCCGCAAATTGTCGGTGTCATACTGCCCAATTTACGACGTACCGGGCATAGATCGCACCGGCTGCGTATTCTGCGGTTTCGGCGCCCACCTCGGGGGGGGGGAGTCGCTTTCGGGTACTTTACACCCTGCATCCGAAACTCTACAAAATGGCAATGAATTACTCCAACAACGGCCACACACTCCGCCACGCCCTCCGGCGTATGGGTGTTGAACTGCCGGATGAGACACAAGAATTATTCTGACGATGGAGGCAAAAATCATTCGGGTATTCCCGACCAAGACCAATGCGACGCCGGATGACGAACTGGTACGCATCCACGAGGTGCCGTCGCTGTTCGACGAGGCCGACGAGGTACATATATCGGTCGCTTTCACGTGGGACATTCCGTGGGCGGAGTGGGCCGCCAAACAATGGGAACGAGTTGCCCCGGTGAAGATCGGCGGTCCTGCCTACAACGAGCCCGGCGGGGAGTTCGTTCCGGGAATGTACATGAAGAAGGGCTACGTCATCACTTCGCGCGGGTGTCCGAACCGCTGCTGGTTCTGCGCCGTGCCCAAACGCGAAGGCGGTCAGCTCCGGGAGTTACCCGTGCGAGACGGATGGATCGTCCAAGACGACAATCTGCTTGCCTGCTCGCCCGAACATATCGACGAAGTGTTCGCCATGCTGGCACGGCAACCTCATCGACCGCAGTTTGTCGGCGGACTGGAGGCCGCGCTTATGACCCCGGCGATGGCCGAACGGCTATACGAGTTACACCCCGATTCGCTCTTTTTCGCATACGATACACCCAACGACCTCGAACCGCTTAAAGCCGCGGGAAAAATGCTCCTCGATGCAGGCTTAACCAAGGCAGGCAACCGGCTACGCTGCTATGTGCTGATCGGCTACAAAGGCGATACCTTCGAGAAAGCCCAGAAGCGGATGGGCGAGGCATGGCGGGCAGGATTTATGCCTTTCGCCATGCTCTACCGAGATCGGGAGGGAAAATTCGACAAAATATGGCGCCAGTTCCAAGGGCAATGGGCCAACCCGACAATCACCTACTGCAACTGCAAAAAATATTTCGGAAAATGAAAACACTCTATCTGCCACTCAAAAAGGAATGGTACGAAATGATCGAGCGTGGAGAGAAACCCGAGGAATACCGGGCGATTGTGACGTATTGGATGACAAGATTATTGGACTGTTTCCCTATGTTCAATATGCCGACCGACGACGGTCAATGTCTCGAAGAAGGTGTGAACCGATGCGCTGGTTGTACAGCGGCAATGGGGCCTCGATTCAAGGAGTTCAACGCCGTCTGCTTCTCCTATGGTTATACCCGTCGCAGGATGACATTCGAATGCAAAGGCATCACGATCGGCCGAGGCCGGCCCGAGTGGGGAGCGCCAGAACACACAACGTTTATCATCAAATTAGGAAAAAGATTATGACAACAGAAACTATTTATACACCCGATGAGCTGACCTCGGGACATTGCAGGGCCTGCGGAGAAGAAAGCAACGAAATTTTGATCGGCGACGGCCGATGTCTGGATTGTATCGAAGACGAAAAGTTTTTCAAAGAAACAATGAAAGGATTATAGCCATGCAACTCCTTTACATCGACCTTTTTTGCGGTGCCGGCGGAACCTCGACGGGCGTTGAGCGGGCACAGATCGACGGTCGCAAGTGTGCGAAAGTCATCGCATGCGTCAACCACGATGCCAATGCGATCCTCTCGCATGCGGCCAACCACCCGCACACGCGCCACTTCACCGAGGACATTCGCACACTCGACCTCGGACCGATGAAAGTACACGTCGCCCGAGAACGCATGAAGCACCCCGGTGCGAAACTCGTGCTCTGGGCCTCGCTGGAATGCACGAACCACTCCCGGGCCAAAGGCGGCATGTCGCGCGACGCCGACAGCCGCACGCTGGCCGATCACCTTTTCCGCTACATCGAGGAGCTGCGCCCCGACTATATCCAGATCGAAAATGTCGTTGAGTTCATGGAATGGGGGCCACTCATCGTCAAGGAGAGCGTCGGCCCAGACGGTGCGGCCTTCTGTCCGCTCGACATCAAACACGACCGCAAGCGACGGATAACAACCGTCGCCCCGGTGTGGGTTCCCGACCCCGAACACAAGGGAATACACTACCGCCGCTGGGTGGAGGAGGTATGCGCCCACGGCTACCGGTTCGAACATCGTGTGCTCAATGCGGCCGACTTCGGGGCCTACACATCCCGGGTACGATATTTCGGGCAGTTCGCGCGGCCGGATTTGCCGATGGCGTGGCCGCGGCAGACGCACGCCCGAAATCCGGAGCAGACACGCGACCTTTTCACCGAACCGCTCGCGCCGTGGCGGCCCGTGCGGGAATGCCTCGACTTCGAGGATCGCGGTGAGTCAATCTTCGATCGCCGCCGGCAACTCGTCGGAGCGACACTCGACCGCATCCACGCCGGGCTGGTGAAATTCGTCGCAGGAGGCAAAGACGCTTTCCTCGTCAAATACAACTCCCGAAACCAGTCCGGCAAATACATCGCTCCGGGACTCGACGCTCCATGCCCGACCGTGGCGACACAAAACCGGCTCGGCGTAGCCCGTGTAGATTTCCTGTCCAAGCAGTTCAGCGGACAGCCTGCGGGCAAGAACATCCCCATTGACGGCCCGGCCGGAACCGTTACGACAATCGACCACCACGCCTTCGTATCGGCATACTACGGAAACGGATACAACTCACCCGTCGAACGGCCGGCCCCTACGCTGACAACAAAAGACCGATTCCAGTTGGTGCAGCCATTTATCACCAACTACTATTCCGGCGGCGGGCAACTCTCCGGAGTGAACGAACCAACCGGCGCGCTGCTGACGAACCCCAAGCAGCGTATCGTGAACGCCCACTACCTGCTGAATCCGCAATACCGGTCCGCCGGCGGCTCTGTGGATGCGCCTTGTTTCACGCTGATCGCACGGATGGACAAACGTCCGCCTTATCTGGTATCCATCGAGCAGGGAGTACCTGCCTGGACAATCAAACCGGACGACATTCCCGAAATGGTGCGCGTGAAAGAGTTCTGCATCCTCTATGGCATCGTTGACGTCACGATGCGAATGCTGCGCATCCCCGAGATGAAACGCATCCAGGGATTCGGCGACGATTACGTGCTTATCGGATCGCAGGAGGAACAGAAGAAATTCCTCGGCAATGCCGTCGTCACCCAGGTAGCGACCGCATGGAGTGAGGCAACAGCCGCAGCTATCGACGAAATAAAATCACCTGAAAAACAACACAAAAAGTCCAACTATGAAAATCACAATCGAAAACACCGACAAAATCGTTACCCTGAACGGAATTCCGGCCCGTATCTGGGAGGGAAAAACCGACTCCGGAATCCGAGTCCATTGCTTCATACCCCGGATAGCCGTGAGACGGGACGAAGCACGCATCGAAGAGTTTGAACGGGAATTACAGGAAACGGCATCCCCGAGTCCCGAAATAGCCGCCTACCCTTCACGCCTGATTATATGACGTCCCGGCAAATCAAAGCGGCGCAGCTCCGCCACCGCATGGCCATCCAAGCCATGACCCCGCACCGGCTACCGAAGCGGCCGACTGAAGTCGAACGACACATGGCAGACACGGCAGTCGATATGCTCGTGCTGATCCAAACGTTACCCTACATTATGGGAGACCTCCAAGAAGAACTGGAAAAAGCCGGACAATTTCGCCACGAAATCAAGCGCCGCCACCGGCAGGCCGAAGAGATTATTTTTTCCGTAGCAGAACCGGCTTACCGGATATTTGCCAGGTTCAAGCCCGAAATTGCCAGAGGCTTCCTCGACCGAGTAGATGACCTATATTTCCGCATAAAAAGCGGGCACGGACTGCACGGTGTCGAGGAGGCTGTCTCTCTCCTCTACGCGGCATGTCAGCTGATCGAACGCTACAACCACCAACTCGAACGGACCTATTATTTTGAATACGCGGACCTGCTCTACAAAATCCCGAGCCTGCTCGATTGCATCCCCTGCAAACGACGCGACATTACCGCACAAATAACGGAAACTCTACAAACCAATAAATGACAATGAAAACGTTCGTCGCCTTCATTCTCCATCTATGGGCCGCAATGGATAGGAATCAAGAGATTTTGCGAAAATCCCAACCCTGTAATCAACTCACCACTACACCCGGAGGCATTGTTGCAGCGACCTCCAGTTGCTATCCGCTCTCTCAAAACCTCAAAAACGTATTAGCCAACTTATCAGCATTATCGACCACCATAAGGGCAGCATCTTGCACCATACAAGAATTAAACGATGCGATACAGGCACTCCGAGGGATACCGTGTTACTATCCACCACTCCGGGCACGTCCCCGGCCGAAGCCGCGCAGGTCCCGGGCCAAGCATCAGCCGACCCGGTTGCAACGGCGCATGAACCGCCAGACGAAGCGAAAGCGCAGAAAATAAACTGAAATATAACGCGCGAATATGACTTTTTACGAAAAATCGGCCAACATCGACCAACACCACTAAAAATCAACAATATAACGCAACACAACGAACCTACAACCGACCTACAACGACCAACACGCAAACCTACATTCTAAGACTATGACCTACAAACCTACAAAAGCACATTTTACAAAATATTGATTTTCAACTTTGTAGGTCGTGTAGGTCATGTAGGTCGAAAAAACATGTCACCATGATAGAATACGAAGAAATAACCCCGGAGGAAATCCAAACCTATACGACGAAACTCGTGCCGAGGTTATTGCGCGTTCCTCCCTACCAATGGACCCGCATCGACGACATTGCCAAAGATGTCATCCGATTCGTTGACATTTGCCAACACCTCGCTAACCGCGGATATTTCCAGGACGGAGATGGCTATACAGTTATCGAAATCAAAGAGAACAAGTTCGTGCGACTCGACCCTATGTACATACGCACGCATGATACCAAAACCTTTCGAATATGGAAATAAGATTCAGAGCCAACGACCAACTTACAATCGACTACCTGCGCCACTTGTTCAATGCTCCGGCGCCCGGACCAATCCGTCTATCCCTCGCCAACGATTTCGGCCGCATG
>OFSD01001804.1_pt1 | contig 14606 bp, 10 predicted proteins | sample 1543191 | NCBI WGS metagenome assembly OFSD01 (sample SAMN04209221, study PRJEB22552) | human gut metagenome | biome: gut; material: feces | host: Homo sapiens | place: USA: Oklahoma
AGCAATCCATGAAATTTACAAAAATGCAGGGCTGCGGCAACGATTATGTATATGTCAACGGCTTTACGGAGAAGCTTTCACCGGAAGAGAAGCCGGAGATCGTAAGAAGCTTAAGTGACAGACATTTCGGAATCGGCGGCGACGGTGTGATCTTTATCAATCCGGCGGAAGAAGCGGATTTTGAGATGGAAATGTACAATGCGGACGGCAGCCGTTCGGAGATGTGCGGCAACGGCATCCGCTGCGTGGCAAAATATGTCTACGACAAAGGACTGACGGACAAGAAGGACATTACCATCGTCAGCGCCGGAAAAATAAAATATCTGAAACTCACCGTGGAGGGAAAGACCGCCACGGACAGAGGACAGGTGACGCTGGTACAGGTGAACATGGGAAATCCCATCCTTGCTCCGGCAGAGGTGCCGGTAACAGTGGAAGCCACACAGGAGACGGCAGACGGACCGGCGGTAGTGAATGCTCCCATCATGGTAGACGACACGGAATACCACATGACATGTGTATCCATGGGCAATCCCCATGCCATCGTATTTATGGAAGGGGTAAAGGATCTTGACATTGAGAAGATCGGCCCGAAGTTTGAGCATCATACCTGTTTTCCTAACCGGACCAATACCGAATTCGTAGAGATTCTGGATCGGAAAAATGTGTTTATGCGCGTCTGGGAGAGAGGCACCGGGGAGACCCTTGCCTGTGGTACCGGATGTTGCGCCACGGCGGTGGCTTGTGTACTAAATGGTTTGACGGACGAGGAAATAGCTGTTAAACTATTAGGCGGTGAACTGCACATCAAATGGGACCGCAAGGAGAATCTGGTCTACATGACCGGTCCTGCGAAGATCGTATTTGAAGGTGAAGTGGACCCGTACTCCATCTGATAGAATAAACGCCTCCATAGCAACACAGATTGACTGCTTGCAGGCAAAGATGTGTTGCTATGAGAGGAGTAAACGAACATAAGTAAGTAGGGCGATCAGCCCGGATTACGAATGTTCGTTGCAATTTTGAGAGCACGTAGTGCGGAAAAATTGCTTATTTACGACAGCAAGGTGACAGCAATACTGCACCAGGGATAATAGAGAGGAGAACGTACTATGTTTAAAGTAAACGACAACTATTTAAAACTTCCCGGAAGCTATTTATTTTCCACCATCGGCAAAAAGGTAAGTGCGTATTCCGCAGCACACCCGGACAAGAAGATCATCCGTCTGGGCATCGGTGACGTGACACAGCCTTTGGCGCCCGCTATCATTGATGCGCTGCATGGTGCAGTGGATGAGATGGGAAAAGCGGAGACTTTTCATGGTTACGCTCCCGACCTTGGCTATGAATTCCTGCGTAATGCCATTGCAGAGAATGATTATAAGGCAAGAGGCTGTGACATTGCACCGGACGAGATCTTTGTATCAGACGGAGCAAAATGTGACTGTGGCAATATTCAGGAGATCTTCAGCCTGGACAACAAGATTGCAGTATGTGACCCCGTTTACCCCGTATACGTAGATTCTAATGTTATGGCGGGCAGAACCGGCACTTACGATCCGAAGTCCGAGACCTGGAGTGATGTGATCTATATGCCCTGTCTGGCAGAGAACGGTTTTGCACCGGAGCTGCCGAAGGAGACCCCGGATCTGATCTATCTGTGCTTCCCCAATAATCCTACCGGTGCCACCATTACCAAGGTGCAGCTGCAGGAGTGGGTGGACTATGCCAATAAGGTAGGCGCTGTCATTCTCTATGATGCGGCATACGAAGCATATATTTCCGAACCGGATGTGCCTCACAGTATCTATGAATGTGAAGGAGCCAGAACCTGTGCCATCGAGTTCCGTTCCTTCTCCAAGAATGCCGGCTTTACCGGAGTGCGTCTGGGCTTTACCGTGATCCCCAAGGATTTAAAGAGCGGGGATGTGAGCCTCCATGCACTGTGGGCAAGAAGACACGGCACCAAATACAATGGAGCACCCTATATCGTACAGCGCGCCGGTGAGGCAGTATACTCTGCAGCAGGCAAGGCACAGCTGAAGGAGCAGGTTGCTTATTACATGAACAACGCACAGTATATCCTGAAGGGCTTGCAGGAAGCGGGCTTCACGGTATCCGGCGGTGTGAACGCTCCCTATATCTGGCTGAAAGCGCCTAACGGCATGACCAGCTGGGAGTTCTTCGATTACCTTCTGGAGAATGTCAACGTGGTGGGTACGCCCGGATCCGGTTTCGGACCCAGCGGAGAGCATTATTTCCGTCTGACGGCTTTCGGAAGCTATGAGAATACCGTGGAGGCAGTGGATCGTCTGAAGAAGATTCAGTTATAGGCAGCCGTTCTTTGCCATAAGAGGAATGGAGCAGATATATGCAGGAAAAGCAGAAAAAAGCAATCCGGTGGATCAGCCCGGTACTGATCGCATTGACAGCACTGATCGTGTGGCGCGTCAACTATGAGATCGAATTTATGATGGATGATGAGTGGTATTCGACGGTATTGTATGCGGATACACCGATCCGGAATCTCAGTGACATTATCCGTGCGCAGATCTGGCATTATTTCAACTGGGGCGGCAGAAGCATGGCGCATGCACTGCTGCAGCTGATCCTGCTGGCCGGAGAACACTGGGCGGATATCCTGAATACAGGAATGACACTGCTGTTGGGATGGCTGGCCTGCATGATAGCAGACAGACGTAAGCTCCCGTACTGGTTTGCAGCGCTGGGGATGATCCTGGGGCTGAATGCCAACTGGAAAATGAGTATGTTCTGGGAAGCCGGAGCAGCGAATTATCTGTATATGGCGGGTTTTCTGCTGGCATTTTTGTTCTGTTACCTGAAATATGAGGAGAAAAATCTGCCGGGGATCGTCATCTGGATCCTTCCACTGGGACTGATCGCAGGCTGGAGCAATGAGAATATGGGGCCTGCGGTATGGCTCCTGAGTCTTCTGGTGATCCTGTTAAGACACAGAGAGCACAAAAAAGCTCCGGTGTGGATGTATCTGGGAAACATCAGCTGCCTGGCGGGAACTATTCTGATGATCGCTGCACCGGGCAATTTTGTCCGCAGCGGGGAGACGGGGGAAGAAGCCTACAGCCTGCTGTGGAGAATGTATCTGCGCTGCTACGCAGAAGCGAAGGGAGTTATGGAGTATCTGTTCCCTGCCCTGCTGCTTACGGTATTTGCACTGATCGTCTGCAAAGGCATTCTGAAAGAAAACCTGGGCAGAAATACAGTGCTGCTATTGCTGGGGGCACTGTTGTCCTGGGGTGCCATGATCCTGTCCCCACACTATCCGGATCGGGCGGCTTTCGGAACGATGGTTTTGTTGATTTGTGCGATTTTATCCATGGCAGGGAAAATCGCAGACAGGCAGAAAGAAAATGTCTGGATGTTCTATGGCTGTGCCGTGCTGATATGGCTGCGGGGCATGTATTTTCTGGTGGAATACCTGGGATTATGCTGGGGATGGATCAAATAAGTGAATAAATGTCCATTATAAAAGATCTCACAGTCGGCAGATGCGCCGGCAGTGAGGTCTTTTATGAGTGTACACATTATTTTCTGGCATACCGGCTCCGGTACTGGCGCGGTGTCATGCCGGTCTTTTTACGGAAGATCTGCGAGAAATAAGACTGCGAAGAAAAGCCGACGCTGGTGGCTACCTGAGCTACCGACAGATTGGAGGATACCAGAAGCTCCTTGCAGGCTTCCAGCCTCCGGTCTGTCAGGTAATTGATCGGAGACTGCCCGACACATTCGGTAAAGGAATGTGCCAGATAGAATTTGTTGATATGTGTGATCTCCGCCAGGGAATCCAGTGTAATGTTCTGGGAATAGTTGGAATCGATATAACGCTTCGCCAGAGCACATTCCTTGGACAACTGGAAGGAGGAGTCAGAGATGACGGACAGGTTCTGCTTCCGGGAAATATATACCAGGAGCACCTGAAGCAGTCCGTGACATACCTGTTCAAAACCGGGAAGCTTGTCGCGGAATTCCTGCATCATCAGCTGGGCAAAGTTGATGAATTGTTTTTTATCAGATCCGTAGCTGTAGAAGCTGTAGCCCTTCGGGTTGTCCTGCCCCGCACCGGAAAAGGAAAATGCGAGCCCTTCTACACCGAATACGATATATTCCATGGGATCGTTGGGAAGCGTTTTCTCCGTGTGCTCTACATAAGGATTGATGATGACCAGATCGTCCGTCTTCACAGGCACCTTTTCATTCTCTATATAGAAGGCTCCCTCACCCCGCAGGACATAGAACAGTTCTGAAAAGTGATGTGTATGCGGAAGGGACTGCCAGTCACCTTCGTATTTGGAGATGGAGATGTAACGCAGCTGAAAATGTTCCGGAGAACTGTTTGCGGAGCCGATATTGATAAATTCATTACTCATAAATAGATACCTTCTTTATCTTATTTTTATTGTGTACTATTTTCCAATCTATCGTATTTTTTATATTAAATATATAAAAAGAACAACATTTCACAAAAACATTCGTAATAAAGACGAAAAAATAAAAATATGTATGATTATGATAAGCATATTATACATAATCATTTCAAAAAATCCACTATTTTAGTAACAAAATAGCAATAAACATAACAAAACAAGCAACAAAGAAATTGATATCAGGTCCGGAAGCCGATATACTTTAGTCATCAGCTGCAAGATAGTACAAAAGCGATGGGGAGGAAACCATGCGATGACAGGAAGACTGACGCTGCCGACTGATGCAGACATCATTGACGAAACAATACGGTTAAAAAATCTTCTGGGCGCAGATGCGTTAAGAGACTGTGACGGAACCGAGATGCCGGAAGCACTTTTGTCAGAGCCGGTGAAGAAATATGCGACTTATTATACCACGAGAAAGGATAATGCGTGGGCGATGAAGCATCCGGAGGAGATCCAGCAGGAATACCTGATCAGCAACCGCATCACCGCCAGAGGGGAAACACTCCGCATCCGTCTGATGGAAGGCTTCCATACGGAGCAGCTTAAGGTCAACACGCTGGACGATCCGAAGCGTTGGTGGGAAGTGATCGACAGAACGACCGGTGAGGTAGTGCCGACGGATGCATGGGAATTTGATGAGGCATCCGGTGAGGTGGAGATCCGTACGATCCCCTATCATGAGTATACGGTAAGCTTCCTGGCATTTCTGATCTGGGATCCGGTGCACATGTACAATTTCATCACGAATGACTGGAAGGATACACCGCATCAGCTGACTTACGATGTGAGACAGCCCAAGACCAAACAGTATGTGAAAGACAAGCTGAGAAAATGGTGTGAAGACAATCCTCATATCGATGTGGTCCGCTTCACTACCTTTTTCCATCAGTTTACACTGACCTTCGATGACAAGAAGCGGGAAAAATTTGTAGAGTGGTTCGGATACAGCGCAAGTGTGAGCCCCTATATCCTGGAACAGTTTGAAAAATGGGCAGGCTACAAATTCCGCCCGGAGTACATTGTGGATCAGGGATATCACAACAGCATGTTCCGCGTTCCCAGCAAACAGTTCCTGGATTTCATAGAGTTCCAGCAGATCGAGGTATGTGCGCTGGCGAAGGAGCTGGTAGACATTGTACATTCTTATGGCAAGGAAGCGATGATGTTCCTCGGAGATCATTGGATCGGAACAGAACCCTACGGTAAATATTTCGCAGGCATCGGACTGGATGCAGTGGTAGGCTCTGTCGGAAGCGGTGTGACACTCCGCATGATCTCTGATATCAAGGGAGTGGATTATACCGAAGGACGGCTGCTGCCTTACTTTTTCCCGGATGTGTTCTGTGAGGGCGGTGACCCGATCGGAGAGGCAAGGGATAACTGGCGTAAAGCAAGGCGTGCATTACTCAGGTCTCCCCTGGACAGGATCGGATATGGCGGCTATCTGAAGCTGGCAAGTAATTGGCCCGGTTTCATTGATGAAATACAAAATGTAGTAACACAGTTTCGAGAGATCCATGAAAATATGCAGGGGACAGCTTCCTATGTGGCACCTTTCAAGGTGGCGATCCTGAACTGCTGGGGCAGTCAGAGAAGGTGGATGTCCAATCAGGTACATCATGCGATCTGGCACAGGGAAACCTATTCCGCAGAGGGAGTACTGGAATGCTTAAGCGGAATGCCTTTTGAGGTCGAGTTCATTTCCTTTGATGATGTCAGGAACGGCATCCCTGAGGAAATCAAGGTCATCATTAATGTCGGGGATGCGTACACTGCATTCAGCGGCGCGGAGAACTGGATCGACGAAAAGGTCCTGACCAATATCAGACGCTTTGTGGATCAGGGAGGTGGCTTCATCGGTGTGGGTGAGCCTACCGCTTATCAGTATCAGGGAAGATATTTCCAATTGTCCGATGTGCTCGGTGTAGACCGCGAGATGTGCTTCTCTCTCAGCACGGACAAATATAATGAGAAAAATGACGATCACTTTATCTTAGAGGATATTGACGGAAGCTTAGATTTCGGCGAGGGCACCAGCCGCGTCTATGCACAGGGCGGACATTATCAGATCCTTGCGATGGATGGGGAATACAGCCAGCTGGTAGTCAATGAATATGGCAGAGGACACAGCGTATATTTTGCAGGTCTTCCGTATTCTCCCCAGAACTGCAGACTTCTGCTTCGGGCAATCTATTATGCAGCCGGCATGGAGCAGGAGATGAAGCGTTACTATGTAACGAATGTGGATACCGAAGTAACGGTATTCCAGAAGACCGGCAAGATCGCAGTGATCAACAACTCTGCACAGGCACAGCACACAGAGCTGTATATCAAAGGAAAATGTGCGTATGTGCTGGATCTGAAGCCCGGCGAAATGCGTTGGGTGGACGATATGGAAGACAGGTAACTTATGGAAAGCAAAAAGCGTTTCATATTTTATAAGGTAGTACTTTACAAGTATAAGGAGGTTATTTAAGATGAAAAAGAAAGTATTAAGCGTGCTCTTAGTAGCGGCAATGGCTATGTCCATGCTGACCGGATGTGGCAGCAAGCCTGCCGGAAATGATGCGCAGAGCGCAGCATCCAGCGAGGCATCCAAGGAAACAGAGGCAGCAGCAGAAACGACTGCTTCCGCAGAAGACGAGACACTGACCGTATGGTGCTGGGATCCTAACTTCAATGTCTATGCAATGAAGCAGGCAGAGAAGGCATATCAGGTGGATCATCCGAACTTCAAGTTAGACATTCAGGAGAAGGTATATAGCGATATCGAGACTGCTCTGATCACAGCGGCTGAAGCCGGTGATTACAGCACATTACCGGATATCTTCCTGATGCAGGATTATTCCTTCCACAAAAATGCAACCAATTATCCCGGAATCTTCACAGCACTGGATGACTGCGGAATTGATTTCTCCCAGTTCTCTATGGGTAAGCTGGCTGACTCCACTGTAGATGGAACACATTATGGTATTCCTTTTGATAATGGTGCTACCATCATGGCGATCCGTTCCGATATGGTAGAAGCAGCAGGCCTTAAGGTAGAAGATTTCAAGGATACCACATGGTCTGAGTTCATGGAGCTGTCCAAGAAGGTAATGGCTGCGAACGATGTTCCTATGCTGACCTGCTCCGGCGGTTCTGAGATCGTGATCGAAATGTTACAGTCTGCAGGCGCTTCTCCTATGGTAGATGGCGAAGTATCCCTGGTAGACAACAAAGCACTGAAGAAAGCGATCGAGACCTACAAGCAGCTGATCGATGAAGGAATCATGGCTGATTATACCGACTGGGATCAGTATATCGCTTCCATGAACAAGGGTACTGCTGCAGGCGTTATCCAGGGCTGCTGGATCATGTCCTCCATTCAGGCAGCAGAGGATCAGGCAGGTAAATGGGCAATCGTGAATATGCCTAAGTTAGATGATGTAGAAGGCGCAACCAACTACGCTAACTGCGGTGGTGCAAGCTGGGCAGTATCTTCTAACTGCAAAAATACCGATCTGGCATTTGATTTCCTGAACGCTACCTTTGGTGCTGATGTAGATTTATACGATGATCTGCTGGTAAATGCAGGAGCAATCGCAAGTTACCTGCCCGCAGCACAGTCTGAGACCTATAATGAGGGCAATGAGTTCTACGGCGGTCAGGCAGTGTACAAGGATATCGTAGAGTTCGCCGGACGTGTTCCCGGAATTGACTACGGTGCATACTACTCTGATATCAGAAGTGCACTGACAGATGCGATTACCAACGTTGTACAGAAGAACGCTGATATCGATACAGAGATCAAAAACGCTCAGGATACCGTAGAGTTTAATATCGCCGAATAATCACCAGAGTATGGAAACTGGATAGTACCGGGGGTGCAGCAGCGCGTTCCCGGTACTGTTGTAGGAGAGAAACATGGAAAAGAAGAAAGCAAAATTAAGTTTGGAAAAAAGGCATAATCTGACCGGATGGGCATTCCTGCTCCCGGCATCGATTTTAATATTTGTATTTTGTTTCTATCCGATGTCACAGGCCATCCTTCTTTCTTTCCGGAAGACAGGAGGAGTCTTTAATGGTGTAGCGAATTATGCCAGGATCTTCAAGGATAAAACATTCCAGCAATGCTTGTTCAATACCTTCTTTTATTTTGTGATTCAGGTACCGATCATGCTTGTGCTCGCACTGATGCTGGCGCAGCTGCTGAATAATCCTAAGATAAAAGGGAAAGGTATTTTCCGCACTTTGATCTTTCTTCCGTGTGCAACGTCACTGGTATCTTATTCCATGATATTTAAGTCATTGTTTGCTCCGGATGGAGTGGTCAACAGAGTGCTGATGGCCATCGGACTGTCTTCCGTGGACTGGTTCCAGAGCACATGGCCGGCGCGATGGGTCATCGTGATCGCACTGATCTGGAGATGGACCGGATATAATATGGTATTCTATCTGGCAGGATTACAGAATATCGATTATTCTGTATATGAGGCAAGCTACATCGACGGAGCGACACCGTTCCAGCAGTTTATGAAGATCACGATACCGTTGTTAAAGCCGACCATTCTGATGACGGCGATCATGTCTACTTCGGGAACACTGCAGCTGTTCGATGAGTCTATGAACCTGACAGCAGGCGGTCCCGGAAAATCTACAATGACATTGGCGCATTACATCTACAATATCTCCTTTGTGGAGACACCGAAATTTAATTATGCGGCAGCGTTGTCTGTATGCATACTTGTGATGGTAGCGGTTCTGTCTGCAATTCAGATGAAGGTGGGTGACAAACGTGACTAAATTCAAACAAATCATTTCCTACACAATCTTAGTGATAGCAAGTTTTCTGTCGGCATTTCCACTGTATTATATGCTGTGCGGTGCGACCAACCAGAGTATTGATGTGGTAAGAGGGCGTCTGATCCCGGGTACCTATCTGATCGAGAATTTCAAGACCCTGGTTGACATGCAGAATCTGGGACTTGCAATGTTTAATTCCTTCCGTAATGCGATCGTGATCACGGTTGTGACACTGCTGATCTGTTCCATTGCCGGTTATGGATTTGAGATCTATCATGATAAGGGCAAGGATATTCTGATGAGTATTCTGCTGCTGGCAATGATGCTTCCGTTCGTAGCGATCATGATCCCCCTGTTCAAGATGTTTACCTCCTGGAAGCTGGTAAATACCTGGATCGCACTGGCACTGCCATCCATCTCGACTCCGTTTATGATCATGCTTTTCAGACAGGCGGCACGTTCTTTCCCTCATGATATTATCGAGGCTGCCAGACTGGAAGGTCTGAGCGAAATACAGATTTTCTTCCGGATGTTCATTCCGGTGATGAAATCTACCTATGGAGCGGCGATGACGGTTACATTTATGAATGCGTGGAACAATTATCTGTGGCCGACGATCATTTTACAGGACAGCAAGGCGATCACCATGCCGATGTTAGTAGCCAATCTGAAGAGTGGATACAGTGTGGATTATGGTATGCTGATGCTGGGAGTATTGATCTGTACACTTCCTACAGCGATCATCTTCCTGTGTTTACAGAAGAGCTTTGCAAATGGAATTACGGGAGCAGTGAAATAATGCAACAGAAAATGCCAAAACAGGAAACTATGACACAGGCGCATATCAGGAAGGCTCAGGGAGCCTTCCTTTTGGCGCATAGAATGGGTCTGATCGAGGATCCCTCCATGGAGGGACTGAAGGCCAGACGACAGAAGCACAATGAAGAGCTGCGGAGAATGGAACAGGAAGGACAGCGGTTCTACGGACCGCATTATTTTTCCGCACCGGCGTATCTGCAATATGAGCTGACCCGCCTGAAGCTGGATTTTGTGCAGCCGTGTGAGAAGGTCCGGGAAGGTGGCTTCTGCCCGGATTTCACGGAGCAGGAGAAACGGGATTTTTACGAACAGAACAGAGATCTGTTCGGACGCTATCATGGGGATTATTTTACCTATGAGGAGGTGTCACAGATCATTGAGAAACGGTTACGGGAGGATGCATATGACAAGCTTATCCGCGACATATTATGTGAGTCAGAGAACAGGCAGTGATGAAAATGACGGACGGACGTGCAGTACGGCGTTTGCCAGTCTGTCTGCCATTAATCGAAGAAGCCTGCAGCCGGGAGACCGTGTCCTGCTGGAGCGGGGCAGTGTATTTTACGGACAATATCTGCATGTGACAGACAGCGGTACGAAAGAGGCACCGATCGTGATCGGAGCGTACGGTACAGCAGATGCACCGCCGCGGATCGATGCCTGCGGACAGGGCATCTGGTATCAGGATTATGGGACCCCGCTGGATGCACCTACGCATGTGTATCACGGCTATGTATCTTCCGCAGTGCTTTTGTACGATGCGGAGTATATTGTGGTCGAGGATCTGGAGATCACGAATGAAGGCAGCATGATCCCGGGAGAGCGTTATAGTCTGGGTGAGAAAATGAACCGTACCGGTGTGGCTGTGGTGGCTAAGGACAAAGGGGTGCGGAGTGGCATCACACTTAGGAATCTGTGGATCCATGATGTCCATGGGAATGTCTACGATAAACACATGAACAACGGTGGGATCTATATGACAGCGCTCCGCCCGGAATGTGAGGAGCTGACGGGTGTGGCACGGTATCGGGATATCGTTATTGAAGGATGCTTCGTGCACCGGGTCAGCCGCTGGGGAATTGCAGCAGGCTATACCTATGCCCATGATAAGTTCCGGGGGGCAGAGCTTACGGAAGCCGTTTTTCTGAACTATGGACATGAAAATATGCAGATACGGAATAATTATGTAAAAGAGGCCGGTGGGGATGGAATCACGCCGATGTATGCCCTGCGTCCTCTGGTGGAGCATAATATGGCAGACTCTGTGGCCTGCGAGATCAATGACCGGATCTATTGCGAGCCGGGCGACCGGATGGGAAAAGTGGCAGCCGGGATCTGGCCCTGGAAATGCAAGGATGCCCTGTTTCGTTATAATGAAGTCACGGACACCAGACTCAATCAGGATGGCATGGCATATGATGCGGATTCCGGGGACGGAACGGTGTATGAATCCAATTACAGCAGGCAGAATGAAGGCGGCTGTGTGATGTTCTGTCTGCAGGAGGCGATCCATAATACCTTCCGCGATAATATCAGCTATGATGATCTCGGTGGTACGATCAGCCCGTCAGAGAATCCGGATGCCCTGCTTCAGGATAATGTATACTATGTGCGCAGGGGGGTTCCCTTTGTACGTAAAAATATGGACGGAGGCAGCTTTACACAGGTGAATGACCGGGTTGTTGAGTTGTAAAATATGGTGCTGAGCCCAGGATGAAAACCTGTGGCTTGGCATTTTTTAATGCCTGATATTCTGGCGGCTCTGAAGCCGGCAGCCTGTTTTTAGCGTTTTTATTGCCTGGGGATAAAGGATTGACTGAGATAAAAAAATACGGTAGAATCTGTATCAAAAATGATATACGAAAATGAGGAAAGGAGCCGGTGCATGGGCGAAAGTATATTACAACTTCGGCAGATCCGGAAATCATTTGACAATACAGAAGTATTAAAAGGCATCGATCTGGAGGTGGCACAGGGAGAATTTATTACCCTGTTGGGAGCTTCTGGCTGCGGCAAGACCACGACGCTGCGTATTATTGCGGGGCTGGAACTGCCAGATGCCGGACAGGTGATCCTGGAAGGACAGGACATTACGAACCGTGAGCCGAACAAACGGGATGTCAATACGGTGTTCCAGAATTATGCCCTGTTTCCGCATATGAATGTGTCGGACAACGTAGGATATGGATTGAAGATCCGAAAAGTTCCCAAGGCAGAGATTGCAGAGAGAGTAGAGCAGGCCCTTCGTCTGGTACAGCTGGAAGGGTATGGAAAACGGATGCCGGATCAGCTGTCCGGTGGACAGAAGCAGCGTATTGCCATTGCCAGAGCGGTGATCAATGAGCCGAAAGTATTGCTGTTAGATGAACCGCTGGGAGCACTGGATCTGAAGCTGCGCAGGCAGATGCAGCTGGAACTGAAACGTCTGCAGAAGCAGCTGGGGATCACGTTTATTTACATCACTCACGATCAGGAAGAAGCCATCAATATGTCGGACCGCATCGGTGTCATGCACGAAGGCATCCTGGAACAGCTGGGGACGCCCAATGAGGTGTACTATCAGCCGCAGACCAGCTATGTGGCGGATTTTGTGGGAAATGCGAATATTCTGCATAAAAATGGGGAGACTTTTGCCATCCGCTCGGAAAACATTCTGATGAACGGGGAGGCAGTCTGCACACAGGAGGCTGTCGTGGTGGAAAAAAGCTTTGCCGGAGGGCAGCTGCGCATTCTGTTTGGCCTGCCGGACGGACAGACTCTGACCGCCAGCCGCTATGGAATCGACAATGACTTACAGCCGGGACAGAAGGTGCAGATCGGCTGGGATGCGAAAGACGCAGTAAAGGTAATAGATAATGACAAAGACGAAAATCACAAGTAACAGACGCAGGAGAAGCGGGAATGTCGGACTGATGATCCCTATGTATGTGTTCACGATTCTGTTTGTGGCACTGCCGATCCTGTATCTGTTTCTGTTAAGCTTTTTACAGAGAGCACAGGTCTGGGGTGTGGACTTTACGTTCACGCTGGACAATTACAAAAGAATATTGGAACCGCTGTATCTGGATACTTTCTGGCAGTCTCTGAAGCTGGCATTTACCGCCACCTTTTTCGTGGCGCTGATCGGATATCCGTACGGCTATTTCATGGCAAAAATGAACGCTGTCTGGAAGCGCAGGATGCTGTTGCTCATTATGATCCCTTTCTGGACCAGTGCGCTGATCCGCCTGTACGGCTGGATTATTGTCTTTCGCAGCAATGGTGTACTGGATAAGATCCTGATGGGGCTGCACCTGACGAAGCAGCCGTTAAAGCTGCTTTACACTTATCCGGCAGTGGTAGTGGGAATGGTTTATTCGCTACTGCCTTTTATGATCCTGGCGGTGTATTCCAGTGCGGAGAAGCTGGATGCCTCTCTGGTGGAAGCCTCCAGAGATCTGGGAGCCTCGGCGTGGAAAGCCTTCTGGACCGTCAGCTTCCGGCTGACGCTGCCGGGACTTTTGTCCGGCGTGGTGCTGTCCTTTATTCCGTCCATGGGACTGTTTTTCATAGCGGATATTCTGGGCGGCAATAAGATCGTGCTGGTAGGCAGTGTGATCCAGGAACAGATCACCAAGGGGCGGAATCAGCCCTTTGCGGCGGCGCTGTCCGCAGTACTGATGGTGCTGACTTCGGTGATGATCCGTCTGTACCGCAAGATCACCGGAACCTCACAGCTGGAAGGGATGATGTAGCGTATGAAAAAGAAAAAATGGCCCTTTGTATATGTGGCGGTGATCACAGTGCTGACCTATATTCCAATCCTGCTGACGGTGGTGTATTCCTTCAATGCTTCCAAACTGACCTCTGTGTGGGAAGGCTTTTCCCTGAAATGGTACCGGGAGTTGTTCCGGGACAGAGATCTGGGGGAAGCACTGATTAACAGCCTGATCCTTGCGGTACTTAGCTGTGCCTTTGCGGTGTTGATTGGCACTTCGGGAGCACTGGGGATGAGCCGCAGAAAACGGAAACTGGACGATGCCGTGGCCTATGTGTCCACGCTGCCCATCATGATCCCGGAGATCATTCTGGGAATGGTATTTTTATCCGTATTTTCCCTGATGGGACTGCCCTTTGGCATGGTTACTCTGGTGATCGCCCATACCACGTTCTGTGTGCCCTATATTTTTACCATGGTGCGGGCGAGACTGGTGGGAATGGACCGGTCGCTGGAAGAGGCGGCACTGGATCTGGGAGCCACAAAATGGCAGGTATTCCGGGATGTGATATTGCCGCAGATCCTGCCGGCGATCCTGTCGGGAGTGCTGCTTGCATTTGCCATGTCCTTCGATGATGTGGTGATCAGTATTTTCGTCACCGGACCGAAGGTCAACACCCTGCCGGTGAAGATCTATACGAAATTAAAGACCGGCGTGACCCCGGAGATCAATGCACTTGCAACAGTGATGCTGTTTGTGATATTGTTGTGTCTGGCGGGAGCGTATGTGCTGGGACGTAAGTCGCAGACAGCTGTAGAGAAAGCTGCCGGGGGAA
>OFSD01001833.1_pt1 | contig 14470 bp, 10 predicted proteins | sample 1543191 | NCBI WGS metagenome assembly OFSD01 (sample SAMN04209221, study PRJEB22552) | human gut metagenome | biome: gut; material: feces | host: Homo sapiens | place: USA: Oklahoma
GACTTTTAAAAATGCTGCAAACCCGCATAAACGCTGGGTTTACTAAGCATTTTTGCTTATTCCAGTTCAATCGTCCCAGGCGGCTTACTCGTCAAATCGTAGAGTACGCGGTTGACGCCTTTCACCTCATTGATGACGCGGGTCATAACTTTGAACAGCACGTCAAACGGGATTTCTGCAGCTTCTGCGGTCATAAAATCAGATGTGATGACTGCGCGCAGCGCAACTGCATAATCGTAGGTTCTTTCATCGCCCATAACGCCAACAGAACGCATGTTGGTCAACGCTGCAAAGAACTGTCCCAGTCCTTTGTCGCAGCCTGCTTTGGCAAGCTCTTCGCGGTAGATAGCGTCTGCATCCTGAACGATGCGAACTTTCTCCGGAGTCACCTCGCCTACAATACGAACACCCAGACCAGGACCGGGGAACGGCTGACGGTATACAAGATATTCGGGAATGCCAAGTTCCAGACCGGCACGACGAACCTCATCTTTAAACAGAAGACGCAACGGCTCGATGATTTCCTTGAAATCAACGCAGTCCGGAAGACCGCCTACGTTATGATGAGACTTGATCACAGCAGATTTACCGAGACCACTCTCGATTACGTCCGGATAAATCGTTCCCTGTACGAGGAAATCCACAGCACCGATTTTCTTTGCTTCTTCTTCGAATACTCGGATAAATTCTTCTCCAATAATCTTACGTTTTTTTTCAGGATCAGAAACACCCGCCAGTTTAGAATAGAAACGTTCCTGTGCGTTTACGCGGATAAAGTTTAAGTCGTACTGACCGTCCGGGCCGAATACAGCTTCTACTTCATCTCCTTCGTTTTTACGAAGCAGACCATGATCTACAAACACACAGGTCAGCTGCTTGCCGACCGCCTTGGACAGCAGAACTGCTGCAACAGAAGAATCCACACCGCCGGAAAGTGCACACAGCACCTTGCCGTCTCCAACCTTTTCACGGATCTGGTGGATCGTTGTCTCCACGAAAGAATCCATCTTCCAGTCGCCTGTGCATCCACAGATATCATATACGAAATTGGAAAGCATCTTAGTGCCTTCCTGAGTATGCATAACCTCCGGATGGAACTGTACTGCATACAGCTTCTTCTCTGCATTTTCCATTCCTGCAACCGGACACACTGGTGTATGGGCTGTAATTTTGAATTTCTCCGGTGCTTTTTCAATATAATCGGTATGACTCATCCAACAGATCGTGCTGGGGGATACATTTTTAAATAATGCAGATTCTGTATCCACTGCAACCTCAGTCTTACCATATTCGCTGACAGGCGCAGTTTTTACGCTGCCGCCCAGCATATAGGACATAAGCTGTGATCCATAACAGATTCCCAGAATCGGAATACCCATTTCGAATATCTCTTTCGGGCATCTGGGGGAATCCTCTCCGTATACACTGTTGGGACCACCTGTAAAGATGATACCCTTAGGGTTCATTTCCCGGATCTTATCCAGACTGAGCGTATAAGGATGCACTTCACAATATACATTACATTCTCTGACTCTTCTGGCAATCAGCTGATTGTACTGTCCGCCAAAGTCAAGAACAATAACAAGTTCCCGATCCATTCGTCTCCTCCTCGAGTTAATTTTGAAACAACAGGGCCAACAGTCTGAAAAAGTGTACCCGCACTCCATGACCACTGACCTGATATCATCATAATGAACAATTATAGTTGGAATCCCCTGTTCTGTCAAAGGTTTTCCATGCCGTTTCCTTTTCTGATTTACGAAAAAGATCGACCATCGCACCGATTAATCATTCACCGTCTAAAGTCACTGCAATTCGGTAACCTTATTTCAACTTTTTTGCGCAAAATGCTCCCATTTATGTCCCTTATATCGGAGCACATAGAAGATTTCCCGCACAACCCAGTCGATAAACATCGCCACCCAAATGGAAACCAGGCCAAAGTGACAAACATAAGTGAATACGTAAGCAAGCACGACTCGAAATACCCACATGGAAAAAATAGCAACACTCATCGGCCAGACTACATCGCCTGCTGCCCTCAGTGTATTCGGAACGCCAAACGCCGGCATCCAAAGAAATGCACTTGCAACCGCATGGATCCGTACAATCTGAATCGTCAGCTGAGCTGCATCCGGTCCGAGATTGAAAAAGGTTACCAGTATCGGAGCTGACAGGTAAAGAATGATCGACAGACAGCTGATCCCGATCATCGCATCCCTGCAAAGACGTCTGGTATAATAACGCGCCTGGTCATATTTTCCTGCGCCAACGCATACGCTGACTACCGATACGATCGCAAGGTTGATGGCAAAGCCCGGCAGGTTATTCCAGTTCGCAATTGTGCCCGTAACCGCATTTGCAGCGATCGCAGAAGTCCCCATTGTTGCGACTGCACTCATAACGAGAATTTTACCCAGCTGGAACATGCTATTTTCCAGACCGTTTGGAATCGCGATATACAGGATCTTCTTAATCAGACTGCCATTAAACTTCCAGGTAATCTGCCCGCAGAGGTTGATTTCTTTTTTGGTTTGGAACATCAACAAAAAAATCACAACTGCCGCTACATATCTGGAAATGGTAGTCGGGATCGCAACGCCTGCTACGCCCATGTGCAAACCATAAATGCAGATCGCATTGCCGACCACATTGATTACATTCATCAGCAAGGATACCCACATCGTCACCTTTGATTCGTTCATCGCCCGAAACAACGCCGCACAGGAATTATATATGGCAAGTGCAACAAACGAATACGTCGTGATAATCAGATAGGTCTTGCTCGCCTTCATAACGTCATCCTCGATTTTACCGAACATCAGACGCAGCAGCGGATCATGTGCCGTTATAAAAATAACGGAAATAACGAACGCGAGCAGTGTGGCGAACAATAAGATCTGCCATGCCGACTTACATGCGTCCTCTCTTTTCTTTTTCCCAAGGAAATGTCCTGAAACGACTGCACCGCCGGTTGCCAGAGCAGAGAACACATTGATCAGCAAAATGTTGACCGTGTCTACCAGTGAAACGCCTGAAACCGCCGCTTCTCCCGCCGCAGAAACCATAATCGTATCCGCCATTCCAACAGCAATTGCAAGAATCTGTTCAATGATCAGCGGTATAATCAGCTTCCGCAGATCCTTCCCCGAATAAAGCATTTTCCCCTCCATCCCGCAAAATATGCGGTTTTTTATTTCTCATTTGTCTGGCTTTTTCCCTTACGCTGAGTATAGCATATTTTCCCTGTCCCCGTAATATCTTGTAAAAAATGTTCTTTAGGGGATTTTATGAAAGAATATATTGAAGAACGTGCCCTGGCAGTAGCCGGCTATATTATCGAATCCAACGCGACCGTCCGACAAGCTGCCCGCCAGTTTGGAATCAGCAAATCCACTGTACATAAAGATATCACGGAACGTCTGATGCAGGTCAATCCGGCTCTGGCAAAAGAAGCCCGAAAGGTACTCGATATCAACAAATCCGAGCGCCATATCCGCGGCGGTATGGCAACCAAGGAAAAATATGAGCACGAGCATCTGCTGCACGCCTGCCAGAGAGCCGTATCCTGAATTTGACAGCACTCACCGCAGCAGTTCCAACAGTTCCTCGCGGGTCAGACCCTGCGCCTGCAGGCTCTCCCCTCCGAGGATTCTGTCTGAAAGCTGCAGCTTGCGTTCCTGCAGCTCCACGATTTTCTCTTCAATCGTCCCTTTGGCAAGAATCCGGTAAACATTGACCACATTTTTCTGCCCGATCCGGTGTGCACGGTCCGTCGCCTGATTCTGTACTGCGCTGTTCCACCACGGATCGAAATGGATCACCACGTCTGCTGCCGTGAGATTCAACCCGGTTCCTCCCGCTTTCAGGGAAATACAGAATACCGGAACTTCATCGTGCGCAAACGACTCCACCATTTCGATTCTCTTTTCTTTCGGAGTCGCGCCGGTCAGCATGTGGCTTGCAATCTTTTCCTCCTCCAAAATCCGGTACAGGCGTTCCAGCATCGTTGTAAACTGAGAAAACAGGAGTACCTTGTGCCCGTTTTCCACTGCGTTTCGGATCAGCCCACGCACAAGCTCTGTCTTTGCAGATCCTCCTTTATAATTATCATACAAAAGCGCCGGATCGCAGCAAAGCTGTCTAAGGCGCGTCAGTTCTGCCAGAATTTCGATCTTATCCGTCCGGATTTCCTCGTCGGATTTTTCCTCCAGCATCAGCTTCATACGTCTGACATGGGCATCATACAGCTCCTGCTGCTCCCCATCCATATCGGCATACAGGTTTTCCTCCAGCTTGTCCGGCAAATCCTGCAGCACTTCTTTTTTCAGGCGCCGCAGGACGAATGGACGGATCAGCCGCTGCAGCCGCTTCGCAGCGTCTTCGTCCTTATGCTGGACAATCGGCTGTTCCAGCTCTGTCCGAAACCGCTGATAGCTGTACAAATACCCGGGCATGAGATAATCAAAAATGCTCCACAGTTCACTCAGCCGGTTCTCTATCGGTGTACCCGTCAGCGCAAGCCGGAATCCGGTCTGAACCTGCTTGACTGCCCTCGCCGCCTGCGTTCCGTGATTTTTGATATACTGCGCTTCATCGATCACCTCGCAGAAAAAATGAAGCTCCTGATAGTCTGTGATATCCCGACGGAGCAGATCATAGGACGTAATCAATACATCCACTTCTTTCCAGCGATCCAGAACTTCCTTGCGCTGCTGAACATTTCCCGTTACCATATCCGCTTTCAGCGAAGGCGCAAACCGTTCCAGCTCATGCTTCCAGTTATAAACAAGTGACGCCGGGCAGACGATCAGGCTGCATCCGGTGTGCTCTACTAATAGGAAACTGATGACCTGCAGCGTTTTTCCAAGCCCCATATCGTCCGCCAGAATTCCGCCGAACTGGTTACTGTAAAGCATTCCAATCCACGCGGCACCGGCTTTCTGATATTCCCGTAAAATTCCTTTTAAGGAGTCCGGCACATATTCCTTTTCGAAATCCGGATTCTGCAGCTTCTCGATCCGACTCGCGAAAGATACATCCCGAATCACTTCCATCATGGCATTTTCCTGCAGCGCCTCATCCAGATACAGCATCCGGTACGCCGGAACCTCGATTTTGTCCTGCATCAGCTGCTTATCTGTCAGCTGCAGCGCCTGGCGCACCTCCTGCAGGGATTCCAGACCATTTTCTTCCATATTTACAAAGTCGCCGTTCTTGAGCCGGTAGAATTTTCGTTTCCGATCATAACGGGACAAAATTTCCATCAGCTCTTCCCTCGGCATATCCTGAGAAGACACTGTCAGCTCCAACAAGTCGCCGCCCATGGAAATTCCAACGGATACGCCGGGCGACGGCAGAACCCGCACTTTTTTCAGCGCATCGGAAACATACACCTCACCGATTGCAGAAAGCTGCACGATTCCTTCTGTCAGGAGACGATAAAACAATTCGTCGTCCTGATAAATAATCATTTCTTTTTTCAGATCATCATAAGTATTGCAATAGGAGCTTAAAATCCGCGCTGCTTCCGACTCGCTGACAAGATCCCGTCTGTCAATATCCCCTGTCAGATCGTATACACTATACTCCCGTTCTCCATAGCAGGCGATTGCACGACAGCTGACCAGTTTCTCCTGTGGCATATCCAGATAAAATTGGAATTTTACTGCCGACAATTCCGTTTGCTTTTCATCGACTCCTTTGATCTCGCATTGAAAATGTTCTTTTAATATCGGCATCAACTGTCTGAAAAATGCCGGTAAATCCTCTTCCTGCAAAAAAGCCGTCCGGTTCGGGAGCTTTTTCATACAGTCCAAAAACTCGGTCACTTCTCCCAGCCCTTCATTGGAAACCCGATAAATCAGTCCGTCCTTAAAATACACCTGATCCCGTTCACAGGCATATCCGAACACATTTTCCAGGGAAAGCTCTGCACCACCTTCCGTTCCCATCAGCTGCAATCTGCGTTCCAGCGCTGCGTCCGTGACATGCCAACGGCTCTCCGTTCCATCCAGCTGTACATGAAATACCCGGTTTCCCATCGCATCCAGAAATCCATCCAGTCCCCAGCCATCCAGCACGATCGTCCGAGCTTTCGGGAGCGCTGCCCGATACAGATAGGAATAACCGCTCGTCTGCAGATACGCCTTTTCATAACGGCCAACCCACTGCTCCAGAAATTCCACAAGCGGTCGCGATTCTTCGGTAAAGCTTCCTTTTATATGAACAAATTCCAGACTTTTTCCATAGGAATAGCTGCTTTGCTCCCGAAGCGCGCGGATCATGGAAAAAATATCCTTTACAATATACATCCTGCCGATCCCGATCCGAAATTCCGCCCGGCATTCACGCGTATCACAAATAAGAAGCGGCTCCAGACGCACCTTCCCAAAGCTTTCTTCCTGCAGAACCGGAAGCATATGCCGGGCAGTCTGTTTCTGCAGAAGCTCTTTTAACTGTCTGGTCGTCCTCCGCTTCGGAACACCGGCAAGAAGCATGCTATCGCTTCTGGAGGCTGTAGTATTTCCCGGGGCCCTGAGATTTTCCTGAATCTTTATCCCGTCCGTTGCTTCACCGATTTCTTTCTGGATGCCTTCCAGCCCACGCTGTTTCAGGAACTCCGACAGGCTCATATGCTCTTCTTCCACCCGGTCCGGATTTTCCAGATAATATAAAAGCACCGCCGTACAATGCTTGCACAGACCCTCATAGGAATAAAATGCAGGACAATCGCACCATGCCTCCTGCACGCTGTCTTCTTCCTCATCCAGCAGGATCCTCACGTCATAAAGATTTCTCCCGCTCCCTTTGACGTCCGCCTGAATCTGCCTGCCTTTTTTCGTAGTTTTTATCTGAAAGCGCCTGATCTTGCCCTGCCGCCAGATATCTACCCCTCTGGAATAGGAATACCCTGCCAGCTTTCGAATCTGTTCCCGTGTGATCATGCTGTAAGCCTCCGCTCCCGCTGTCTGCGGTCCGTTCCTGCTGTCCCTGCCTATGGCTGCGATGCAGCCTGACTGCATTGTGATCTCGCCAACCTCATCTTTTTATTATAGCAAGGAACTTTCTCTCCTACAACACACGCCGCGGGATTTCCGGAAAATTTGGTATTACAGTTCACTCGTCTCTTACTGTGGGCTGATTTCATGCTCGCATGAAAATCAGCCTGAAGTAAGGGACGAAGGGAGCGCCATTCCATGAGCAAAAAGAATCCGCTGCACAGCAGCGGAAAGCATCGAAGAGGCAATTCATGACAATAGAATGTTCGCGGAGCGTACATTCTATTGTATTGCGAATAGCGTGGTGAACTGTTTTCACTCATCCCTTACGATTTTATGAACTGCTCTGCGCTTCTGCTTCCAGCAAAAAACCAAAATAAACTGCCTGCCGTCTGAAAAAGGAGGCGTCTTCCAATATTTCATGCTCCTGATGACGTCCCTGCGGCACGATCAGGGAATCCAATTCTGTTCCGAGATAACTGCTCAGCGCATAAAAATTGTCCAGCGATGGCAATGCCTTGCCCTGAAACCAGTTATAGATAGACTGCATCGCCGCCAGTCCCAAAAATTGTTTGATTTCTTTTGCCTCGATATTTTTCTTAATGCAGGCTTCTTTTAACCTCTGTCCTGTCCGTAACACGTCGATAAGCGGATATCCCATTTCTACCTCCTTGCTGTCTCTCCATCTTCTCTGTTTTGCCCTTCTCCCGTTTGTTTCCTTTCTGTCTGCTTTTGTTATTGTAACTGTTCCGTACCCTCACAGTTACGCGCAAAAATCCATTTCAAATCGGCTGCGCCGATAGGATTTTTGCCTTCTCGTCTAAGTTTTCTTACGGTCAGCGCAGTAAATGCGCAGACCTGCGGAACAATTACTTGTTATTTTCTATTTATTCTGCCGCATTGCATGTCCCATTGTACGGACTCGCACCAAAAGATTCGTTACAGCTTACTGGAAAAGACCCGCCGCACAGCCATGCGGAATTCCCGCGCCCGGACAGCGCTGACCGTTCTCATGGATTTCAACCCGTCCGGCAACTCCGGCAGGTCTGTATCATCAATCAAAATTTAAACTATCTTTCTATCTTTTCTACCAGACTAAATTCTGTTTGCTTGGGGCACAACTACCGGGGAGGGTAGTGTGTCTGGGGTCCGTTTTGGGAATTTCGTGCGGAGGGTCTGAGCAATCCGTTTTGTTATACGTATCATTCTGTCCTATTGAGGAGGATTCCAAAGTTTTGCATCCACCTCCAAACAGGCTCGGCGGATTCAGGTCTCCTGCTGCTACACTTCGATCCAGGTCGCAGCATTTGACAGCGCAAGCTTCGTGTCCAGCTCCAGAAGTAATTCTTCCCTGCTCTCCTGAATCCTTTCTGTCAGACTGCGGAGCTTCGACAGCTCCTGTGCAGAAAGGATAGGCTGCGGCGGCTTGAGCTGTCCAGCGTCGGCACGGCTGCCTTTCTCCTGCCCGGCGCTGCCTCTTCCTGCAGACGGATTCTGTAAAATCACTACATTTCCTTTCAGCGCCGGGCGGCGTCCAGACGGATTCTGTCCGTGCTTGGAAAACACCTTTTGTTTTTTCAAAATGCTTTCCAGGCGATTCGTCAACAGCTGCTCAAATGCAGTGTCGGCTGTCTCTTTATCGTTCAGGCGGCTGCGCAGGGCGACTGCCTCCGAGACGGTCATATAGCCGCGCGAGGTATCCAGCCATGTCTCTCCGTTCGATCTGGCGACCGCGCTGCAGATCGAATCATACCGGAGGATCAGGGCCCGGATCTGCTGCAGGGCGGCATCGAGGTGCGCACTTGTCCCGTCAGATACCGCACCATGCCCTATGTTGCCAGACACAGCTGACTGTGCCTGCTTTCTGCCTGTCTTGGACGCGTCGAACCGCGCGCTTCTCCGTTCTGCAAAAGCGCCGTCCGTGCCTGCCTCCCTTCCCAGCTGTCCGATCTTCTTCGTGATCCGCTTCTTTAAAAGTTCGCGCTCCTTCAGCGCCTCTGTCACCGTCATCCTGCTCTTCATCGTCATCGCCCCTGTCTGCATTGTGAACTCCCCATCGCCTTATGCCAGTGGGATTGCGGCAGCCTGTTTTTTACTCTGTTATCATTTTATTCCAGATTTTTACGTCTGTCATCCAGTTACAAACTGATTGACAAACTGATGTTCTGTACGTTAAAATATTTTTTTTACGATACCTTCCGCTGATTCGCAGCTCAGCTTTCCTGCGAAAAGAGACACGCGAACTGCGGCACATTTTCCGGGTCGATTCTTGTCAAAAATTTCGCATTCCTATATACTGATATAGGATGATGCAGGATTGTGAGAATGCGCAGCACAGAACACTCTACAGACCTCAAGGTCGGGGCTTTTGCCATGTTGCCCACGGACCCATCCGGCATCATAGATATAAAAAACCACTCCGCAAGGATTGCCCTGCATGGGATTGTCACTGCTGCAGGACAGAATGAGAGGTTATATGATACAGCTTCAGACAAAATTCAGTCGGCAGGTCGATGAACATAACGTTCTCCCGGAATATCCGCGGCCGTCGCTGGTTCGTACTTCTTATTTGAATTTAAACGGGCGCTGGGAATGCGCCTTTTCCAAAACACCGGAAATCCCGCTTTCCTTCGATTTGAGCATTCTGGTCCCCTTTTCCCCGGAATGTCAGCTTTCAGGCGTTTCCAGACAGCTAAAGCCCGGCGAATATCTCTGGTACCGCCGCACCATCACCCTCGCAAAGCCACAGCAGGATAAGCGCATCCTGCTCCATTTCGGCGCTGCAGACCAGACGGCGGAGGTCTTTGTCAATCGGATTTCTGCAGTGCGTCACTGCGGCGGCTATCTGCCTTTTTCTGCAGATATCACGGATTATCTCCAAGAGGGCGACAACGAACTGATCGTCCGGATTCAAGATGAAAGCAACACGTCCTGGCATGCGCGCGGCAAGCAGTCCTTAAAGCCCGGCGGCATGTTTTATACGGCGCAGAGCGGCCTGTGGCAGACGGTCTGGATGGAAATTGTTCCAGTCAATTATATAGAACAGATTTTTTATCACACCGACTATGATCAGGGACTCGTCCACTTAAAAGTGCTGACACAGCATTCCGCCCCGGTCGAATGCGTGATCTCCGGCAAAGACATGGAGCCGGTCTGCATAAACGGTATGACCAACTCCGAGCTGATCGTTTCCCTGCCCGATTTCCATCCCTGGACACCGGAAGACCCGTTTTTATATCTCGTCAGCCTGAAAAGCAGCGCCGACCGCGTATCCAGCTATTTTGCGATGCGAAAATGCGATATCCAGACTGCGCCGGACGGCACACAGCGCTTTTTCTTAAACAATAAACCGTATTTTCAGGCGGGTGTGCTGGATCAGGGCTACTGGCCGGAAAGCCTCTACACCGCACCGACGGATGAAGCGCTGATCGCCGATATTTCGCGGATGAAGGAGCTCGGCTTCAACATGCTGCGCAAACACGCCAAAATCGAGCCCGAGCGTTTTTACTACCACTGCGACCAGCTGGGCATGCTCGTCTGGCAGGATATGGTAAACGGCGGTTCCGCCTATAAACACTGGTTCGTCACCTATCTGGCGACTTTGATGAACTGGAACCATATTTCTTTTTCCGACAATGAAAAGCACGCCGGTCTGCTCTCCCGGCTCCATCCCGAGGGAAAAGACGAATTCCGGCGCGAAATCACAGAAACCATCGCCTTTTTGTACAACCATCCCAGTATCGTCGTCTGGGTTCCATTTAATGAAGGCTGGGGGCAGTTCGACGCGCTCGCGGCCTGCGAACAAATCCGCACCCTCGATTCCTCCCGGCTGGTCGATCACGCAAGCGGCTGGTTTGACCAGAAGGGCGGCGATATTTTGAGCCTGCATTATTATTTTCTGAAATTAAAATTCAAACCGGAAAGCAAACGCGCGGCGGCGCTGACCGAATTCGGGGGATATTCCCTTTCGATCCCCGGACACAGCTGCTGTAAAAAAGTATACGGCTACAAAAAATTCAACTCCACCGGTACGCTGACCTACGGCTATATCGACCTGATCCGACAGACGATTCTGCCCGCTGTCAAGAAAGGCATCGGCGCGACCGTGTATACACAGCTTTCCGACATTGAAGAGGAAACAAACGGAATTTATACTTACGACAGAGAAATCTGTAAAATTGACCCCGACACGCTCCGCAAATGGAACCGGGCGCTCAAAGAAGCTGGAGAATGTAAAACATATGCCGACCATACTACCGATCACTGATTTTCTTGACCCGCAGCTGGACATCTATGCCCGTCTTTCCGAAAATCAGCTGTTAAACCGCTGCGACCCGCAGAATGGAATTTTTATTGCTGAAAGCCCAAAGGTCATCGAACGCGCGCTGGACGCCGGCTGCATCCCGATCTCTTTTCTGACGGAGGACAGACATCTGGAAAATCAGGCGCTTCCGTTTCTGGAACGCTGCCCGGATATCCCGTTTTTTTCCGCCCCATTTGAGGTGCTCACACAGCTGACAGGCTTTGCCCTGACCCGCGGTATGCTCTGCGCTATGAAACGTCCGAAGCTTCCCTCTGTGGAAGAGCTTTGTCAGGCTTCCAGCCGTCTTGTTATTCTGGAAAATATTATGAACCCTACCAACATCGGCGCAATTTTCCGCTCCGCTGCCGCTCTCGGCATGGACGGCGTACTGCTGACCTCTGACTGCTCCAACCCGCTTTACCGGCGCGCGATCCGTGTCAGCATGGGAACCGTTTTCCAGATTCCGTGGACCTTCCTGGACAGCAGCTGGCCGCTTCCGGGGATTTCCGAATTAAAAAATCACGGTTTCCACACCGTTTCAATGGCGCTTCGCTGTGATTCTGTTTCGATTGATGATCCAAAACTTTCTTCCAAACAAAAGCTCGCTGTCATCCTCGGCTCCGAGGGGGAAGGACTGTTGGATGAAACCATCGACAACTGCGACGACACCGTCTGTATCCCGATGTTCCACGGAGTGGATTCCTTAAATGTTGCCGCTGCAAGCGCAGTCGCATTCTGGGAGCTGGGGAAAAAATAAGTACGGTCTCAAGGCAGCCCGTCGCGCGCCTCAGTTCAGCAAGAGATAATCTGCTGTTCAAACCGTATCAAAATGGTTCAAAAACCCCGGAAAATCAAGGTTTAATAGTGATAAGGTACTATTTAGCTTTGCGAGGGGCAGAGAACGGTGTGACCTCAATGGTCACGCCGTTTTTCTGCGTCCAGGGGTAGATTTCGCAACAACAGGCTCGGATATCACAGGAATCTCTACATCATCCACGAAGTTGAAATAGATTTTTACCTTCTGTACCCGCTTGCCGCTGGATTTGTCCGGTGGAAACACCTCAATTTTCTTGATATACTCATTGACTATCGTAGGTGTCAATTTCTGCACATCCACATACTTCTGTGTCAGGGCTACAAAGGCATCCACATCTGCACTCATGGTTTCCTGCGTTTCCAGCCATTCTTCCGTCACTTCGATTTCGAGTTTTAACCGCTCCTGCACCCTGTCCCACTGAGCCTGTGATACAATAGCATCCTGCGTATCCGGCAGGATGAACATATCCTCCGGGGAATTGGGAATCCGCTGTTTCAGCTTATAGGATTTGGAATAGATCTTGAAATTACAGGTACAGCCTGTGTATTCCATCCGTTCCAGAATACCAGCAACGGATTGTCCAGCCCAATGATACGGTCTTTCCGGCATCGGTTTTCCTTTGCGCTGGGCATACAGGGCTTTTGTCGTCAGGACTTTTTGATCTTCCAAAATTCTGGCTATGGCATCCGGTCCTTTTCCTGAAACAGTCAGGTCAAAGATATATTTGACGATAGGAGCTGCATCTTCGTCCAAAATCCAATGATCTTTGTCCGCAGGGTCACAACGGTAGCCGTAGGGCGGCTTGCCCATGTGCTTGCCGCTGGTTCCCCTTTGGTGGAGACTGACACGGACTTTCTTGCTGGTATCACGGGGATACCACTCATTGAAAAGATTGCGGATTGCAGCCATACCCTCGCTGTCGCCCCGTTCACTGTCCACCCCGTCATTGACGGCGATAAATCGTACATCATAGCTGGGGAAGATAATGTCTGTGTACTGTCCGACAGTCAGATAATCACGCCCGAAGCGGCTCAGGTCTTTGACCAGCCAGCAACCGACAAGGCCTTGCTTTACGAGGTCGAAGCCCTCCTGTACGCCGGGACGATTGAAGTTCGTCCCGGTATAACCGTCATCCACCAGAATTTTCAGGTTGGTGTACCCATGTTCTTTTGCGTATCTGGTTAAAAACTCTCTCTGATTCTGTATTGAATTTGATTCATCAGCCTTGCCGCCCTTGGAATTTTCCTTAATATCCTCCACGGATAAGCGGCAATAGATGATGGTAATTTTCTGCTGATCCATAACGTCCTCCTTTGCGTTTGGGTCAGCTGACAGAATCGGTGTGCATAATAATATATTATCATAATTTTGTGTCTGTGTCATTAACAAGCCACCCCCTTATCCGAAAAAATGAGCCGTTTTACCTTGTCGGTAAGCGGCTCATTTCCATCACATACAGTTTCAATGGTGTACCACGTATTTCCAATCAGGCGTTCCACGGTACAATGGTACGGCGACTGTGCCGCTTCCTGCCGTTTCCGGCATTCCTCCACAAAATCAATGGGCGGTTCAAAGATAGGGTCGAAGCAGGATTCCAAATCAATCCCGGAACAGGCTTCTACCATTTCCAGATGTGGCGTACCATCCAGCATCATGTTATTCAGTTTTGTTACAATATTTATCATCAAATTTTCCTCCTTAAATTTCCATATCCCGTCCGTGCTTGCGGACATGAGCTGTGTGTTCACGAGTTTCTTTTCCCCTTGCGAGGATGGCAGAAAGAAAAGTCCTGACCCGTTCTGCTGCGATTTCCAACGCATCCAGATAGGGCTGGGCTTTTTCTTTCAGTTCATTATATTTTTCGTTCAGTTCGTCATGCCGCTGTTTCCAGATGGAAGCGGATTTTACAGCGGAATCCAGTTTTTCTTTCAGGCGACTATTCTCAGCATTAAAGATAATCCCGTTGACAGCGTAGCGTTTCAGGGTATCGCACTGGTCTGCTGTGAGGGTGACATTTCCGGTAAAGGAATTTTTCTTACCCATTGCTTCAATATCCTGCACGGTTATTGCCACTGTCTTTGCTGTCTTGGTTTCCTTTTGCAGAGCTTTCAGCTTCTTTTCCTGCTTTTCTACGGCGGATTGGGTGTCAGCCAAGGTCTGTTCCGATTGTTCCACCTGTGCGGTCACAGCTTCCAGACGCTGGGTTTCGGCTTGCACCTTAAACTGTGTTACCGTCAGATGTTCCTCAGTGCTGCCACGCTCTCCACGCTCCACATCGGTATACCCGGCGGCTTGCATGAAATTGAAAAAGTCATCCTGCAATACACTGTAGGATGACTTCAAAATCTT
>OFSD01001835.1_pt1 | contig 14463 bp, 14 predicted proteins | sample 1543191 | NCBI WGS metagenome assembly OFSD01 (sample SAMN04209221, study PRJEB22552) | human gut metagenome | biome: gut; material: feces | host: Homo sapiens | place: USA: Oklahoma
CGGCTCCGTGGCCCAAGCTGGAGGTGGCCGAGCCGAAGGGCTTTGACACCACCTTCGAGCAGCAGACCAGTGGCGCGACCCTGTTTGACTATTTCAAAACGGTGGGTGCAGCCTGCGACCTCGGCTTCCGGGTCGTCCTCATGGGTAAAAACAGCGCGAAAAAACTAATGTTCGAGGTCTGGCGGCCCACCGCAGACCCCAACAACCGCTTCTCGCCCAAGTGGGGCAGCCTGCGGGAAGCCGGCTGGGCCTTCGGCGACGGTAGCTATGCCAACGTCGCCCTCGTGCTGGGGGCGGGCGAGGGCGAGGAGCGGGCCATGGTCTGGGCAGGCGACACCGAGGCTGAAGGAGCGGAGCGCCGGGAGATGATCGTGGACGCCCGGGACATCCAGCCGGACAAGGACAGCGGCGAGACGGTCAAGAGCGACAGCTACCTCCAGAAGCTGGCCGACCGGGGCGCGTCGAAGCTCCTCGAGCAGCTGCGCACCGGCAGCATCGAGATGACACTGGACGCCGACGGCCTCGAGCCGGGCGACGTCTGTTTCTGCTCTCTGCCGGATCTCGGCTACAAGGCCACCGTCCGGGTGGCCGACATCATCATCCAGAGCCAGACCGATGGCACCACCCGCACCGCGCGGCTGGGCACACCGGTCTGGCACAAGAGCTAGGAGGCGAGATATTTTGAGCACCGCAGGCATCGTGACCTACCCTCTGGGCGGCATCACCTACGACGCCGAGGACGCTGCGGCCTTTTTTTCCACCCGCACCAGCGGCGTCTTCTCCACGGAGGAGGACTTCGCCGTGGCCCCGGCAGAGGGCACCAGCGTGACCGTCAGCGGAGGCCGGGCGTGGCTGCATCCCAGCCGGTGGGCCGGATTCAGCGTCACCGCCCGGGAGGACACCACCCTCACCCTCCCGCAGGCGGACAGCTATCTTCCCCGCATCGACCGCATCGTGCTGCGGTACGACGCCACCAGCCGCACCACCACCCTGCAGGTCTTACAGGGGGCCGCAGGCTCCTCGCCAACGGCCCCGGACATCTCCCGCACCGAGATGGTCTACGACCTCTGCCTCGCCGAGGTCGCACGACCGGCGGGGCAGACTTCCCTCACCACCGCCGACATCACCGACACCCGCGCCGACGCCGCCCTCTGCGGCCTCATGCGGGACGGCGTCACCGGCATCCCGGTAAATGCGCTGGGCGCACAGGCGCTGGCAAAGGCCAAGGAGACGGCGGCGCTCTGTGATGCGTTGCTGCAAAGCTACACCGGCGGCTATCTCGGCATCTGGCCCGTCACCCTGACGACCAGCGGATGGACGAAGTCCACCGACCTTCCCAGCTACCCCTACAAGCAGACCGCCGAGCTTCGCGCCGCCCGAGAGTCCAGCAGACCCGAAGCCGTGCCCGCCCTCGACAGCTTCAACACAGCCATCGCGGCAGGCATCGCAGGCGTATGCGAGACGAAGGACGGCACGATCACCTTCTGGGCCGAAGAGGTTCCGGAGCAGGACATCCTGATGCAGGTGACGCTGCTGGGAAAAATGACCGCAGAAAATCAACAGGAGGCATGATATGAGTTTGTCTTATACCCCCAATTCGTGGGTCGAAAAAAAGACCAAGATCCACGCCGAGGACATGACCCGCATCGAGCAGGGCATCCAGAACGTGACACAGGCAGTCAATGCGCTGCCGTCCAGCCCTGCTGCCGCCAGCAGCGCCCTCACCCCCGAGCAGTTCGGCGCGGTGGGCGACGGCGTGGCGGATGATACGGAGGCTCTGAAAGCCGCTATTCAGGCGGCGAGTGAGCAGAAGCAGCCGCTGGAGCTGACGCCCGGCGCGACCTATCGCTTTACGGAAGTGATGAACCCGAAAGACAATCTGACCATCCACGGAAACGGGGCGTCTCTGCTGAGCGACATCCAGTGGGCAAAGCAGGAGCAGGACCGCCCCGGCATCTTTGTCATTGGCAGGTCCAACACCGACCTCGTGCAGCACATCCGCATCGAGGGCCTGACCTTCCGTGCGGCGGACACCTGCCAGACGAACACCATGTTGCGATTCCAGCGCTGCGCTGACGTGGAGGTCAGGGACTGCGTCTTCGACTGCGACATCAACACCCAGAGCCGCGGCTGCATGGATCTGTACGGTGTTGACCATGATTTCCTCTTTGAGAATGTCGTCTTCCGGCAGCTGAGCGCCTGCAAGGAAGGCGGTATTTGGGTGCGCAACTGGCTGAGGGACTATGGTTCTTCGAACATCCGCTTCCTGCATTGCGACTTCTACAAGGCGGGCGGCGATGAAGTTCTGGGTGTCTGGGGCTGGGGCGGCACCATGGAGCATGTCCTCATCTCGGGCTGCAACTTCTACGATGTGGACGACGGGAAATACCGTGCCCGAGGGTTCTACCCCGCGTGGTTCATCACGCTGGGCCAGAGCGGCAACCGCACCGATGTCCGGATGGAGAACTGTATCGTTCAGGTGAAGCGCTGCAACGCGCTGTTCCGCATGGTAGGCGATGGTACCCATACTGTGGTGGACAACTGTGACCTCTACTTAGAGCGGCCCGATGATATGGAAAAAGCGGATGCATATAAGGGCGCGAACCCTCTGCTGGCGCAGGGCAATGGCCGCACCGATGGCAGTACGGCCATCCAGAACTGCCGCATCCGCCTGAAAGGAGACGGCGGAAGACGCATCTGCTACCAGATGGGCGCTCTGCGGAACAATTACTTCGATGTAGAGTGCGGGTACGGGCCTTCGAGTACCAAAGAGGTCGTCGGCAACATCTTCCACGGCTCTCTGTACGGCCTTTTCTGGGACTGCGACATCGTCCGGGACAACGTCGTGGAACTCACAAACTCGGGCGCTGGATGGATGTCCGGTGCAGGCGAGGTCGTCGGCAACCAGATCAAAATGGAGATCACCGCAGACGCACAGGGCGGCGCTATCTTCCACAACAACTGGGGTAAAGGCACCATCCGGGACAACAAGTTTGACCTGACCTTCACCCAAGAGTGTGATGTGCGCCAGTACGATATGCGCGGCGGCCCCCAGTACGTGCAGAACAACATCATTAACGTCAAGGGCGCACGCTACAACTACCTGCAAAGCGCCATCAGCGGCCTTATCTATCGCAAGAACAATTTCTTCAACAACGCGCCGGAAAAGCTTTTCGAGTGCACCGGCGTCGCTTTCGATGAAGAGACCCGCATGGAGCAGTACAAAAAGCATACCCGTCTGGGCGTGACCATTTCCCCCGAAAACTGCACCGACCCCGTCGTCTATACGTGGGAGGATGCGGACGGTGTTCTGGACGCCGGAGAGTACGGCGCATACCGCCCGCTGAAGGACGGCACGGCCAACGTCACGGTTTCCTGCGGTATGTTCTCGGCGTCCCAGAAGATCACTGTGAAGCTGATCCCTGTGCCCTGCGAGGGCCTGAAACTGAGCCGCGTGACCGCCAAGTGCGGCAAGGGGATGAGCACCTATCTCAAGGCCTTCCCGCAGCCCTACTGGACGACCGACGACGTCGTCTGGACTTCGGATGCGGAGGATGTGGTCACGGTCACGCAGGACGGCGTGGTATCCGCTCTCAAGACTGGCACGGCCAACATCACGGTGACCTGTGGCAGCTTTACCGTCACCTGCGCGGTGAATGTGGTGGAGGTTTCGGAACTGCCCACCTACACCGAGGGCGAATGGGCACTGGACAACACGGTCGCCTACATTCCCATGCCCAACCTTGAGGCAGAACACACCCTGTACGCAGCCTTTGACGTGGACACGGACTGCGTCGATGCGGGCGAAGAGATCCCCATCATTTCCAGCCTGCTCAGTGGGCAGACCGGGCAGGAAGCCATCAAGCTGGCATTCGGTGCGAGTGGCAAGAACTACAAGACCGTCCGCTGGTATACGACCAGCAACGAGGCGGACAGCAACGGCAGTACAACACTCTACAGCGTGCCTTATGTCAACACCGGCTTCAAGGAGGACGAACCGGCATCTACTGCATTCCTCTACCTGATGAGCGGCGTTGCCAACCCGAGCGGCGCTGTCATCTGGGCTTCGCAGACCTCCACCGTCAAGGCTGCACCGAACAGCGGAATCCTGAGCTTCAACGTGCAGACCAGCGCAGACGACACGCCCATCACCAGCTTTACCAGCGGAGCCGCGCTGGCTGCGGCACTGGCCTCCGGCAGTGTCCACGCCACCAAGGCCACCGGCTTTAAGCTGCGGGAACTCATCCTGTATACGAACTCGTCTTACACCACGCTGGACGAGGTCAAGAAGTACCGCGAGAATGCCGAGATCGACCTGCGCTTCGATGCTGACGGTCATCCGCTCAACGCGGGCACGGCAGGCGATTTCATCATCGCGGACAGCAGCGCAGGCGAGGTCATCCCGGTCAGCAGCGTTACCCTGAACAAGACTACGCTGTCTCTGACCAAGGGCGGCACGGATACCCTGACGGCCTCCGTCCTGCCCGCTGAGGCCACCGAAAAGACCGTGACGTGGAGCGTATCGCCGGAAAATGTCGTGACCCTCTCGGGCACCACCGGCAGCAGTGTCACCGTGACTGCGGCGGCTGCGGGAAAGTGCACCATCACGGCTGCGGCGGGAGGCAAGACCGTCACCTGCGCGGTGACTGCGGTGGAAGTCTCTTCCGGTGATTCTGACCCTGTACCGGTCTTCTCTCTGCCGAAGACAGAATTCACTCCTGAAAACGCAACGGTCGTGGATACCGGCATCAAGCCGTTTGAATCGGCAGACGGGGCAAAGGATTACACCATCATCATTTCCCAGAGACCGCACTCTACAACGAATATCAGTGCGACCGATAGATATTGTCTGCTGCACTGCATGGACGAGACCGACCCGTATCCCGGTCTCGCTATTGCCGGTAGTGGTGAACGGTATAATATCAGCGCATTCGAGCACAGGACAACTACACTGATTGCGAGGGCTATCGGCTTCGACATCTACAATACTTACGTGTTTGCCCTTCGGGTCTCCGGTAAGCGTGTGTGGGCGAAAGTTTATAACGCAAACCATAAATCCTACATCGAAAGTAAGGGCTGGGTAGAGATTGCCAATTACGCCGCGGTGGATAAGTCCCTGCTCATTGGCGGCTATCAGGCCAGCAACGGCACCAAGGGCCGCTTCTGGGACGGCACAGTGGATTTCTGCAAGATCTACGACAAGCTGCTGACCGAAGAGCAGATCAACAAGATCATGGCAGGTTAAGGGCGCAGGAAGCATAAGGAGAACGGAATATGGCATTAGGCAGCGTAAGCGTCCCCGGCGTAAGCAAGAAAGCAAAAGAAAGGATGATGTACATGGATGGCAAGCTGATTTGGAGCGCGGCGATGGGTCCAGCTGGGAGTTCGAGCGTTACTGCGCCGGCTGGGGTGGACTATATCATCGTCAAGCAGAGGGAGACGGCCTACAAGGACGTCCGGATCGCACGAGGCTGCACGGGCACCACAAGCCTTCTTCAGAGTAATAGATACTCTAGCGAATCCGTGATGCTCTATGCAACGGTGACTTTTGACTCAAACGGAAAGATCAGCTATAGCTATCCCTACGACTCTGCTTTCGGCAAATTTACCGTCGAGGGCTATCAGTATATCTGAGCGGAGGCACAAAATGAGCAAATACAACTTTGATTCGTCTGTTTCTCTGATTCTTACCCCCCCCCCCCGATTTGTTTGAATCGGCCTGACAAGCCGCACCCCTTCAGCGCTGCCTGTCCGGCAGCATGGGAGGTGTGACCATGGCATTAGGTTCTGTAAGTATCCCTCCCTTCACCCGGGCGGAACTCGTGCGCCTGATAAATCAGAAGTCGTACCCGGATGGGAAGCTGGTGTACACGGCCCGCGCGACTTTCAGCTACAAAAGCAGCGAGGTCCTGACCCTCCCCGCAACGGTCGATTATGTGAAGCTTTCGGGTGGCTCCTATGACTCGTGGGTGCAGGGCAGCTACCACGTCCCCGAGGGGACAAAGCTGACCAGAGGAAGCTCCTTCCGCACCAATACGAGCAGCTATTACGCCAAAATCACCTTCAGTGAGGACGGAACGCTACGCTTTGATGGGTACGATGCCTCAAGCAAAACCTACACTGCATCCTTCAACGTCGAGGGCTACCACTACTACTGACAAAACGAAAAGCAGCCCCGGGGTGGGGCTGCAAAAGAAAGGTCGTGACATTTATGTCGATTCATGAATACTGCCTAAGCCGGGACTCCACCCGGCAGCTCTCACCCAGCTTCCGGGTGCGGGAGTTCGGCTGCAAGGGCAGCGACGTCGTGCTCCTCGACGAGGAGCTTGTGGTGCTGCTCCAGTGCATCCGGGAGCACTTCGGAAAGCCGGTGCATATCACCAGCGGCTACCGCACCGCCACCCACAACGCCGCCGTCGGCGGCAGCAAAAGCAGCCAGCACCTGCTGGGCCGGGCGGCGGACATCCAGGTGGCGGACACCACCGTGGAGGCCGTGGCCGCCTACGCCGAGAGCCTGATGCCGGACTGGGGCGGCGTTGGCCGCTACCCGGTCAAGGCAGGCCGCACCAAGGGCTGGGTGCATGTGGACACCCGCGCCAAAAAGAGCAGATGGACGCTGTGAGGGGGTGAGACCAATGCAGCAAGTTTTTGCCTACATCTCTGCCCACTGGATGGAGGGAGCCATCTGGCTGCTGGGCATCGGCTGGGGCTACCTGATCAAAAAGGTCACCGAGTACCGGACCATCAAGGACGGCCTTCTGGCCATCATGCACGACCGGCTCTACCAGTCCTGCACCCACTACATCCAGCAGGGCGGCATCGACACCGCAGGCCTGAAAAACTTGGAGTATCTCTACAAAAGCTATCACGCCCTGGGCGGCAATGGCACGGGCACCGAGCTGTACAACCGCGCCAAGGCCCTGCCCATCCGTGACTGATACACCCACACAAGCCCGGCAACGCCGGGAGAAAGGACAAACCATGAATAACCTGAACAACAAGATCTCCGCCGGTACCATCGCCCGCACCGCCTGCCTGCTGCTGGCCCTGACCAATCAGCTGCTGAGCGCCTGCGGCAAGCCCGTGCTGCCCATCGAGAGCCAGACCGTGGAGCAGCTGGTCACCGCCGGCATCACCACCGTGGCCGCGCTGGTGAGCTGGTGGAACAACAACAGCTTCACCGCCGCCGCCATTCAGGCAGACGCCGAATACGCCCGCCTGAAGCAGAAAGGCGAGTGAACCGGCACCCGAATGGTGTAAAAGTAATACTTTTTAAATTGGAAGTATTACTTTTTTACCATCTTTCACAGCAGCCCCGGGAGGTGCACAGCGGCCCTTCCCGGGGCTTTTTTTCTGTCCGTTTGAGCGATTCACGCAGGTTCGAGGGCGATTCACGCAGGTTTTGATGATTTTCGCGCCCAAATCATGTATAATCCAGACAGGAATGAAAGGGAGGAATTTCTATGGTAATTCCATGCATCTGCAACACAAACGTCACATAAACGCACGCGTCTGCAACAAATCGCACCAAACGTGCAACAAGCCCTTGGAATTAGTACCAAATCTGCGGGGTTCTGATTTATACAGAACGCAGAATTTCAACGGTACGGAATGGTTTTTCTTGACGAAAATTCCCGAAAATGCTATAACGTAAGTAGTTGGGGGAAACAGCTTCCGCTGTCCGATTTATCGGACTATTATACACATGGCGACAGGAAAGGAGACCTGGGATCATGACGAACAAAAAGTTTAAAGTTGCTGCAATGTCTATGGCACTGACCGCATGTGTTGCGGCCCAGCCCCTGATCGCGAATGCGGCAGATGATGTGAACGCCGTCTCGAATGACGCACCCGACAGCGCGCCCCAATCGGAAGGAGAAAGCACGGCTTCTGCACCCGTTGCTGCTGCCAGTGTGTCGTCCGATCCGGTGACCAACCAGCAGAGCGAGGGCGCTGTGGATGTGATCGGCGACCCGGATATCAGCGTGGATTATAACCACGACAACGACAAGGTCACCAAGGACGATTCTTCCACCACCACCGAGAGCACCGGCCCTGTGAACCGCGATGTGCCCAAAGAGAGTGAGCCCGGCGCGCAGCAGCCCTCCGGGGACGGCCAGCAGCCCTCCGGCGATGGCCAGCAGGACGGCAATCACGAGACCGACCTGAACAATGAGCAGAAAGGCGAGCCTGAGACTGACCTGAACAACGAGCAAAAAGGTGAGCCCGAGACCGACCTGAACAACGAGCAGGAAGGCCCCAAGGACGGCGGCAGCGAGACAGAGAAAAAGCCCATTGGCGAAGCTGAAAAGACCGAGACGGAGACCAAGGACACGGAGCTTGTGCTGGGCAAGCCGAACACCACTACTACCACCACCACCAACCCGGACGGTTCTACCACGACCACGACTACCACCACCACCGATGCCGCGCTTGAAACCACCACCAAGGTCGAGGGTGAGGCCAGTGCCAAGACGGAGGAAGACTCTTCTGAGGACGTGAAGAAAAACCTGAAGGAGGAACTGCAGGGCGGAGAACTGAGCTGGGATACCGAAACCAAGACCAAGTTCGGTGATTACACTGTGACCGACGCCGTGGTAAAGGACGGCAAAAAGGAATTTACCCTGACCAAAGAAGACAAAATTGAAACCGGCGAAATGACCGGGCTTGATATTTCCAAGCTGATCGAAGCCGGTTACAAGGATAACGGCGACGGCACCTACACCCTGACCAAAGAGTACACCGACTCTCAGGGCCAGAAGCAGACCACCACCGTCAAGGTGGATTCCAGCACGGCCACCAAGACCACCCGCACCACCCTGACCGTCACGATGGAAAAGACCCCGCACCACGATTCGAAAGACGTGGATGAGAGCACTGATACCGGCAACTCCCAGCTCGAAAACCGCTACCCTGCTCAGAGTGTGATAAAGGATTTCGGTAATTATGATGTTGCCTATGAGCAGAACTTTGCATGGGATGATAGCAGCACCGAGAGCAGCAAGCCCCGCGGCACAGGATCGGATTCCTTCTTCAGCTTTAAAAAGCTCTTCAATCATATCACCCGTGGTTCTACCGATGTTTCCCGCAAGCAGGGCACTATTACCGCCAACTATGCCACCACTTCGGATGCCAAAGTGACCGATGCCTCCAAGAAGACCTGTGTGAAAACCGACTCCTCGGTGAAGTACCACTACTCCTACGTGGAGCGTCAGGAGCTTGATCCCATTACGGAAACCAAAACCGTAACGACCCCTGCCGACGATGACGGCGACGACGACGACGGCGGCGACAAGATCATTGAGGAAAAGGATTCCGACTCGCCCGTACTGCCCGGCACCCCCGAGCTGCCGCCCGTGCAGGACGCAAAGCCGGACGCCCCTGTTCTGCCTGCTGACCCCGCTCTGCCCGCTGTGCAGGACGCACATGCCCTGCCGCAGACCGGCGTGAACTGGCTGGCCGCCATCGGTCTGGCCCTCAGCGGCATGACCCTGATGATCACTGGCGCGTTCGCCAGCCTGCTCGGCAAAAACGCAAAGCACTGAGCCGCGCTTCCCCCCTTTCACAATCCTGTGTCTCCCTGCTTTGCACCGCCGGACAGACTGAGCCGGATCGCTCTGGCTGATATGTCCCAATCTCCTATTCCGCATACAGCTTTCCGGCTGTAAACCCTCACAGACAAAGCGCCCCCGCTCCAAAACCGGAGTGGGGGCGCTTTGTTTATTGCTAAAAAATTTATTGGGAACACGCAGATGATTTGCGTACCGTTATCGACTGTGTTATACTTATTTCGCTGCCCTCTCCATTCTGGCAACAGGAAGGAGGTGTGTCATGTGGGCGACATCTTCATCAATCTTTTTGTGGCTGTCGGAGCAAATGTGATTGCCTATTACATTTGCAAGTGGCTTGACAGCCGCGGCAAAGGACAGTAAGCACAGAAGAACCCCCTCGGAGTTGCAGCTCCGAGGGGGTTCGCTTTTGTGTGCCTGTGGTAATCTTCATCAACCTTGTGATTGCCTACTTCTATTATACGCGACTCCGTGCAAAAGTCAAGCCTCCGTCAAAAAGTTCATTTTTACGTCAAAATATATTTTACCGGATATAACAAAAACGGCTCTGCCGAAGCAGAGCCGTAAAAATGCATCTGAAATATAATCAGCGCTTGGAGAACTGGGGTGCACGACGTGCAGCCTTCAGACCGTACTTCACGAAACCGAAGCTCAATTTCGCTTGATTTTACGCGGTTTTTCAAGCCTTTTGCTCTTCGTCCACCAGTTCTTAAACCCACGATTTTGTGGGCTTTTGTCGGATTTTAACCCTAATCTTTTTTTGATGTGTCGATTGCTCTGTTGATCACCCCATGTAATTGGGCAGGTTTATTATACTTGACTTTGGCGTAAATATCCATAGTCACCTTGCTGTTTTCGTGTCCGGCAAGATACTGTACGGTTTTAGGATCAACCGAAGCATAAATCAGGTTCGTGATATAAGTGTGACGCAATTGATGCGGTGTCACTTGAAAATCCATCGTATATACCAACTTCGGATTGTTCGACTGATGCTCACCAAGTTTCGGCTTTACAACATGCTTAATCTTCTGCCCATTCACATAGGTGTAATAGCAGCGTTCTTCCGTAGAACGAACTGCTATGTACTTCCATACCCTCACGAACTGGGATTCAGCCAAAGCATTACCATTCCTGTCCGAGATCACATATTCCGATTTTGACTTTTCCTTTGCCTCTTTCAAACATTCCACCAACTTGCCCGGAATGGGAATGTCCCTTTTGGCTGCTGGCGTTTTTAATTCTGTTGAAATTACCGGACGATTATTTACAGAACGCCATGCTCGCCTTACCGATATATATGGGGTGGCACCATCCAGGAAAACACAATCCCATCGCAGTGCAAGAATTTCTTCCCGCCTCAACCCTGCGTATAACCCAATCATTACGAAAACATACGGTGGTAATCCCCTGATGGTATCCAGAAGAATTTTCACCTGCTCATCCGTCAATGCCTTCTTTTCCTGCTTTGGTGTTCCGCCTTTTGCAGAAAGCGACGCAGCCGGATTACAACTGATGATTTTGCTTTCTTCTGCTGAATAGAAAACACATTTGATCAGCATATTCATTTTGCTGTACAGGGAAGCTGATTGCTTGGAGATTGGCACCAGCAGCAAGCGAAGGTCATCGGTCGTCACTTCGTCCATATACATATCTCCAATAGCTCCAATAATGTATTTTCTTATCGTGCGCTCATATCCGCTCAATGTGTTTTCTCGCACACTCGCCGAGCGCATCTTCAACCATTTTTCGCAATACTCAGCTACTGTCGGATTATTCTTCCGGAATATTTCATCCTCAATACTGCGCTTCATCTCAATGGATTTATCGTACAGCTCTTCAGGAGTCTGTGCATATAGCGAAATCCATTTTCCATCTGCATCCTGCATTCGTGTTCTGTAATATTGAACGCCCCTCTTCATAATTGTTCCATATTCCGGCACTACTTTTTTTCTTGCCATTATTGCTTCCTCCATTTTCTTGATATATCCAAATTGATCTTTGCTCTTTAATTATCCAGAATGCTGCTCCGGTTCTCAAGGATGTCGGCTATATGTAAAAAGAGCAGGGATTATCCCTACTCTTTTTGATCTCATTCATGAAACTGTCTGGCCTATTCTGCATCCCACAGTGTAAAGGTATCCTCTAATATACCCGCCAGTTCATCCGGTCGGTTATACTTTGCCTTTGCATAAATGTCCATCGTTATCTTGCTGTTCTCATGACCGGCAAGATATTGAACTGTTTTAGGATCAACCGATGCGTGAATAAGATTTGTAATATAAGTATGCCGCAGCAAATGTGGTGTCACTTCAAAGTCTAAGCTATAAACCACCTTTCCATTATGCGCAGCTCTTTCGCCCAGCACCGGTTTCACCGTATGCTTCACTCGTTTTCCATTCTCATAACGGTAGTAGCTCCGTTCCTTTACAGTTCTGGTCACAATATACTGCCAGAGCCTCTTAAACTGCGTATATGAAAGCGGTTCACCCTCGCTGTTTGCAACAACATAGTCTGATGTGGAATTCTCCTTTGCTTCTCTCAGGCATTTCGCCAGGCAATCAGGAAGCGGTACATCTCGATGAGCAGCCTTTGTTTTCAGTTCAGACATTATTACCGGTCGATTGTGCTCTGTATGCCAAGCTCTGCACACTGTCAAATACGGTGCTGCTTCATCCAGAAAAACTGAATCCCACTGTAATGCAAGAATTTCTTCTCGCCGAAGCCCCGCATACAGACCAAGCATCACAAATACATACGGTGGTAATCCTCTTATCGCATCCAGCAATCTCTCCACCTGATCATCAGTCAAAGGGTTTTTCTCTTTTTGAGGAACGCCCCCGTTCTTTCCAGACAAATAAATTGTAGGATTGTCCTGAATCACTTTGCTTTCCTTTGCCGCCGCAAAAATGCTCTTATAAAGTATATTGACCGATTTGTACACAGACGCTGATTTTTTGGATACCGGAACCAGTGCCAGACGAATATCATCCGCTGTAACATCTGCTATATTCATATGACCCAGAGGCTTTATAATATGCCGGTTTACTTTCGATGTGTAATCCGTCAACGTAGTGGCTCTTACCTGTGCGGATTGTAACAACAGCCACTTTTCGCAATACTCCTTTACTGTGGGGGATGATCTGCGAAATGTATTATCCTCAATCTGCTCTCTCGCTTCGAGCACCTTATCATATAATTCTTCACGGGTTCTGCCATACAACGCCACCCGCTTTCCATCAGCATCCTCAATTCGAGTCCGGTAATATTCCTTACCCGCCATGATGACGGTTCCGTACTGAGGAATCGCATATCTTTTTCTTGCCATCTTCGACACCTCCAAACTTTTAGCTGATATATTCATTATTGCGAATAACCTGCCAATACTCAACGATGTCGAATTTCGCTCCTGGCTGTTCTCTTCTTTCGGAAAGTCGGATTGTTATCCTTCGGCCTTGCACGATGTGTAGACCTTGCAATATACTCCTGAAGTCCAACTTCAGTAAAATAAACACAGCCATTCTCAACATACTGAACGTAAGTGATCAGCCCTTCCATTCTTGCATGATCCAAGGTGTCCAGGCTAATCCCCAACATCTCAGCGGCTTCTTTACGCTTAATCAATTTATCCACCATCAAAATTCACTTCCTTTCGGCATTTGCCTTGTCTTTTTTTCTCCGCCTGTTCCGGAATATAATATCCAAGCTGCACTTTCACAGCTTCATCAATTCCGCGCATCTGTCCCTTACTTACCTTGCCGAGATACCGAATCACACAGGTCTTATCACATGTATCAAGCTGCTCCGCCAATACCATCGAAGATCTTGCCAGCCCTTTTGCCTTCCGAAGGAAATAATGTGTTGGCTGGCTTCTTTTCTTTTGAATCTTCGTTGTCAGAGGAGCAACCGTAATCGTCGGCGAATAAAAGTTGCCGACATCGTTCTGAAGAACCACTACCGGACGAACACCGCCCTGCTTTGATCCTATCGGAACACCAAGATTGGCAAGGTAAATATCTCCTCGCCGGTAAACCCAGTTTTCTTTCATCTGGTTGCCTCCAATCCCATAATCATCTATGGATAAAAGCTGACAGAAAATAATACAACTGCTTTATTCTGACAGCTTTTCTTAAAATATGGTTTCTCTGTACTTTTTCTTGGCACCCCAGAGATCGGGGATTTCTCACAAGCGGCAGTGTGCTTCACTGCTCCATTGGAATTTAACCATCCCGCCTTCTTTATGGCCGGACCGCGAATTACGGAAGTATCATTGTCCCTGACAGGCTTTTACACCACCGTCGGTTGCAATCCGACATTTGCTGCTGCGATTCCGCTTCGCCCCTGTTGGGCATCATGGCGTGCAGTCGAAGGCTCGTTCTGTCAGTAATGTACTTGGAGAATGAGTATTCAATTTTCATAGTTCATCAGCCTTGTTGCCTTAGCTGTAAAGTAAGTATAAAAGAATGCGGTTTTACATAACACGCCGGAAACTGCGACTTTGCCCACCTAATTTTGCGAGTTCACATCAGTGCTTCCTGAAGCTGCGTAATGGCATCCTGCACTCTCTTTTTCAACGCATCCACATCCTGTCTCTTGCCAATGATCAGATAATCCAGCGTTACTCCAAAGAATTCCGAAAACAGAATCATGTCGTTATAAGATGCCGATATTACTCCGCGTTCAATTTTTGAAATGCGTTTTGCATCAATATCAATCGCCTCAGCCAGAGCCTCCTGCGTATACCCTTTTGATTTGCGCAGCTCCTGAATTCTTGCTCCACATACATGCTGATCGTAATACATACGTTTCTCCTTCCGCACAGCCGGTACAGAACCGGACCAGCGGAAGGTCAAAAAAGGAGCCGCATGACGGTGAAGAAAAAATCCTGTGCCGATAA
>OFSD01001840.1_pt1 | contig 14425 bp, 10 predicted proteins | sample 1543191 | NCBI WGS metagenome assembly OFSD01 (sample SAMN04209221, study PRJEB22552) | human gut metagenome | biome: gut; material: feces | host: Homo sapiens | place: USA: Oklahoma
TCGCTGTCTTCACTATGCCTATGCGCGGCTCATTGCTCGCGTAACTTTCCAGTTAATTTCCCGGCATTCTCGCTTCGGTAGATTGCCAATTCCCCCGGATTCTTCTATACTGAAATCAAATATTAAAACTATAAAGGGGGGCTGGTGAAGCACATGGATAAGGCCAAAATGGGAACTTTCATCAAGGAACAGCGGATAGCTCTTGGAATGACGCAGCAACAGCTGGCCGAACAGTTACATATTACGAACAAGGCAATCTCACGTTGGGAAACCGGCAATGCTTACCCCGACATTTCTCTGTTGGACGATCTGGCGGCTGCGCTGTCGGTATCGGTTGAAGAGCTTTGTCGCGGTGAGCGGATTGCCCTGCCCTCTGCTGACACCAATACACTCCTGAGCGATGTCATCGCCGAGGTAAGACAACAGAAAAAAGACAGAGCCGCGAAATGGCTTCGCATCCTCTGTCTTAGTATTTTTTCCGTGATCCTTCTTGCGTTTCTCTTCTTTACTGGTGCGTTCTTATTTATACAAAATGAAGCAAATTTAGACGAAGCACTCTTCACCCTGGCTTTGGGTGCCTTTGCCATCGGGCTTATGCTTTTCCGGTACGGGATTCCGATCCTTCTGCTTGCCATCGCTCTACCGCCGTTACTTTGCAGACGCCCCCGGCAGCCGGCGAAGACCATCGTCTGTATCCTGCTGTCGGTTCTGTCCGTCCTCTGGCTGATCTTTGGCGGACACTTTCTCTGGTTCCAGTTATTCTAGCCTTTCCATCGTTTTGCATAATCTTTCCGTCCGCTGACGATGGCAGAATAAGCATCAAAAGAATTTTATTCCTAATTACTTTCCAAACAGTGTACTCAAAATTCCTCTCTTGATGACCTGGGCACCGGTGTTAATCAGCTGGCGCTCGATCTGGGCCTGTCTGCGTTCCGCTGCCTTTTCCTTCTTTTTCTGTGCGGCTTCCCATTCCTTCTGCTTCTGCTTTACGGTGGATTCCTGCAGTTTTGCCTGCTGCTTTGCCAGCGCTTCCTTATCTTTTTCCAGCTGTGCCCGCTCTGCTGCCAGCTGCGCCGCTTTCGCCTCATGCTCCATGGTATCTGTCAACACTTCGTAGGCAGAAATATTGTCCACCGCCTCATCGTAGCGTCCCATGCCGTCTCTCGCCATCAGATTCCTGCGCTCCGTCTCATCCACAGGTCCCATAAAGCTCTGGGGGCAGATGATGGAGGTACGCTGGGCAATGCCGGGCACGCCGTTCTCATCCAGAAAGGAAGTCAGTGCCTCACCTACGCCCAGTTCCATGATGACTTCTTCTGCCTTAAAGGCAGGATTGGCCCGCAGGGACTGTGCTGCTGCCCGGACAGCTTTCTGCTCCACCGGAGTGTACGCCCGGAGGGCATGCTGTACCCGGTTGCTTAACTGTGCCAGCACGGAATCGGGAATATCACTGGGGCTCTGGGTCACGAAATAGATACCCACGCCCTTGGAACGGATCAGCTTTACCACCTGCTCGATCTTCTGCACCAGTATCTTCGGTGCATCAGCAAACAACAGGTGTGCCTCATCGAAGAAAAATACCAGCTTCGGCTTTTCCAGATCTCCCGCCTCGGGAAGCTTCTGGAATAATTCTGACATCATCCATAACAGGAAGCTGGCATACAGTGTGGGATTCTGCACCAGTTTTACGCAGTTCAACACATTGACAATACCTTTGCCGTACACATCCGTACGCATCCAGTCATAAATATCCAGATCCGGTTCTCCGAAAAAGAGATCTCCGCCCTGATTCTCCAGAGGCAGTAACGCCCGCAGAATACCGCCCACGGACTGCCTGGAGATACTTCCGTAGGTGGTCAGATAGTCATCCTTGTGTTCTGCCACATAATTCAGCAGAATACGCAGATCCTTTAAGTCGATCAATAAAAGTCCCTTGTCATCCGCGATCCGGAAGACAATATTCAATACACCTTCCTGCGCAGCGGTGAGCCCCAGAATACGAGATAAAAGCTCCGGTCCCATATCGGAGATGGTGGCTCTCACCGGATGGCCGCCCTCCTGATAGATGTCCCAGAAGCAGACCGGATAAGCCTTATAGGAAAAACTGTTGCGGATACCGAATTTATCAATCCTCCTGTCCATGGATTCCGAAGCCACACCGGCTGTGGCAATTCCGGAGACATCCCCCTTCACATCACACAAAAATACCGGCACTCCCGCATCTGAAAAAGATTCTGCCATAGCCTTCATAGTGATCGTCTTGCCGGTGCCGCTGGCTCCTGCGATCAGTCCATGGCGGTTACTCATATTCAGCGGCATATTCACACGCTGACCATCTGCCAGGCCCATATATATCTGTCCGTCTGTATACATAGTTGTCCCTCATCCTCTCTATTTTATCTCTATTTTCCTGCTGCCCTATCCCGTGGGGATATCAATAGAAGATATCTTCTACGACTTTTTGAAACGTTTCTTCCCCGTCATATGCTCCACTTTCAGGCAGAATATCTCCGTCATGGCTACGACTTCCGGTCGGAATACGAAATTCTCCGTTCTGTCAGGATAGTACTGCTTCATCAGAAGATTCAATGCTTTCTGTTTTTCCGCATCCGACAGAATCTCTATAGTTCCCTGACCGATCACGCTCTCGTATTCCATGGTGCACTGGCAGCCATCTTCTTTCTCCGACAGCACCAGTCTGTGGGAGCAATCCATCTCGAAGCTTGCCCTGACATCCTTACGGATCAAGTCATATTTTTTTCCTTCTTTTGCCCCGTGAAAATAGAGTGTCACTCTGCCGTCCGTCTCTTCCATTCCGAAATTCAACGGCAGAAGATACGGATAGCCATCCTCATCATTCAGTGCAAGTCTGCACACATCACACCTCTTCATGACATCTGTCATTTCCGAAAATTCTGTAATCTCACGATCGTTACGACGCATTGTATTCCTCCTGTGCTGCATTTTGTTTTTCTGTCAATATCTGTGCGCCCGACAGGCTTTGCGGCATATAAATGCCGGGTAAGCCATCATTGGAATTTCATATACTCTTTCACAGATATATTTACTATAGCGCATAAACAAGATATAATGCAACTATATCCTTCCGTAAGGAATTTTGAAAGGAGTTTTATTTTGCAAAACAAAGTATCCCATTGTTCTATTTTCCCACCGGATCTCAGTGCTCTGACGCTGCATATCCTCGCTATGGCGTTCATGTTCTGTGATCACCTGTGGGCTACCCTCGCCGGAGATGCCTGGTGGCTGACCGGCATCGGCAGACTGGCATTTCCCATGTTCGCCTTTTTCCTGGTGGAAGGCTTCTTCCATACCCATGATAGGAAAAAATATTGCATGCGCCTGCTTCTTCTGGCCATTCTTTCTGAGCTTCCCATCAATCTGATGTACAGTGGGCTGTTATTCTACCCATTTCATCAGAACGTGATCTGGACACTGCTCACAGGCTTCCTGTGTATCTGGGCAATAGATACCCTACGGAAAAAATGTCCGGTCTGGCTGTGGATTCCGTCGATCCTGCTGCTATCTGCAGTGGGCTACGTGCTGGCAACCCTCCTCATGTTCGACTATTATGGAGAAGGCGTTCTGACTGTTATCGTATTCTATCTCTTCCATGGGAAAAATTGGTGGCAGCTTGCCGGACAGTTTGCCGGGCTCTACTGGATCAATGTCATGCTGTTGGCAGGAATGCAGATTCCATTACAGCTTTTCGGTCATGCCTTCGAGATTTCAGAACAGGGACTGGCGCTGTTGTGTCTGCCGCTTCTGTGGTGCTACCATGGACGCCAGGGCGCGCATAACCGCAAGATCCAGCTTGCCTGCTATGCCTTTTATCCGGTACACATGCTGGTACTGGGGATTCTGTCAAAACTGATTTTTAGTTAAAATCATAATGCTGACAGAAAGTCTATTCCCTAAAGTAAAATACTCCCGATGGAATCATTCCACCGGGAGTTCTATATTTTTACTCTAAATTAGTACTGCTTCACCTGTTCTTCGCCGTTCATGACACGCAGAGCGCCCTGAGCCAGAGCTAACAGCTCGTCCTCACCGGGATATACGGTCACAGGAGCGATCCAGCCGCATCTCTCTTTCAGCTTAGCCACTACATCCTCACCATATGCAATGCCTCCGGTGATAACGATCTGGTCTACCTTGCCGTTCAGCACACAGGCCATAGCACCGATGTCTTTGGCTACCTGTAACAGGAATGCCTGCTTCACCTCCGCTGCCTTGGCATCGCCTTCATTGGCACGCTTGGTAACTTCACGCATATCGTTGGTACCCAGGTAAGAATTCAGGCCGCCCTTGCCGATCAGCTTTGCACTGATCTCCTTCTCGGTATATTTTCCGGAGAAGCACATTTTTACCAGTGCTGCACAAGGCACACCGCCTGCACGCTCCGGAGAGAATGCACCATCACCGTCAAATGCACTGAATACGTCTACAACCTTGCCGTCCTCATGTGCGCCTACGGATACGCCGCCGCCCATGTGCACGACTACCAGACGTAAGGACTCATAAGGCTTGCCGGCCTCTTTTGCATATCTCTTGGCAACTGCCTTCTGGTTCAGGGCATGGAAGATACTTCCTCTGGGGATCTCTTCCAGACCGGAATATCTTGCGATGGGCATCAGCTCATCTACTACAACGGGGTCTACGATGTAAGAGGGAACGCCGATCTCATCACCGATCTCTCTTGCCAGAATACCGCCTAAGTTAGAAGCATGCTGACCCTGTACACCTACTTTTAAATCCTCCAGCAGATCATCGGTTACCGCATAGGTACCACTGGGGATGGGCTTTAACAGACCGCCACGTCCTACGATCACGTTGAAGCTCTTCAGATCGCAGTTCTTCTCTGCCAGCAGATCGGTAATGATCTTCTTACGGAAATCCTTCTGTTCGAAAATAGTATCGTATTTGGAGATCTCCTCGGTAGAATGTCTCAGGGTTTCTTCAAATAATAAGTTCTCATCCTCAAATACACCAATCTTGGTGGAGGTGGAACCGGGGTTGATGATCAGACTCTTGATTGCCATTGTGTGTTTCCTCCTATATTCACTCTTATATTCGCTCTTATGCTTTACCGCTTTGTCCACTACAGCATCTATACCTGCCGACAGCAGTTCTCCCGCAGCTTCCACAGCGGCTTCGATCACGATATCCATAGCTTATTTCTGATTCTTTTTCATCTCTTCTGCTACAACTGCAGCCAGTGCCAGGGAGTATACCTTGGTCTCGAAGGTATCGGAACGGCTGGTCAGGACTACGGGTACCTTGGTACCGGTCAGGATGCATCCGTTCTTTACTTTTACCATATGTACGATTGCTTTGTATACCAGGTTGCCGGCATGGATATCCGGGAACAGCAATACATCTGCATCACCCTGGATCTTACGGTCGGTAGCTCCCTTATGCTTGGCTGCCTCGGGATCGATCGCCAGGTCAAGAGACAGCGGGCCGTCTACGATACAGCCGGGGATCTGTCCTTCTTCACACATCTTAGTCAGTTCTGCCGCATCTACGGTAACGGGCATCTTGGGATTTACAACCTCAACTGCTGCTAAAGGTGCTACCTTAGGCTCTGCAACGCCGCAGGCATTACATACCGGAATGGTGTTCTTGATGATCTGAACCTTCTCCTCCAGTGTAGGATAGGTCATGAATGCAACATCGGTCAGGAACAGAAGTCTGTCAATGCCGGGAATCTCAAATACACATACATGAGACAGGGTTCCACCGGTACGAAGGCCTACTTCTTTGTTCAGTACGCTCTTTAAGAAGTTCTTGGAGTCGATCAGGCCCTTCATATACATATCTGCACGGCCGTCATGTGCCAGCTTTACAGCTTTCAGGGAAGCTTCGATCATATCCGGCTCATTGATGATCTCATAATCGGAGAGGTCCATATTCAGTCCGGCTGCAATCTCACGGATCTTTGCCTCATCACCTACCAGGATTGCATCTGCAATGCCCAGTCTCTTGGCCTCATGTACAGCTTCCAGTACTGCACTGTCTTGTGCAACGGAGACTGCGACGGTCTTCTTCCCACACTCTTTTACTTTTGCTACGATGTCATCAAAATTCATTTTCTTCCATTCCTTTCCGCCCCTCGTGGGCTCCAAGTATGAATACATTCCACACATTATTCGCAAAATCGCACGATAAATCGTGCTTTCGCTGCTGCGCAGCTATTTTTGCTCATATGTGCGGCGGTGACTCTATTCGAGTCACCTAAAATCAAGCAAAACTGCTTTTTACATGCAAGCATGACAAAGCAGTCCCGATTGATTTCATTGTCTTCCGAATAGTCACTCTAATCGTTAAAATAATAACACACTGGAATACAAAAATCAAGCTACTATGACAAATATAGCCACCTCTAAATGAGGTGGCTGATATCTGCCAGGGTCGGTACGCAGGCGTACAGACATTTTTTTAATTTTTCATCTGGCTGTGTCTGATCCGGCACCATCACGACCCTACAGCCGGCGCGGTAAGCACTCATGACTCCGTTGGGAGAATCCTCCACGGCCATGCACTCTTCCGGTGCCAATCCCAGCTGCTTGCAGGCATAGAGATAAATATCCGGGGATGGCTTACCTTCCCCTACCATAGTGGCCGAGATCAATTTTTCAAAATACGGCCGAAGTCCTGTCAGTGCCAGATATTTTTCCGTCCGCTCCAGATCCGTCGCTGTGGCAACCGCTGCGGTGATATGCCTTTTTTTCAGATCTTCCAGAAGCTCCACGGCACCGGGCTTGCATTTGATGCCATCCCGGTCCAGTGTTTCTTCCATCATCTCTTTTCGTTTGTCACGCACCACATAATAGTCAAAATCTTCACCGTACCAGTCCTTGAGCTGTCTGGGGGCAAAGGGGCGTCCCAGACTGCGCATCGTAAGTGCCTGCTCATCTGTCATGGTATACCCACAGGCTGCCAGTGCCTTCGGCCAGAAAATACGGTAATATTTTTCGGTATCGATCAGCGTACCGTCCATGTCAAATAAAACTGCCTGAATCATTGTTATTCCTCTGCGCCAGCCGTCTGTCCGGCATCTTCTGCTGCATCCGTAACATCAGTACCTTCTGCTAGGCTGTCCTTTGAATCACTTTCGTTTGTGCCGCTCTGGTCCTCATCAGCTTTTCCGGCTTTCCGGTCACGTTTTGCCGCCTTGCGCGTCTTCCGGCGTTTTGCCGCTTTTTTCCCTAACAATACGATCAACAGGATCACGACTGCACCACCGACGATGCAAAGTACGATCAGCAGTGTATGACTGCCCTCGACCTCTACCGTGCGGAAGCTGCCGGGCACTTCCATGGTAAACTGTCTATAGCTGCCGATCACAGTGGATTCCACTTCCGTGTACTCTCCATCCTGTGCTACCTCTATGACAGTGTTATCCGCATCCTCACAGTAGACACGCAAGGTTGCTTCTCCGGTATAGTCCGGTGCATCCTCTTCCATGGAATTGGTCATGGATACTGTATAAGTATTTCCCTCTACCTGCAGATGCAATGCTGCATTGGGATAGAAGTTGCCTTCTGCCATAACCAGTGCCTTATTGTTATCGTTTTTCTCTGCGGAAGCAATGGATGCGGTCCATTCCTCATACTCTGCTTCCAGCACTTTATTACCGGTAATATCACTGAAATCATAATCCGGCCATACACCGTAATAGCCATCCTTCTCCGGTACTTCCGGAATCTGGTCTGCCGACAGATAATCCCCGTAACCGCATTTATAGGAAGCCACTTCTACACCATCCGCCTGGAAGGTAATGGTAAACTGTGAGAAAGCGTCCGGAACGTCTTTGCTGCAGAATTCCTGGTAGGACAACGGGGTAGCACCGCCCTGATAACCAATGCCGTCTACGCCACCGGCTCCGCCTTCCACATAATAGTTGCCATACAGAGTTCCATCATCACTGACTTTTCCGGCAATGCTGCCCTGGCCTTCGCCGGACATATCCAGATCATTGTACGCATAGCTGTAGAAAATATCACAGCCTTCTCCGGCAATACCTCCGATATTATTTTTACCGGTGATCCTGCCCATGCTGTAACAGCTGCGGATCGCATAGCTGGCAGATCCGGCAATTCCTCCCACATAGCTGCCTCCGGTACTCTCTACGGGTGCATAAGACTCACAGGAAATGACTGCGCCATATTCTGCTTTACCGACCACACCGCCGACATAGTCTTTTTTACCGGTCACGTCTCCAAGGTTGCGGCTGTCTCTGATGACTGCCTTGACCGTCTGCTCCACATCGAAACTCTCCGTTCCGGTTAAAGTGATATCGTCCTCAGGGTCAAAATCGTATTCCGTTGCCACCTGTCCAACGATACCGCCCACATTCGTATCGGCTTCCACCGTACCGCGGTTCACACATAAGGTGACCTTTCCCTTCTGGAAGCTGGAAGTATCATAGCGCGCTTCTTCGGTTTCTTCCGGTTCTGCGGTGTCATCCTCCGCATCGGGATCTCCGGGGTTCACCTCTTCCTTGCTGGCTGACTCATCCGAAGTATCTTCTACAGAAATTCCTTCATACCGGAAGAGATCATCCCGGATTTCGCTGACCAGATTCCGCAGAACTCTGGCCTGATCCATCAGCTCATCCATGTGGGCACTGGTGCTGTCTGTCCCGGCTTCCAGTACATCCCCCAACTGACCCAACTGGTCAAAAGCCTTGTCGAGCCTGTCATTCAGTGTATCCAGATTATCTTTGATACCGCCACTGCGATCCGTGAAAGCATTCGTCATGTTATCCAGACGCTTGGTGGCATTCTCTCCGAATTTTTTCAGTGCCGATTTATAGCTCTCCGTATCGTCCGGTACGGTGATGGTAATGTTTCCGCCACTGACGTCATGATCGCCGTCGCCACCCCAGTTACCATTCCAAATATCATTTCCACTGATGGTAACGTCATGACTGTTGCCGTTATTCTTGTCATTATCCGCCTGCTTGTTCAGATCGTCATTCAGGACTTTCAGATCGTTGCTGACGCCGTTCAACTCTTGATTGTAAATATACCACAGATCATGAGCGGTCCCGGTCAGAGAACTTCCCGCATTGTTGGCATCCTTCAGGTTCGAACTGATACTCTTAGCAATACTGGATGCCTGTTTGCTATAGCTGCTCACATCTTTCTGGGTGGCATCCAACATATCCAGGAATTTGTCTGTCTCCGTATCCAGTTCCTTCAGCTTGTCACTGAGATACTGGATTTCCAGGAACGGCTCCATCTGACCCACGATACCGCCCACATCTTTTCTGCCCTGCACATATCCGGTGTTGGTGCAGTTCTGCAGATAGCCCTGATGCAGTCTGCCTACGATACCTCCGGTATTGTAGCCTACGTGCTGGTAGCCGATGGCCCCGGAATTGGAGCAATAATAAATCTTACCATCCGAAATACCTGCGATACCACCGGTGTCCGTATGAGCTGCCACATTGGAGGTACTGTTGATCTGCTCCAGATTGTCCATGGTGATATCTTCCAGATCATAAGTCACTTCCGTGCTGTACGTATTGATATTGCCATTGTTGCTGCAGTTATTCAGAATACCGTGGTTGTTGCCCACAATACCGCCTGCGGAATGATTGCCGATCACATTTCCGGAGGATTCACACCGACGGATCTCTCCGCTCTCGGCATTGACTCCGGCAATACCGCCGACATCCGTATCACCGACCACATTTCCGGTAAATTTACAATTTTCAATGCTGCCATAGTTCACACCGACGATACCGCCGACCTGATCCTGACTTCCAGAGGGAGATACTTCCCCCGTGACCGTAAGGTTGCGGACTTTTGCTCCCTCCTGCACATAGCGGAACAATCCCACTGCCGAACCGTCTCCGGTCAGTTTCACATTGGAAATAGTAAAACCGCTGCCGTCAAAGATTCCTGCAAACGTAGGAATACTGAGTTCACCTGTCATGCTCAGAACAATATCGTTCTGCAGCACAACTTTTTTATCTCTGGACCAACTGTCCAGTACACAGTTCTCCACCAGTTTCCGCAGTTCCTCCTCCGTGCTGATCTCTATGACTGCATAATCCTGCTCCTTTATCGTGCTGCTATAACCGCTGCCGCCTCTGTACTGCTCATAGGTCAAAGTTTCTGCTGCATAGGCGGTGGCCGGTGTCTGCAGGATCAATGCTGCTCCCAGCAGGAAACATAATAATCTCTTACTGTTCATCTTCTGTTCCCTCGCTTTCTGCTGTTTTTTCTTTATCCGAAGCTTTCTTATCCGCAGCTTCTGTATCTGCTCCGGTTGCTTTCTGTCCGGCTGTCTCATCCTCCGGCAGCTCCTGTGCTTCCAGTCTGGGATAGCTTTCTTCCGGGGCATCGTCCCGCTCCTCCATCGTCACGGTATCCTTGGGACGCACCACCGCACCCATCTCACCATCAATGACACCGATGAAATCACCCTCCAACACACCATTGACATAACCCTTGATGTGACCGTTCATACGGATTCTTCCGGCGGAGGGCAAAGGCTTTGCCAGATCCCGTTTCAGTGTAAATGCTGTCTTCTGAATAATGATATCTCCGATCAGCAGTGTCTGCGGCAATGCCAGCAGTACCAACAAAATAGATGTCAGAGTACCACGACCAAGAGCCAGTCCGATGGCCGCTACCGCTGCATTGGAAGATACATAGCTGATAATAAATCCCGCAGATACCAGCATGGATCCGCTGGTAACAATGGTAGGGAACGCCTGGTTCAGTGCTTCGATGGCGGCTTCCTTGATCGGCATATAGGTCTTCAGATCCATGTAACGGCTGGTGATAACGATAGCGTAGTCGATCGTTGCACCCATCTGGATCGCAGATACTACCAGATATCCCAGGAAATATACATTTTCATTCAACAGATACGGCAATGAGAAGTTCATCCAGATACTACCCTGAATCGTTACAACCAACAGTACCGGCAGACCGGCGGACTGGAAGGTGAACAGCAGGATGATCATAACGAACAATGCTGTCAGCACCGTGATGATCGTATTATCCGTTGCGAAGGAATCGCCCAGATCCTTATCACTGGTGGCGTTACCGACCAGCAGAATGTCATCTATATTATAGAACTTTGCCACGGTATTACGGATCTGATCCAGTGCTGCTGTGGTCTCTTCTCCCTCATAAGGAACATTCAATTCCAGAACAAATCGGGAATTGTCTTCGCCCAGCAGCTGATCTTTCGCAATACAGATCTGGGAATAAGCATCCGTCAGAGTTTCTTCCAGATCATCGTCCAGTGTGATGTTGCCGCTTTCTTTCTGATCATAAATGAACAGGAACATATCAATAAACGGAACTTCGTATTCGCTGACGCCACTGACCAGCGCACCATAATCGCTCTGATCCAGTGCATATGCCGAATACAACATATCCGCCACTTCAATATCCAGATCGATCAGTTCCGCAAACTGCCTGGGGGTCAGCTTATCCGTCAGCATATAGCCGTCCATGGCCTCGATATTGCCAAGTCCCTGACAGGATTTCACCACATCCAGCTTTTCCAGAGCTTTCAGTGTCTGTGCCTCTTTTTCATAATCACCGTTGGGCACAATGACTGCCAGCTGGTTCACCATGCCGAATTCCTTATTTACCATGCTGACGGAAAATTTATTATCACTCATAGTACTGGATTCCAGAGTGTTGGTATCGTACACGTAGTTTGCCTTATTGGACAGGAAAAATGCTATAATAACACCTACGATCAGAATAGGCGGTATAATGTAGCGGGTAGCCACACAGAATTTACCGACCGCCGTGATCTTCGGCACGAAGCTCTTGTGGTGAGTATTGTCAATGGCCTTGGAAAAGGTCAAAAGCAGTCCGGGCATCAGGAAGAATACGGCCACCATACTGAAAATAATGGATTTTGCCAGAATGATACCCATATCATAACCAATTCTAAACTGCATGAACATCATGGCTACCATACCGGAGATAGTGGTCAGGGAACTGGAAGAAATCTCCGGGATTGCCTTACTCAGGGCCACGATCACGGCCTCTCTGGCATCCTTGTCCTCATGTTCTTCCATAAAACGGTGGGCCAGAATGATGGCATAGTCTACCGCCAGACCTAACTGCAGTACCACCGCAATAGAGTTCGTTACAAAACTGATGGTTCCGAACCAGTAGTTCGTACCTTTGTTCAAAATAGCTGCCACAATAAATGTAGTCAGATAAACCGGGATTTCCGCATAAGTCGTAGAGGTAAATAACAATACGGCTACGATAACCACTGCTGCCAACAACAGAATGACGATCATATCATTATTCAAGTCATCCGCGTCACGCTCTTCCTGACCGATATCGGAAGAATAGTAAACATCATAATCGGACAATGCATCCAATACCTCATCCAGATGCTGCTGTGTAGCTTCCGTGTCTGCTTCCTCATCAAAAGTGACAGACAATAAAGCCTCCATGTCATGATAATGATCCTCGGTGTCATCGAAATCCAACATGCTGACACCGTCCATCTCCTCCACCTGATCTGCCAGTTTCTGTGCCTCGTCAAACGTCACGTTACAGATCAGGATCCGGGCGGAGCCATACGTGGTAAATTCCGAATCCATCAGATCCAGTCCCCTTCTGGTCTCTGTTGTGTCCGGCAAATAAGTGGTCAGATCGTTATTAACCTTGACTCTGTTCATGGATAATACGCAAAATATGCATAAAACAATAAAGATCAGATAAAATCCTTTTCGTTTGTCTACAATGAGCGTGGCAAGTTTCATCATAAAGGAATTATCTTTTTTGTCTTTTTCTGCGTTGTCTGCCATAGTTCCCTCCTGCTTTTTCTCTCTTTGTACCCTTATTTATGTATTTGATTTTATACACCTCTAGTTTAAAATGTTTTTGAACATCTGTAAAGACTTACTACAAAGATAAGAAATTGTATTAATGTCATTTAATGAACTTGTGTTGATTTTCTGCCACATGCAAAATATAATAATGGGGAAGAAAAAGCAAGCTACAGATTTTTTGTGATTGTTTATTTTTAGACATTTTCGTGATGTTCGTCTATTATTTTAGAAAAAATTCAGATTTGTATTACATATAGGAAATGATTTCTTCTTTACCCGGAAAGGCTGGTGGATTGTCTTATGGAAAAAATGGATCGCCGTGTGCGCAAGACAAGAGCTCTCTTATTACAGGGGCTGGTAAAAATGTTAGAAACCCATGATATTCAGGATATCTCCGTCAAGGAGCTGACCGAACTGGTGGATATCAACCGCGGAACCTTTTATCTGCATTATGATGATATCTACGATATGCTCCATAAAATCGAGGATGAAATGTTCCTGGAATTTAATGAAATCATGGAGCAGAAACCGGTCATTACCAATTCTCTGGCCTCTCAGGGGCCGTTGTTGGAATTCTTCCATTTTCTGGACCGAAACAGGGATCTGGCCAAGGTCATGATCGGCCCTCATGGGGATCTGGCTTTCGTCAATCGTCTGAAAGATCAGATTGAAAAACGCACTCTCCAGGTTCTGGAAAGTGCGCAATCCGATGCTAATTATGAATATCTCTGCTCCTTCATTATCACCGGCTGTGTCGGTGTCGTAGAGACCTGGCTGAAAGAATCCGATCCCCAGTCCCCGGAAGAAATGGCAGAGATTCTCGGTGCCATGCTCTTACGTCAGCTTAATTTTGCTCCGGGGCCTGCATAGGCTGTGTCGACTCCGGCATACCTACGCTCAATGAAGTCACTGTCTCACCATCCAGGAAAAAGGATACGGTATCACCTACCTGAAGTTCGTCCAGAGTGGCATCTTCTCCGTCAATCGTAATGATCGTATCGTCATTGACTGTGATAGTCATAGTATCTCCGCTGAGAGTTAAGGTCATCTCATCCAGCATGTCTTTCTCAGGTTTCTGACCGTTCGGTGCTTCTCCGTTGGGCGCGCTGCCATTGCCATCAGAAGTCTGGCCGTTCGGCTTTTCTCCGCTGGGAGCTTCGCCGGTAGGAGCTTCACCATTGGGAGCGCCACCGTTGCCGTCAGGAACCTGGCCATCCGGCTTTTCTCCGCTGGGTGCCTCACCGGTAGGAGCTTCACCATTGGGTGCTTCCGGCTTCTCTGCCAGTGCGATGGAGATCACATTGCCATCAATGGCAGTGATCTGGCCGAGATAAGATTCCACCTTCTCTTCACCGCTCTCCGTGCTCTCCGTCGTACTCTCCGGTGCGATCGTCTCCTTCTGTTCTGCTGATTCACTTGCTACGCTCTCCGTACCCGCAGATGTTGTTCCTCCGCATGCCGTAAATCCCGTCATCACCATAGCAGCTGTCAACACTGCACACATTACTTTTGTATTCACCTGGGGTAAATTCCATCTTCTCATATTCTCATTCCTCCTGTTCCATTCATTCC
>OFSD01001841.1_pt1 | contig 14412 bp, 13 predicted proteins | sample 1543191 | NCBI WGS metagenome assembly OFSD01 (sample SAMN04209221, study PRJEB22552) | human gut metagenome | biome: gut; material: feces | host: Homo sapiens | place: USA: Oklahoma
TTTCCACTGGTGACAAAGACGACCGTATCACGAAGGTCGGTCATATCATCCGCGCTTGCCGCCTGGATGAGTTGCCTCAATTGCTGAATATTCTAAAAGGTGATCTGTCTATTGTAGGTCCACGCCCGGAACGCCCTGAGATCGCTGCCCAGTACTGCGAAGAGATGCCAGAGTTTGCGTTGCGGCTTCAAGCAAAGGCGGGGCTGACCGGCTATGCACAGGTATATGGAAAATACAACACCACTCCCTACGATAAGTTGCAGATGGACCTGATGTACATCGCCCATCCCAGCCTGATTGAAGACTTGAAAATCATGCTGGCAACGGTGAAAATCCTGTTTATGCCGGAAAGCACGGAAGGTGTGGCAGAGGGTGCTACTACGGCGATGGGGCAGCAGTAAGCGCATTGTTTAGCAGAGATTTTAACTGACGCAGGCAATATTTGGTTATAGAAATACAAGGTAGTAGCCTATGATATACGGAGAGGAATGTAGATGAAAAAGGTATTATTTGTTGCGACCGTTGTAAAGACGCACATTATGGAGTTTCACATTCCATATCTCAAAATGTTCAAAGAAATGGGTTGGGAGACTGCGGTCGCAGCACGGAATGATTATGAGAATCCGGCAGATTGCGTAATCCCTTATTGTGATATCTACTATAACGTTCCTTTTGAGCGCAACCCACTGAAACCGGGTAATTTGAAGGCATATAATGAACTGAAGCGTGTAATTGATGATGGTGAGTATGATATCATCCATTGTCATACTCCGGTTGGTGCTATGCTGACCCGTTTGGCGGCAAAACAGGCACGCAAAAAGGGAACGAAGGTGTTCTATACCGCACATGGCTTCCATTTCTATAAAGGCGCACCAGCAATCAACTGGATTCTGTATTATCCGGTTGAGAAGTGGCTTTCCCGATATACTGATGTTCTTATCACAATCAATAAGGAAGATTATGAGCGAGCAAAGACGTTCAAAGCTGGCAAGGTATGCTATGTACCAGGTGTTGGAATTGATTTGAAGAAGTTCAATGCAGGGTATGTGAATAAGGAACAGAAACGTAAAGAAATTGGTGTATCTGCGGACGATTTTGTGTTGCTTTCTGTAGGCGAGTTGATTCCTCGTAAGAATCATGAAGTTGTCATCCGGGCGCTGTCAGTATTGAAGCAGCTGGACAGGTTGAATCATATCGAATATGTGATTTGTGGTCGAGGTGCCTATGAGATTGATTTGAAAAAGTTGGCAGAAGGACTGGATGTGGCGGATCATGTCCATTTTCTAGGTTATCGCAACGATATTTCTGAAATCTGCAACTGCGCTGATCTGTTTGTATTCATGTCCCATCAGGAAGGGCTTCCGGTAGCACTGATGGAGGCCATGGCCTGTGGACTACCGGCTGTCTGCTCGAACATCAGAGGCAACACAGATCTGATTGAAGACGGCGTTACGGGTTTGCTTGCCAATAACACACCGGAGGAAGTCGCACAGTCTATTAGCAAAATGAAGAGTGATACAGCTCTCCGTAACCGTGTGGCATCGGCTGCATTACAAAAAATCAAACAATTCGATTTGAGTAGTGTGGAAGATGAAATGTCAAAAATTTACGGGAAGAGGTAAGAAATCTTGCCCTGCAGGGAGTATACAAGGGACAGAGAATTCGTAAGGAACTGGGTACTCCGCTGGATGCCAAAGTGGTGCTTTTTGTTGGTGAGGTTAATAAGAACAAGAACCACAAAGTTGGTATTGAAGCTCTTGCCAAATTGAGAGACAAGAACACCTACTATGTAATTTGTGGACGTGGTTCTCTAATGGAGGCATATAAAGAATTGGCACAGAGTTTGGGCGTGGGTGACAGAGTGGTTCTGGAACGGATGTCGCCGATTTCTATAAGACGGCTGATGTATTCTTGTTCCCATCGTTTAGAGAAGGACTTCCGGTTGCGGTGATGGAAGCAATGGCAGCGGGATTACCCTGCATCGCTAGTCGTATCCGTGGAAATATGGATTTACTGAGGAGTAGTCGATATCTGTTTGAACCGGCGGATGAAAATATGCTTTACCAGCTATTGAAAGATGCGGCAAATAGCGTGCAAATAGAGCAGGAGTGCGAGCTGAACTGGGAAACGCTGAAAAAGTATGATATTAAAAATGTCAGCAAAGAAATGCAGAGTATTTACTCTGCAGTAATTGAAGGTACTATGACAAATGAGAGTTTTACATCTATTAAAAAGCAATAAATATTCTGGCGCAGAAAATGTTGTGCTGACTATTATGGATGCGTGTCCGAATATCGAAATGATTTATGCCTCTACGGATGGACCCATTCGGAAGGTGGTTGAAGACAGAGGACATCGGTTTTATCCGTTGGAAGAAATATCGGTTCGGATGGTGAAAAAAGCAGTTGGCGAACTGCAACCGGATATTATCCATGCGCATGACTTTACCATGGCAAGCACGGCGGCATGGGCGGCTGGAGATATTCCAGTGATAGCACATCTGCACAACAATCCACCATGGTTGAAAAAAGCTGGCGTAAAGTCAATAGTCTTTGCACTAGCGTTACCCCAAATACGGCAGGTCATCAGTGTTTCAAAAGCAGTTGAGAATGAATACATTTTCCGTGGGTTAATGAAAAATAAAAATACCGTTATTGGTAATGTAGTAGATGCAGAAGATGTGCGTCAAAAAGCAAGGGAAAAAAGTGACTGCAAGCCGGTGGATTTGGTGTATTTGGGCAGAATGTCGTTGCCGAAAAATCCCTTGGAGTTTTGCAAAATTGTGTGTGAAGTAAAGAGACGGTTTCCTAACATTACAGCAAGGATGATCGGAGACGGTGAGCTGATGCCGCAGGTCAAAGAATACATTTGTAGCCACGAGTTGGAAGATATAATTGAACTAGTTGGTTTTCAAAGCAATCCTTATCCATACCTAAATTCTGGAAAAATTATGGTAATGCCCTCAATCTGGGAGGGCTTTGGGCTAGCAGCAGTAGAAGGCATGTGTCTTGGCAAGCCTGTCGTGTGCAGTGGTGTTGGTGGACTGGAAAATATTATAAACGAATCCTGCGGAGCAAAATGTAGGACAACAGATGAATACAGTAGAATACTTCTAAAACTGTTGAACGACAATACCACATATGAGGTTAAATCAAAAAATGCAATGAGGAAAAGTGGAAGGTACACCGACATGAAGAAATATGCAGATGATATCTGCAGAATTTATAAGGCGGTAATAGAAAGATGAGGAAAACACCGGTGGATTATTGCTTGAGATTAGATGATGCATGCCCACAGATGAATACAGAAAAATGGGCAAGAATAGAAAGAATTCTGGACAAATATAAAGTCAGACCAATCGTCGGTGTGATTCCTGAAAATCGTGATCCGGATTTTGTTGCAGTTGCAGATGAGAACTTTTGGAAAAAAGCATGTGAATGGCAGAAAAAAGGCTGGACGATTGCATTGCATGGTTTACATCACGAGCTGCATTTTCACGAGCCCAGAGGATACTACCAGCTTTCGCATTCCAGTAAAACAGAATGGGCAGGGAAAAGTAGCACAGAACAGTTAGAAATGTTGAAGCAGGGATATCAGATACTCAAAGAGCATGGACTAACGCCGACCTGTTTTTTTGCTCCTTGCCATACCTATGATGAAGCAACCGTTGAGGCGATTGCATCAATGAAAACGGAAGGGTGCTCCATGTATATTTCGGATGGATATGCCCTTCATCCGTACCAAAGAGATGGTGTTGATTTCCTGCCGACACTTTTTGATACGCCCCATAAACTTCCATTGCAGGGCGTGTATACATTTGTCTATCATCCTGACAATATGCAGGAACAAGACTTTGCATATTTGGAAGACTTCTTAAAGAAATACGCATCGCTGTTTCGAAGTGCGGATGAAATCATGGGAGAATATAGTCTCATGAAAGAACAGGGAATCCTTGGAAAAATAATAGAACACTCAATTTATTTCCTGAGAGGGATAAAGGGATCTAAAGAGTAAGAGAGTATGAGTGATTGGATTTATGAAGAGGAACTAAAGCTGTAGCGCTCTTGTATGCTTTGGATTTTCTTGCGATATTTATTCAATGCTCCCATTTGTTGAGAAAACTAATGATGAAACTTGGTAGGTATGTAATATATGAGCTATACTGTAATGATGACAATCTTGACTCCGACCTATAACCGTGCTAAAACACTTCCTAAATTAATTGAAAGTCTTTACAGTCAAACAACCACAAATTTCCAATGGTTGGTAATTGATGATGGAAGTACGGATGACACAGAGTCTATTTTCGAGAAGCTAAAAAACTATGATCTTCCGTTTCAGTGGGAATACCACAAAAAAGAAAACGGAGGAAAGCACACTGCGCTGAATTTTGCTCACGCATATATTAAAGGTGAAGTTGTTCTGATTCTTGATAGTGACGATTATTTGACAGATGACGCAATAGAAACCGTTGAAAAAGAGTGGCCGCATTACCGCAATCGCCCTGATATTTGTGGAATGAGTTTTTTTAAAGGAAAAAAGGATGGAAGTCATCTGAGTGTTGCAAATGCACAGGATATCTACATTGATGATGACATTCATTACTTGGTAAATCGAAGGATTAAAGGAGATCGGTGCGAAGTTGTGAGGACGGATTTCCTGAAAAAATACTCGTTTCCGGTTTATCCTGGCGAAAGATTTTTCTCTGAAGGATGGTTTTGGAACACATTGGCCATGAACTACAAAACCGTGTACAGAAATAAAACGATTTACATATGTGAGTATCTAGAAGGCGGACTGACAAAAAGCGGCCGTGCACTGCGAATGAAAAACCCCCTTGGAATGATGGATGACTGCCGCAGCTACCTGAACGATGAAGTCTGCCTGAAAGTCCGGGTTAAAGAGATGCTGCTCTATTGGGTGTACGCAAGGTGCGCCGGCTATTCGTTTGCAAAAGCACTATCAACAAGCGGCAGACCCGTCGGGATGACTCTGACAGCGATCCCCGGTTGGATGTTGTACTTTTATTGGAAGAAAAAATATCTGAAATCATGAGGGTTTAGTGTGATTTATTTTCTTGTAATTGATTGCGTATTGTTCTATTCTGCTTGGTGTAGACCGAAACAATCAAAAGTATTGTACACAACAGCCATTATAGTGCTGTGGTTTCTAATTGCATTTCGTAACATAGACTTAGGTGGAAGCGACGCACAGGTATATCAGGAGTGGTTCCACACGGCAGTGCCGAAATTATTGCAGTTTGAGTGGAATCCTTTCGTATTTCAAAGAGAAATTCAAGACAAATGGGGATTTGGGTGGCTCTTTACTCTACTGGCATCAGTTATAAAAACAATTGTACCGACCTATGAGTTTTTTCAAGTGGTTTATGTAACGCTGAGTTTTGGAATTTTAATTCTGATTATAGAGGATATGCAGCTTAAACAGCAAGAAAAGGGGCTTTTTTTGTTTGCATATCTTTCACAGCAAATGATTTGGTTCTTTTGCGTTCTATTGCGACAGAATCTGGCAAATCTTATTGTCTGGTTTGTGCTGGAACATAAATTTAAAAAGCATGCTCTCATAAAAAAAGCACTTTTACTATATTTGGCAACACTGCTTCATACATCGGCCTATATTGCAATTGCGGCAATCATTGCGTTGTGGGTGATTCGGAAACTTCCGGCTCGAAAAATTGTTTCAGGGAGTCTTTTGATAGGTGTGATTGTGTTTTTTGCTGGAAAAAGGCTGATATCGTATATTCTTTACTTCATGGCAAATTATGTCGATACACGTTACAGTATGTATCTGAATGCAGCAGGGGAATCATCAAATGCCATAAACTTTATTCTGAGATTGTGCTTTGTGGTGTTGCTCTATCTCGAATTCACTCGGAACAGGGAAGATGGTTCTGAAAAAAATCTGTATATTGGAGTGATAGGTTTTCTGATTGGATCGATTCCGCAAGCGCTGGTTGTGCGGATGACAGAATACTTTGCTATTGCAAATAGCTATGCAGTGGCAAAACTAAGAAAAATATTTAAGATAAAAGAGAACCGTGCAATTGTGGCAAGCATAGTCCTTATCGTATTCTTTATTGTTTTTATGAGATTTTTGAACGTAAATGCTGATTTTATGAGAAATTATAAATTCCTTTTTGAGGGATGTTTTTGATGAGGAGAGAATATGGATAAGTCAAAACCATTAATTTCAATTGTGATTCCGGTGTATAATGTGGAAACATTTTTGCCTAAGTTGATGAACACAGTTGCGGAACAATCTTATGAGAACATTGAAATCATTCTGGTAGATGATGGGTCAACAGATCAAAGTGGAAGAATTTGTGATGACTGGGCAAAGAATGATAGTCGGGTTGTTGTGATTCATAAAAGAAATGGAGGACTTTCTGAAGCTAGAAATACTGGGGTTCGCAAATCGAGTGGAGAGTATATTACATTTGTTGATTCTGATGATTATATTGCGAGCGACTATGTGGAATATCTCTGGGAAATTCTTAGTGCGAATCAGGCTGATATTGCTTGTGCAAATTTTCAACCTGTCTACGGGCAGAATGATTGTTTTATAAATCGAAAAAGCGATAAACAAAAGGTTTTTGATAATATTCAAGGATGTAATGAATCGCTGCAATTGAAGTCAATCCAACTGACAGTTGCATGGGGGAAACTGTATAAAAGAGCATTGGTGGAGCAGAATCAATTTCCAGTTGGACGATATCATGAAGATGAGGCGACGGTTTATAAGTTGTTCTATTCTGCAAATAAAATTGTTGTTGGAACCAAAAAAGTATACGGTTACTACCAAAATAATAAATCCAGTATTACTGCAAGCCGCAGCCTAAAAAAGGTGGAAGATGCTATTTGGGCGTTGGAAGAAAGGTGTCTTTTCTTTAAAAATAAAGGTGAGATGGAGCTTTATAAGCTATCGATAAGGCCATATGTAGTTCTTCTCATAAACGAATCAGCATGCGGAAATATGGAATGTAAAAGGAAATTGGAACAATTCTCCGTGAACGAAATCTTGCAGTCAAAGAGCTCGATAAAACTAAAAGTCCAATATATGTTTTATGCACTTACAGGTAAAAGCTTGAATCACGTTCTTCACTGGGAAAAAATACGTAATATATTCACAAGAATAAGAAAATAAGAGGGAAAATAATATGATACCTAAAACTATTCACTACTGCTGGTTTGGCGGTAACCCGTTACCGGAACTGGCGCAGAAATGCATCGCATCCTGGAAAAAATATTGTCCAGATTATGAAATCAAAGAGTGGAATGAAAGCAACTTTGACCTGAACTGTTGCGATTATGTTCGGGAAGCCTACGAAGCAAAAAAGTGGGCATTTGTAAGCGACGTTGCAAGACTGTATGCAATGGTAACAGAAGGCGGTATCTACATGGATACTGATGTTGAGGTTGTAAAGCCGCTGGACAGTCTGCTGCAATACCACGCTGTTTCCGGTTTTGAATCGAACACAATGATTCCAACGGGCTTGATGGCATGCGAAAAGGGAAATCCGATGTTTAAGGAATTTCTGGATGAGTATCAGATGGCCCATTTTATCCTTCCGGATGGAACACTGGACAAAACAACAAATGTTGTGCGCATTACAAATACCTGTTTGAAGTATGGCTTTACACCTGACAATACAATGCAGACAATCAATACGTTTACGTTGTTACCCAAAGATTATCTTTGTCCGAAGAGCTTTGAAACTGGAAAGACAGAACTCACGAGAAACACTCTAACGATTCATCATTTTAATGGTTCTTGGCGCTCTGATCAGGAAATATATCAAACGGCTATTTCGAGAAAAATGATGGAATTATTTCCTGCGTTTTCTAATAAATTTTTGACGCATGTCTCCGCTTTTGTCGCTGAATTGAAATTTCATGGTATTATGAATGCAGTGAAAAGAACTGTTAAATGGCTTCGTCAACAGACTTGAATTTGGAGGATGTTTGACAATGAAAAAAATAATGCTAGTCTTCGGTACTCGCCCCGAAGCAATCAAAATGTGCCCATTGGTTAATGAGTTAAAGAAACGTAAAAGTATTGAAACTGTTGTTTGCGTAACAGGTCAGCATCGCCAGATGCTGGATCAAGTGCTGGAAGCGTTCTCGGTCGTTCCGGATTACGATTTGTCCATTATGAAGGACAAGCAGACCCTGTTTGATGTGACGGTCAATATCCTTGAGCGTATCAAAACCGTTCTGGAAGAAGTGAAGCCAGATGCCGTGCTGGTGCATGGAGATACGTCCACAACTTTTGTGACGGCACTGGCCTGCTTCTATTTGCAAATTCCTGTAGGTCATGTGGAGGCAGGTCTGCGTACTTACGATATTTACAGCCCCTATCCGGAAGAGTTCAACCGCCAGGCAGTGTCCATCATCAGCCAGTACAATTTTGCTCCGACAGAGTTGTCGAAGCAGAATCTGCTAAAAGAGGGCAAGAACCCCGAAAGTATCTATGTGACAGGAAACACTGCCATTGATGCATTGAAAACAACGGTGCGGGCAGATTATACGCACCCCGAACTGGATTGGGCGAAAGACAGCCGTCTGATCATGATTACAGCCCACCGCCGAGAGAATCTGGGTGAGCCGATGCGGCATATGTTTAAGGCAATCCGTCGCGTGATGGACGAGCATCCGGACGTGAAGGCAATTTATCCCATTCACATGAACCCGGTGGTGCGTGAAATTGCGCAAGAGTATTTGGGGGATGACGACCGAATCCATATTATTGAGCCGCTGGACGTGTTGGACTTCCACAACTTCTTGAGCCGCAGCTACTTGATTTTGACAGATTCCGGTGGCATCCAGGAAGAGGCTCCTTCTCTGGGCAAGCCTGTTCTCGTGATGCGTGATACTACGGAGCGCCCGGAAGGTATTGCCGCAGGTACACTGAAGCTGGTTGGCACGGAAGAGGAAACTATTTATAAGGAATTCAGCCGTTTGTTGTCTGATAAAGATGAGTATGAAGCAATGAGCAAAGCAAGCAACCCCTATGGTGATGGTCATGCCTGCGAGCGGATTGCGGATATTTTGTGTATGGAATAAGCACGAAAAGAAATGAAGGTTACAGTGGAAAATCAAAAAGTTGCAATAATGACTTGGTATAGTTACCAGAATTATGGTTCAGCATTACAAGCAAGCGCACTGTATTATGTGATAAAAAACAGTGGTTATAAGCCGGATTTTATTAATTATGAACCAAAAGGGAATGTTCTCGAAAGTATAAAAAGAAGCTTTTCCGAAAGGTTAGTAAATAAAGTCAAAGCAAAATTAACTCCAATGTATACCTCAGCGGAACAAAGTGACTGCTTTGAAAATTATTTAAAAGAGCGGGTTACCTGCACGGAAAGATGTAATTCGTACCCGGAGTTGCATGACTTGAACAAAAAATATGACGCATTTGTCTGCGGAAGCGATCAAATTTGGGCACCAATTTGTTACGACAGCAAGTATTTCCTGGATTTTGTAGAAGACACAAAGAAAATGGTCGCTTACGCCCCTAGTATAGGACTCCTGAAAATCGAAAATGACATCATTCGGGAGCGGATGGCTCAAGACATTTCCAGATTTGAGCACCTATCTGTCAGAGAACGGCAGGGCGCAGATCTGATTAAAGAGTTGACTGGTAAAGATGCTAAAGTGGTTCTTGACCCAACGCTTTTATTGAACAGTGGAGAGTGGGATTCCTACGCAGACATCCAAGGTGCAGAAAATTTTCCAGACGAGCACTATATTCTTTGCTACTTCCTTGGGGAGTCAAGAAAGTATATGGGGTATGTACAAACATTGTCTAAAAAAATGGGCATTCCTTTTTATATAATACCTCAGAAAGTTTGGGAAAAGAAAAGTGGTAATGCGGTACCATTTGAAGTGGGACCGAGTGAGTTTGTATCTCTGATAAAAAATGCAGACTATGTTTGTACCGATTCTTACCATGGAATGGCATTTTCAATCAATTATAATATTCCATTCTCCGTTTTTAAACGCTTTTCTGATAACGACCCTAAAAATCAAAACAGCAGAATTTTGGGGTTGTTAAAGAGTCTTCAGCTGGAGTCTCGCCTGACAGATGTGCAGGCAAAATGCGCAGAGCATACTGCAATAAACTGTGATTTTTCTGCGGCAAACAGGCTGCTTAAAATGCTGAGAAGCGATTCGATGAAATACTTACAGGACGCTTTGAACGAGGCCCTATGTGAGCATGCTGTAAAGCGCTCTCTGTATAAAATCACAGACCGATGCTGTGGATGTGGAGCATGTGCCACAGTGTGTACAAAAAAAGCAATATCCATCGCTAAAGATAGCGAGGGGTTTGAACGCTGTTTCATCGATACGAACAAGTGTGTTGGCTGTGGGCAATGTAAGACTGTTTGCCCTATGACAGATATAGTTGCGCCAAATGTGAAAACGGCATGGAGAATGTATTCCGTCAAAAGCCGTTCGGAAAATGTTTTAAAAAAATCCTCCTCCGGTGGGGTAGGCTATGAGCTTGCGAGGAATCTGGCAGAACAGGGCTATGCGGTGTGCGGATGTACATACGATACGGAGACAAATTCTGCGATTCATGTTTGGATTACTCCGGATAAAAAGCAAGATATTTCTCAACTGCAGGGATCAAAGTACATTCAGAGCAAGTCTGCAGAAGCAATGCTTCATCTTGTAGAAAAAGCAAGACGGGGAAAAGTGGTCTTCTTTGGGACGCCTTGTCAGACTGCTGCTGCGGATAAGCTGCTCCGAAAGAAAGGTCTGCGCGACCAAGCAATAATCGTAGACCTGATCTGTCATGGCGTGCCAAGTGCTTACCTGTGGGCTAAATATTTAAAAGATATTGATGAGAAACATCATACGGGGGCACATCCAATCGTTTTATTCCGCAGTAAAGAAAGGGAGTGGCGGCGGCGGCTGCTGCTGCTGACCGGTAATGGTCATACCTATAAAAAGGAAGAGCATAAGGATGATTTTTATGCTTTCTTCCGCCGTGGTCTCTGTTATATGGAATCTTGCTCGGACTGCCCATATAGAGAACGTTCAGCAGCAGATATTCGAATTGGAGATTACTGGGGAACGCGCTTTAAAAATGACAAAGAAGGCGTTTCGATGGTAATTGCGAATACCTTACAGGGTGAGGCGGCAATTGCGGATTTGAGTCAGAAGCAAATTTGCCAAGTAGAAACGCAAGATTTGAATGAGTACTGGACGGTTCAATATCCATATAATCCTCAGCGCCCGTTGGTTCGTGAAAATCTCATTAAGGAACTGAAAGATGGACAAACAGATTTGCATTCTTTAAGAAAAAAATACTGCACATATTATGACCATGCTGAAATGCGTGGTAAGATGGTCGCTTCTGCAAAGAGAATTCTAAAAAGGAAATAAGAAATGAATAGCAAACACTCTTACCTGGCAAAAAATGTTTTGCTGTTTTCAATCAGCGGATTTGTACCTAAAATCCTATCGATAATTTTAATTCCCCTTTATACGAGCTACTTGACGACAGCAGAGTATGGCATATCTGATCTGATAACTACGACGGTGTCGCTGCTGCTCCCTGTATTTACACTGGATATTCAAGATGCAGTTATGCGTTTTGCCTTGGATGATAAATACAATAAAAAAGATGTGTTTTCGGTAGCAGTTCATGTTATTTTAAGCGGAACTTTACTAGTATGTATTGGAGCAACGGCAATTTTCTTCTTAAATATTCCGGGACTTGAAAACTGTTATTTGATTTTTTTGGTGATCATGTATTTTACGTCGGCAGTGAGTAATACAGTATCGCTGTTTTGCAGAGGCATTGATAAAGTTAATGTAATGGTTATGGGAAGTATATTAAACTCGGTAGTAACACTTTCCTCTAATATACTATTCTTGGCAGTTTTTCATTGGGGACTTACCGGGTACTTGATTGCAAATTCGCTCGGAAGCGCTGTGGCATTGATTTGGTGCTTTATAGGAGCAAAATTGTATCAATACATAGAATTTGATGTGCCAAAAAGTGTGAAGGCTGATATGATCCAGTTTAGCTTCCCATTGATATTTAGTGTGATTGCATGGTGGATCAATAATGCATCTGATAGATATATTCTAACATGGATGTCTGGCGTTGCCGTAAGTGGTCTCTATGCGATTTCCTATAAAATCCCTAATATTTTGTCGATGTTTCAGAATATCTTTGCGCAGGCTTGGTCTATCTCGGCAATAAAGGAATTTGATAAGAATGACTCGGATGGCTTTATCAGTGGAATGTATAACATGATGAACTTTGCGATGACTGCAATTTGTTCTGGAATCATGATTATGAATATTCCAGTCGCTAGGTTTTTGTATTCCAATGAGTTCTTCTTGGCTTGGAAGTATGTTCCACCTTTGCTGATTTCTGTCGTGTTCAATGCAATGGCCTTGTTTATTGGAAGTATTTTTACAGCAGTAAAGGATACAAAGACGCTTTCGATATCTACAATCGTTGGAGCAGCTATCAATACAGTTTGCAATGTGGTGCTGATTCATTTTATGGGAGCATATGGTGCGGCACTTGCCACGATGCTGGGCTATGCAACAGTTTTGATTATGCGGCATATTATACTTCGCAAACATGTACGAATGAATATCAAGTGGAACCGAGATATTACAGTTTATATACTTTTAGTTGCGCAGATGATGGTTGCAGCTGTGGGAGTAAAATCCATCGTAATTCAAGTGTTGTTTCTTGTGATAATTGTAGTCCTTTTCAAAAATGAGTTAGAGTCATTCTTAAAGATGGTCAAGAAATTAACAATAAAAAGGGTGTAGTACGTCGTCTGAATCCTGTTGTAGACCAATTATGCAAAGTCAATAGCATATGTGGCCAATAAGAACAAAATCGAACGGTTTATATTCGGTATTCACCGTTTATAACTCTGCCATCGCTTACACCAGGTAAAGAACAAGGGCAGTGGAAGGTGCCGAATTTGAATTTCTCGCATACCAAATAAGGCCCTGTGTTTGTTTCAGGGCTTGAATCTCTCAAAAACTTCAGGCCGCTTTTACAAATCCCTGTTCAACAGCATGCTGCTCTGGTGTTTTCAGCTCGAAGGGCTTCTGGTCACGCAAGACCGCAAAGATTATAAAGACTAATTTGTGCATTGACGCCGCTTGAGCAACCTTTGCCGGTTTGTTTTTACATTTCTTTTCATAGTAACTGAGCAGTACAGGGTTCGCTGCAGAGTCCTTCCCATGCTTACAAATCGCATTAACTACACCCATGTGAAGTGCAGCTCTTGCATAGGGAGAACCACGTTTTGAGAGCTTGTTCTTTGTTCCTCTGAATGATCCGGATTGTCGTTCTGTTGGGTCTAAGCCAAAATATGCTGCAAGCTGTTTTGGCTTCTTGAACAACGAGATATCTCCGATTTCTCCTAGTAAAAGGGTTGCCGAATGACTACCAATACCAGGGATGCTTTGCAGTAAAGAAACGTTGTTTCGCATTTCTTTTATCTGAGCCAGCAAATGATCTATTGCGGCTTCGATTTGAAGCACACTTTCAGACAATGTACGAAGCATTTGAATGGTACAAACAATGAGTGTTTCATCGGCACATGAATGAATCCCCAATGTCTGTGCTTTTTGAGCTGCAGAGATTAGCAATCCAGCTTTCTTTTTAGCAAAACTATAACCAGACTTGCTTGCAGCAGCAATCACTTCTACCAGTTCTGATTCTTCCTCTACAAGCAAAATGGTCGGCGTCGGAAAACGTACAAGCACAGCACAAGAAGTGACGCCTCCCACATCGGAAAAGACCTTATCATAGCCTGGAAAGGTCTGATCCAAAAGGGCGGTTAATCGATTTTTATAACTCGAAACATCGTTCAACAATTCCGCACGATGTCTGCAGAGCTGGCGTAGCGCACGCGTTGCCGTTTGAGGAATTTGGGAAGGACGCAATGTCTTTGTTCGATACATCATTGCCAGTTTGAAGGCATCCACACGATCGGTTTTCCTCTTTCTGATAGAGAAGTCCTTCATCGAATTGCTTTGAAGCGGATTCACCACTATCACGTCATATCCATGCTCTGAGAAAAATTGAAAGAGGATCAAATGGTAGTGTGAGGTGGACTCCATCACAATAACAGGCTTACTGAAAAAAAGCCGCTCAGCCTTTTGGAGTAGGGCGTTCGCTCGATTTATCGATGTTTCGTCGTGATAAATCTTTTCTTGTGCAAAGATTTTGTTGTCTGGCGACAAAATGCACATATCACTGAATCGTTTGCTGACATCAATTCCAGCTACCGGACAATAACTCATATACACCTCTCCTTTCAGGGCAGTTTCGCTTCTTCGCAAAAGTAACAGGCGCGTTGTTGACACGGGTAACGGTTGTGCCGACCCAACCAATCAAAAC